>Ga0209518_1001943_pt1 | contig 20607 bp, 28 predicted proteins | sample RifGroB1_FD_183993 | JGI IMG/M metagenome (GOLD analysis project Ga0209518, IMG submission 183993) | Groundwater microbial communities from Rifle, Colorado, USA - Groundwater B1 (SPAdes) (version 2) | ecosystem: Environmental > Aquatic > Deep subsurface > Groundwater | place: Rifle, Colorado...
AAACGTAATGATTTTCGAGAAAATCATTACCGCACTTGATCATGAGAAAGAGGTGTCAGAAGCGGACATCCTTCCAACAATTAAAAGTCTGCTGGAACAAAAGAGTTTAAAAAATCCAATTCTGCTCGGCTCACTTCCTTACAATTTCTTCCGGAGAGGAATGAACGACGCGTCAGGAGAGGTGTTATATATCGGAAGGTGGGATTGGGACCGAAAAGGAGAACATCACGATTTTGAGTCACTCCACAGTTATCAAGGATACGTGCAATACAAAAATTACAGGGTGCCGGTTTTTGATCTGATGTCGGAAAGATTGCCTACGGATCACCTTTGCCTTGTTTCTTTGCCTGAACTAGGAATGCTTGAACAGTATCCGCCGCGTGACGAGGCTACTCAAAAGGTCCACCAGCGAGGAATATTTTTCTTCCAAATTATTGATCTGGCAGTCGATGAAAAAGAGCGTCAGAAACTGATGATACAAAATCCTGAGTGGTTGCAGAAATATGAGGACAAAGAGGGTTATTTGAAACAGAAAGTCATTATAAAAATGTATGAGAAATTTGACTTTAAGATAAAGAATAAATCAGCAGGTCTAAAGCTTAAAATCATCAAGCCAGCCGAGTAGGGTGCATGGGTAGCGACTTATCCCATGAAAGATCTGTTCTGATCAGTGGGTACGTTGCGTGATTGAGTCTCATGTCAGATCGGGCACATAAAAATCCTGTTGATTTACGCCAATCCACGTTCTAATTACCCCAACGGTTCGGAGCAGGATAGGACGAACGGAGGCGAAAACCTCCGTTTCGTCTTTATTGGCCTCATAATTTCCAGGTTCGAACTTCGTATTTTTGCGTCTCGCGCGATTTAGTCCGTCGATGAGTGCCTGCACTGATTTTCTGTTGATAATACTGAGTTTTTTCTCGTCCCAGATTAGGTTCGAACCAAGTCGAAACAAAACCTTGCGTTTAGCTTCTACGGTTCCGCTTTCAATGATTTCAGAGAATTCCTCGGTAAGGTCCACAATCTCATTTGCCCTCTCCAACCACTGACCTGCAGCCATGCGTTCATTCTCGGACGAAAAAGATTGTTGCAATCGTTCCATGTCCGTACGATATTCTTCGGACGTTATGAGACCTTCTGCAAGCATATCTCGATACCGAGCTTTCTTAGCTTCAAAATCTTTCTTGATCTTGACCTTCCGCGTAGCGACACTTCGTTTTTCTTGAATCTCCTTGTCGCCAAGTTCGTGGATATGCTTTTTTGACCACTCTGCGAGGTTTCGTGAGAACGTCAAATTCTTTCTCGCGTAATCCGCGAGATAAGCATCAATTTTTCGTTCATTGAGATGGCGTGCTTTCGCCCCGGCCTTTTTGCGCGGGACATTGTAGTAGTACGTATAGGAGAGATACTTCGGGGAATTCATATCACTTATTTGAACCCCGCAAGTCGGGCAAATTTCTCTGTGGAGATATGCAAACTTCTTTCCGCAGTCGCAAATGAGCTGTAACTTGGGATCCTGGCCAATGAAACCTCCATCAGCGCTACGGATGAACCCAGTGTAGGCAGCGAGGTATTTCTTTGTCTTTGGCATGTGACGTGCGCCGAGAAGCTGCAAAATGCGATGGTGTTCATCCTCCGTAATCATTCTCGGCATGGAAGTATCTAGCGGGTATCGCACTCCGCCCTGAGAGAAGAATCCGGCATATATCGGATCTTTGAGAATTTCGTACATGCGAGACCGGCTTATCAGTGCTCCCCCGATTCGTTTGTGCATAGGAGTCGTCATTTTCAATTCTTTAATGGCGTACCTATGTAGACGAGAAGCAGAGATGTCACCCTGAAGGAAACGTTTCAGCAAAGCTTGCACGAGCGGATATCGTTCGGAGTCAATTTTCCACTTCCTGTTCCCCTTTTCATTCGTGAAGTCATTGAGAAACCCGATGAATGCAACGCCGGAAGGTAGACCCTTCAGCGCCTTAGTTTTGAGGCCATTCTTCACGAATACGCTTTTATCATCGCTATCCTTCTTCGACATCAGAAATTCCAAACCAAGCATCATTTTGTCGTTTGCGTTGTTTAGAGAGATTTTCGACAGAGTGAATATGGCCAGCAGTTTCTTGCGATCCATAAGGTCCACTATTCGAGCACCGTCCATTGAATTGCGTGCCAGACGATTCGCATTAACGACCGCAAGTGCGTTTATTTTCCCACTCTCTATGTCGTCGAGAAGTTGGCCGAATCTCTCTCTTCCAGGTGAGAATGCTGACTTCGTTTCGGCATAAATGTATCCATTCTTCAGATGGAACCGGAAGCGTTCCGACATTGTTTGTACTTCACGCTCTTGTGTCTCAATACTTTGAACCTGCTTATCCTCGCTGTCCGAAGACTTGCGCAGGTACGCTCCGACCTTAAGCTCTCCAAAATTTATTTCATCCATACTTCTTAATTATAGGCTCTTAATTACTTTGTGCTTTGCCGCTTCCGCGTGAACAGTCAAAAGAAACACTCCAATGTGGTCAATATCCTCGTCAGTGAGATTCTCTAATAATGCGGGACCGACTTCATGGACTAGGATTTCTTTCAACTCTTGACGAGCCAATTTCGAAAGTGGTGCATCCGAGGGTGTGTTGAATCTTTCAACACACCCTGATACAGCGATGTCATTTGACGGTCGTTTAGAACATTTTGCCCTATGCACCTTCAGCACTTACGCAAAGTAATTTCACTCCAAGCGTATGCAACACGTCCGACGCGTAGCCGTACTCTCGAAAATTTTCTGGAAGACTGTCCTCCTCATGAACTATTACAGCATGCGGACCTTCATCTGAAATGAAGTCGAGCATGAATTCAAGGCCGGTCCTTCCGAGCTCGATTTCATCGTCGTAAACATCTCGAAAAATGCCGAGTACCTGAAAACCCTGCTGTTTCGCATACTGACGACACGCTCGTTCTCGCTCGGCTATTTCTTTACTGACGTCTGGTGCTTCAGCTGCCTTTTGTCGAACATAAATGACTGCGTACTTACTTTTGTTTTTTTTCATTTTTTTAGTTCTGTTAAGTTTTAAGTGGCTCAAAAGAAAACTCCGCCAACGATAAGAAGGCGAATGATGACGAGCTCCGAGAGGCGTTATTATGCGGACGCGGCCGAAGTCGGATGAAGCGGTTAACCCAAAGTCGGGGCCCGCAATTTACATAAACAGATTCCTTAGAGACCTACGTCGTGGTCTGATGTCATTGCCACGAAATGATAAAAGCATTATATATCCGTTTTCTCGTTTGTCAATGGGACTCTGATATTCTCATCACAGATTGTTCTTTCCCGCCTCGATAGGAGGTGAGCGGCTGGAGATAATAACACTCTGGCACGTTGTAGCGAGAAATTTGCTACGGGGAGACTGGCAGGGTGTGGGGGCATGAGCTCGCTGACCCGCCTGCCGGAAGCCATTAAACCAACGACTCCCTCTGATGCTCTCTAGACAGCACATATCTAGAGCCCTAAGCGGAAGCGAAGCCTGAACACCTGTTCGGACCTCGCTCAAGCTTAAGGACTTCAGGAGAGATGCAAACGTGTACGTAGTCCAGCTGGTGAACGTACATATCGCATGTGAAAACGGTACGGCAATGGAAAGCTAGCGGGGTCTACATCCCCGTAAGTGAGTCGCCCGAAAATCCTGTGAGATTCAGGTACCGATAGTCTGCCAGAAGTGCATTCCGAGAGAAAACGGTTCAGAAATGCACAGGATCAATGACGTACCTAAACGGACGGCATTCTCCCCCCTCTTGCCCTGTCGGAATGAATCGACAATTCTGTTTAAGAAACTTTCGTTCGAAACATATATATTGAAGTATGGGTACCCGGTAAACTCTGACTCTATCAATAGTGATTCATCAAATTAAGAATATAAAAGGACTAAAAGTAAACTGAAAAAGTTCCGCCTATTGAATCCACCTGTGCTGGTCTATTGCGAGGCTACAGCATCTGCAATGTGAAATCGGCTACTTCTCGTCTGGTCATGATGCTTCTTGCAGACTGGAGCACCGTTGTTCACGTCCCAAAGTGCCTGACACTCATACGCCTGCACAATGTTCTCTATTTGATATAGCTGCACTATCGCGTAAAAAGACCTGTACCGATGGTCAACTTCAATATTCTCTGCTGAACCACACACGGCACACTTCCTACCGTACTTCTCTAGTACAGCATTCCGCCAGCGCTCATACTCCGGCATACGTTCAATCTCATTCCTTAACTGACGGTACTTAGCGATTTCCGCCTCCCTAATTCTTGCTGCCTGCTCCCGTAGTGCTACTTTCCCTCGCTCTTCTTCAGCAGCTCTCTCTTGTGTACTTTTATTCCACTGAGGCAACACGCGGGAGCGAAAGTATATTCCTCCAATCCATAGTGCAGTCACCGCGAGAAGCCACGGACCAGCAGCTAAGAGGAACTCTCTAAGGGATGGGTACACTCTAATACCTACAACTATACTCGCAGCAACTGCCAGAATTATGAGTGCGCCTATGACATCGCTCCCCACGTCTGTCACAGATTTCTTCATAGACTCCGCCTGTAGAGGGCCCATGCGGCATACGAGCCAAACATAAGTGCTGTGAGTGCTATAAGAACGGTTGCAGAGAGAAAGATATTCTCACTGAGCGCCATGTACTGCCAAGGGCTCAAGTCTTGAGATGCAACCCACGACGCCTCAAACTTTCCGAGGAGAAGGCTGTTTGCGACATCTCCTATGGGCGTTGCGAGTATAGGAGAAAGCAGGAAGCACATTCCGCTCACGACAATGATGACCCAGAGTGTCTTTGTGTGACGTTTTTCAAACATAAAGCGACCCGCCAGCCGAGGCTTGCGCCTCCCGACCCTTTCGGGCACGGACCACGGACATGGAGCTGAACGAGCCGCTCTTTATGTCCGTGGATTTCTTTGCCATGCCCTCGCTAGAGCAAGAGTTTAGGCATTCATATCGGGTGTGTATCGAAACTATATCATCGCGTTCCTATGTGCAACAAGTTTACGCGACAAGCTAGAACTCGTTTTTCAAGACTTGATACAAAATGACCGGCCATAAAGCCCCGAGTATCAAGAACATGCCCGAAATGACCATGAAGAGAACAAACGCGATGGCGGCTCGAAAGTCTCTCATATTCCGGCTCATGCGTACTGTAGACCAGAGACCATACAAGAAAGTTATAGCGAAGAGTGCATTCAGCGTCATACGTTCCTAGTGTGCCGCTACTACAGGACTAGGAGGGATGTCCTCTCCACCCTTCTCAAGACTCCATACCGCCTCATAACCTGCCTGGAGTGCCGACTCCGGGTCTTCCCCGTATCCCAATACCCTTCCGTCTGCGCCTACGCACTGATAACCCATGAGTTCGCCCGTGGATTCGTATGTACCTTCCGCATCGCTCCAGTACATGCGATACACTGGCTCAATTGTGTGAACCATGATGCTTATTAATTAGCTGATAAGCACCCAGAGAAGTGGTGCGAAAGAAAAGTGGCGGGGGGGGTGATTTTGAAGTCAGGAGGTAGGCGTCACCAGAGGCTCTAGAACAGGGACTCTCACGGAATTTTTGGTCTTTTGTATGCTTATGAAATGGCATGGAAACCTCCAATAAACCGTCAGAAGAACGGAAACTTCTTAGATGACCAGCGTTTCTATAGGCTTCTTTCGGAAAAATGTAACTTCATCGGTGAAGATGTGTCTCTTGTGTTCTACGCGGGCATGGTGGAGGTTGTGCGCCAGGAATTAGCGAGGCATGGGGTGGCGAGACTCCCCCATCTCGGCGACTTCGCTCTTGTGGAACAGAAATCTAGGCCAGCGTGGGTAGGAAAGATACACGCGCGGATTGGACCGCGAGATGTCCTAAAGTTCTATCCCAAGGAAAAATTGCGTCGGTATTTCGGCAAGAGACAGGGTAACCCCATCGTTCTGCGAGTTCTTGATTCCCGGTAGTACTGTTTATCGAGATAATTGATAGTACCCGTGTGTGACGCGGGTTAATTGTCGGTATTTTACTGTTCGCGTATGCCGCATGGCGAGGAATAAAGGCCACCAGAGCTGCCAACGTTCACAAGACCAGGAGAATAATCAGTATCGTTATTACAGCGGTCGCGATCTTTTCTATCGTAGCCGAGCTACTGGCTCTCTGGTTCCTATGATGTCATTCCTTGACCCTCATTCGTGCGCGGCGTAGGGTGCTCTTATGAAAACAACACAAGGTTTTCTCTTGGCTCTAATACTGCTCGTAGCACCTCTTACGGTGAGCGCACATCCCGGCAATACGGATGCTTACGGTTGCCACACTTGTCGTACCAATTGCCCTAAATGGGGTCTTTCTACGGGTGAGTATCATTGCCACAGGGCAAAGGCTCTGCCCCAACCCGAGGAACCTATTCGTAGCCACGCGGACGGCACAACCGAGTTGTGGCCGGACTATAAGAACCCTTCTACGGGTACAAAGACTACTCCCACACCGACCGTCACTATTCCCCAGGCCTCAAGCGTTCCGACCAGTGTAACTGTGATAACCTACGGCCTTGCAAAAGGAATGGAGAATGCACAGGTCACGAGACTGCAGCAGCTCCTAGCGAAGGATAAATCTGTATACCCAGAAGGACTCGTAACTGGATACTTCGGACCGGCAACGGAACGAGCAGTAAAAGCGTTCCAAAAGAAACACGGTCTTGAACAGGTTGGTGTGGTGGGACCAAAAACGAGGGCACTCTTGAACGCCATGCAATAATGTGGATATGAAGAATGGTCTCATAGGAGCAATAATCATCGGTGCGTTGTTAGTAGGAGGATATGTTCTTCTCAACAAGACGGATAGTAAAGCAGTAATAACGATGCTCCCGCCTTACATATTCTCAGACACAGTTCCTGGTTTGGTGGGAGCTTCGGGTGTTTGGACGATGAAGGGTGAGACACTCGCTAACAAAATCAACGCCGCTACAATCAGTTGTTTCAATAACTACGGTGACGAATCTTTCGAAATATTAAGACACTTAGGGGCAGACCTCAGCGAAATGTACTGTTACATCGCCCAAGGGGACATCATCAGCAACATGCTTATGGCGAACTTGAGTCTTTTTACCATCACGGACTGGAACGCCGAACGCGTTGTAGCTGAGGCAGAGGGGGCGTGTAGAAAAACAATAATGATCCTAGATCGACGCGCGGAGACTGTCACACAAACTGGTACGTTGATAAATGACTCAGGTCTCTGTGAGGGGTTGTCTAAGGAACCTACGCAGGCCTATCTTACTGACGGCCTCAAAGTATTGCATCCGGAGGCGGAGTAGGTGTTTTCTCACCCCTCGCGACCTTTCGGAAATGAACAGTCCATTCATTTTTCATGTCAGGTATGGGTAAGTGACAGAGGTTCGGATAGGATGACGCATAAGAACCAGACCTATCTGAGAAAGATTCTATCGTGAAGCCCGCTTTAGAAGTAAGTTCAGTCGTCATAACAATCATGCGATCTCCGCCTCTGTTGAATCCGACGCTTACGAATTCTTTTGCAGGATTCAGGTAATATCCACCCTCCTCATCGCACATTACATACATGGAATAGGTCATGGAGAATTCGCCGCCTAGATGGATTATATGAGCAAAAAAGTAGGGTGTTGCACTCAATAACTCTACAGACCGGTGAAACTCCTTTTTATCAGCCCTTTTCCGTTTGAGCCATGAAATAATACCGTGAATATCGAAGAAGAAGGAGAAGAACCCCATAATACCCGAGAAAATAATCAGTGCCTTTACCAGCCATAAAGAGGACACAGCACTGTACGCCGCGATCAGAAACTCGATGATCGAATGCTGGAGCACAAAACCATACTATCACCACCGATCAGGCAGCTATTCAAATTCCTCGACGAAACTTATCCCGTCGCTATCCGTTACGCATACAGTGCTTACCTCCTTTTTTTCGAACTCCACCGCGATATTTAGCGAGTCGAAAGTACTCATTTTCTTCAGGCCGTCAGCACTGATGCTCTCATGGCTCGGTTGTCCGAACTTCTTCAAGACTTCTGTCTCGTCTGTAAACGTATATAGCCCATAAAGCTCGCCATCGGGATCAAGGTCGCAGATGAGATATGTTTTCCATTCGTCGCCTTGCTTCTTGAAACGTACGAACTTGTCTACGCCATCCCAGGAATATTCTTGGTATGTGTAGAAGAGCGTATCGTTGCCCTCCGCATCAACAAAAGATTCTTCACTTTTCGGCTCTCCGAGTGCAAGTTTTACATCTACCGGCAACCTCCCGAGCTCAACCCCAAACAAGCCGCTTTGGGCTACGGGTCGATTCTGATAGCGATAGTAAAAGTAGATGCCCGCGCTTATCAGAGCAACTCCTGCAACGAGCACCCCGGCGCCGATGCCCACATGCTTCCACTTGCGAGTCTTCGAGATGTGTCTAACGCCCACCGCGAAGAGAACAAGGATTGTCGCCCACAGTATGCCTTCGCCTGCACTCATAGACAAAATCTTATAATGAATATGAGCGAAAATCTACCATTACCCCTAATAGACGTCCTCAATCTCTTCCAGTGACTCGATGCGAATGGCATAGGTAGTTACATCGGTAATCTTCACACGATAAAAATGCCAGCGATGTAGATTCAGCTCTTGTTCAAGACTGACAAATGCGCGTATCGTTCTGCCCGTATAGTTCCCATCCATAATCTCAGCGCGTATTTCATATTCTTCCTGTACAGGATTTTTATGATACACATGCACATCGAGCACGTCTCCTGCCGCGAGGAGATTGTGTTTCAATTCTGTACCACTGAGTTTTCGCTTCCCGACCTTCGCACGCATACCCTTGCGAGCGATCTTGCTCTCAGTACCGCTACGTTTACCTTGCCTTGAAAGCTTGTCTGCGGTCTTGTTCTGCTTTTCACGAGTATACTTTATCTCAATGCGACCTGATATGACGTCGTCGAGCTTTTTACGTGCTTTGTCTATCGAGTCGAGAAGATCAGAATGCTTTACGGGGTTCCCATCACGAGTTTTCCACTTTCGCCTTCGATACTCTTGAATTCTATAGGGGTTGTTCATCTCATCGTCGGACACGCTTAATCTATCCGAGTGGATGGTGACACCAGACACGTCACGCAAGAGGCTACTGTTTGCCTTCTGAAATCGAAGCAATTCATTCATTCCCGCGAGTACCGCCATCATTTCAAGACGGTGGATCCCTTGCCCGTCTGCTTTCACAAACCTCTCAATCGGTGCCAAACCTACAGAATCCGGAAACTCAATTACGAAACCATATCCACCCGTCTGCTTCGAGTCGTAGTCCATTGAGCCGTCACAACGGATGTGTATAGCGTATGGGCTGTCCATAACAGCGGTACTGAAACATATTTTGGGCACGACGACCAGTAAAACCTTCCGATTGAAAATACCCTAGAAAAGCGTAGATTGTAGCGGCGCTACTAAACTATATGAGTGGCAATCTCTCTCAATATGGCAAAGCCAAGGTGGAGGCAGTTTTAAGAGTACTGGATCGAGCGTGGAACGAGGCATGGGAAAAAGAACACTTGAAACCCGACGCACCGAGAGCAGGGTCCAACTCCAAGGAGATTCACTTGCTGAACAGACACCTCGCGAGTTGGCTGAAGAGAGAGCGTCTCAACAACGATGATTTATCGAGTATTTTCGATCGTCTCGAAAACGAGGACATCATACTTGATCATTCCTATATAGAACTCGACGAGGAAGAAAAAAGTCCGTATTTCAGTGAGTCCTATCACCTCGTAACGCTGCCTGCCGACTTTGAAGAGCGGAGCGCAAAATATCTCCAAAGTTTCGCTGACCTCAATCCTCCCTCTCCAACTGAACAAAGAGTAGTGAGGCATCCACACGTTCCCCGTAATGTTGGCGACGCACGTAGAGCGGAGGTTGCCATAAGTATCGTCATGGTCCCAATCCTCTTCATTCACAAAGTGCTTTGGTGGATTTGGCTTCTTGTCTGGAAGTTTGTCAGAGACATCGCTACATACACCTACGGACACACGGTCAAGATAATCGGCACCGTAATTGCCTTTGCGGCTATTGGATACTTCGCCTCTCTTTTCTTTTGAAGTTGTACCGACAGGATATACTTTCACTATGTTTGGAGACGATCAAGAACTAAGGGAGCTGAGACAGAAATGGCCTGACATGTCTCCAGAAGAGAAGAAGGACACTTTTCTCTGGAAGATGGTTTGGTTCCATCATCAAAAACACGTACCGGGGAACCCGAACCAGGCGATCAATGACCTAACCGAAACACTGAAAGACTCATCCGCCTCTTCAGAAAGATTAACGCGCTCGATTCGTAACGCGACATGGATTGCGGCAGTAGTGGGTGGTCTTGGCGTCCTCGTTGCAGCGGTTCACTTGTTGCAGAGTTTGGGCATTCTCTCTCCTGTCTCATAGCGGCGTGGGGCTTAATTCCTCGATCAAGCATTGTCGAACATTGTCCCAGGTTCGGAGCATCAGAAATGCAGACGCCCATTGGGGCGTTTTGCATTTTTGACCTCGTGAGGATTCGAACAGGAGTGGGGTCGGGAGAACACTTGGTCTCCCGTGGAGGAAGGAATGGGAAAACCGTGGGCGACCAATTTCTCTTGGCGGTAATCCGCAGTAGAAAAATGAAGTACTCCTGTGGTGTTTCCCAGAGGTTCGCAGTCCTACTCGGGGAGCAAAATTATTATGCAACGATTGCCGTGAATTAATCGTGCCTGTCACCGTTATCGATGGAGAGGACTTGCTTGTCTTCGACATCGGTGCTTTTGCGGGCGTAGAGAAAATAGCGCATAGTTGTATTTTACTGCAAAATATCTCGCACATATGACTCCCGAAGAAAAATTGGCAGGCGAAGCAGTAAAATACTCGATGCCAGCGATCGAGGATTATATGGCCACCCGCTGTCTTTTGCTGAGTGGACTCTTTGTTGGGCTTACGCTTGCACACGAAGCAACGGAAAAGATAATGAAGTCATTGCTGATTATCGAAAAGACCGCGTTTCCGAAAAGTTGCCACGACCTGACTACGTTAGCCGAATTGTTAATCAAGAAAGACGCAGGTCGATATGGATTCCTGAACAAGGAGAAGAAATTTCTTGAGCGCCTAGACAAGCACTATGGTTGGAGGTATCACGACGGTGATATAACCAAGCGTTCGAAAACTAAATCTGCATCAGAGCTGCACCCAGTTGATAAGCTGTGGATGCTATTGTACGAGCGGTACCTTGGCGTTCTTCCAGATAGAAAACAATCAAGAGATCTCTTAGCCGTATATCTTTTTTCTCCAGTTGTTAAAGAATATACAAATTGGCCGTACCTACTCCTCACGGATAATCGTGCAATAAAGAATAGAAAGGAATGGGAGCGCAGATTTCTTGAGTGGTTTACTCCAAAGAAATAAGGCGAAGATACGGACTATATGTCAAAGCAAAAATTGCCCACGAAAACAGAAACTCGGGCCAACCTCCCGGCTCTTTCTGTTGATAAGGAACGGGAGGCGTTCATAGATGCGCTTGTTTCCTATGTCGTGGGAATTGTGGAGAGATTCGTACCGGTTCTCGCTTTCTTTACAATCTGGCGGCAAAAACGACAGGACAAGAAAGAAGCCGAGGTACTGAAAGCACTTAAAAATGAGCTGGCAACACAGACACAGAATGTGGCGAACATTTCGAACCTCTTAAAAAATCCAAGGGGGTTTGTTTTGTTCAATAAAGTGCTGTACATCATTCGATCGGTTGAACTCGAAGATGAGAACTTCGACGAAATTAGTAAGCTACTTGCACGAATTTTGATGCATATAGCAGACAAAGATTTTGAAACGCTATTCAGCGAAGTTTCGTACGCTATTTCACGTATAGAGAAGTTGAGTCCACAAGCCATATTCCTGTTGAGCGATAGTAGAGCTTGGCCGAAAGTTTCCGTTGGGGGCACTACGACAAGTGATGTGACGCTAAGTGGCAAGTGGCGGTCTACAGTTAGTGCTGCATATCTCCGCGACAAAGGGTTGGACAGCAAAGCGATGGCAAATCGTGTGGCTCACAGTTTTGGAGAACTGGAAAGTGGTGGCTTTGCGGTAGTGAGCAAGGATAAAAGAGTTGTCCTGACCGATGTTGGAGAAGAAGTGTATAGCTTCCTGTTTCAGTAGGGAGCTTCGCAGAGCGAAGGTGCGCGCGAATGGGCGGGTGGGTCAAGCTCACATTGATTCTGTCCTCCCCTCCAAAAAATCCTCCCTCCAAAAAATCTTCGGCTCGAACCTCACCCTCCACGCGCGCGAAGCGCGCGGCGTGCCCCAAAATCAGTGGTTTTCTTTGTTGGCCGCCAAAGAAAACCACGGCGAAACCAATTTGGTCTCTCGTTTGGTGACTCTATACAACCACGCTCGAACTCATTTTACCAACCCCTGACCATTGCGCCTCCGCTTCGCTCCGGCGCTCTCGGGCGCGAGTACGCGCCCTCGGCCCCCGTCCCCGCCGTCTCCCATTCTTTCTTATTTTTCGCGGGGGGATGCAAAATTGAATGGCGGCGGGGCGGGGTTGGTTCTAAGATTCGTTCTGTGCGAACATAGGATTGATGAAATACATCCGCGATGGGCGAGCACCTATACCCACCAGTGAAAAAATATCGCGGACTATGAGCGCTATACGAGCCAAGAACACGAAGCCGGAATTGTTGGTGCGGAAAATGCTACTTTCTGCCGGAATCAATAGGTATCGACTGCATCCGAAAAATATCCCGGGCAGACCCGATGTCGCGTTTCCAAAAAAGAAGTTAGCTATCTTCGTGCACGGCTGTTTTTGGCACGACTGCCCATACTGCAAGCCGAAATTGCCCAAGACGCACATGGCATTCTGGCGCGCGAAATTCAGAAGGAACAAAGAACGGGATGCTCGCAAGAGCAAGGACCTCCGCAAACTAGGGTGGAGGGTGCTTACCGTGTGGGAGCACGAAATAAAGAGGGGCGGTACTCGAGTAGTTGCGCGTGTGAAGAAGGCTCTGCGTGCCGCTTGATGCTCTGCAATAAAGCTCTTCCTATATCCTCGATGATCCCTACGACCAAGGCGTTGCCCATGAAGAACGCCCGCTTCACGTCGGAGATATTTTCGTGCATCGTGTGGTCCGCCGGGAATTGGCAAAGTAGCTCAAGCTCTAAGGGTATGAGTCGACGATAGCGCCCGGACTTTGTCTTTACGACATGCTTGAAGCGTGACGGCGTTGGGCCGCCCTCGCCCGTGATGATAGTCCGCGAAGGTTTATCGATAGGGTCGGGGAAGACCATCGCCCCTTCGTTGTAAGTGAAAGTGAAGCCATTTGCGGCAGTTCGTTCTTCTTTTTTTGCCCCTTTGAGGTACTTCCAATCCTTCAGCGATCCATTGACGAAGTATTCTTCTGGGACTTTGTGTTCGGGTAGGAGAATATCGCCAAGTGTCTCGAACGGGCCATCATATTTCGGCATCACACGGGCGGTCGTAACACGACCATCCACCATAAGACCAGCATTCGCGAAGTCTACGTCGTCTGGGAACAATTGCTCAAAATCCCTTGTTATTCTGACTGGATCATCTCCGATGTCGTAGCTGTTGAAGCCTGATATCTCACTCAGCACCGTAAGTCGTTGTACGAAGACACCTTCTTTAGTAATCCAGTTGATTGGTTCACTGGAGCGAAGTGCATTTGCGAGAGCTGTGCCATTCCTGTAAGCAAGAATGAAAATGCGACGACGGCGTTGCGGCTTTCCATAATCCGCCGCATTGATCACGCGCCACTCAACAACGTATCCAAGACTCGCTAAAGAAGTGAGCATGATCGCAAAGTCACGACCACGTGCGGAAGCTGGAGATTTTAATAAGCGATCAACGTTCTCCAGGAATATATACGGAGCAGCGTCGCGACCTTTTTCGTGAAGGATGCGATGGATCTGCCACCAAAGAACGCCTTTCTTACCTTGCAGTCCTGCTGCTTGGCTCAATGTGCGAGCGACCGAATAGTCCTGACAGGGAAATCCTCCGACGAGTACGTGATGGTCGGGAATGTCGCCAGTCGTAACCTTTGCGATGTCATCATTACTATGTCCATCCGCCCCGAATCGCGCCACATACACTTCGGAAGCGTGTTGACGCTTGGTGGCAGGCTCCCATTGATTGCTCCAAATGGTCTCAAATCTGTAGCCTGTTCTCGCGTTCTCCTTTTTCGATGCGCGATCGAGTCCGAGGCGAAAACCACCTACTCCGGCGAACAGCTCGGCGACCTTTAATGGAATAACTTGTCGATCGTCATTTTTGTGCGTATGTTTGCTCTTACTGCTCATAAGTGAATCCTAGCAAGGAATGGACCTTTGATCAAGATCAAGTTATCCCCATGACTAAAAGTAAACTCAACGCGGTGCTTAGACTCGACAAAGCTGAAATAAAAACAGCAAAAGTCTTACGGAGCAGGAGCATTGAGGGCGCTATTGCTCTTCCGGGAGGGCCCTCACGGGAGAGAATGAAGCTCCATGTTCTGTGGTCGGGAGAAGGATACGAGGTCGGTGTTGGGAAGCCTGGAAAAGAGACCGAGCGTAAGGAAGTCTCGAACCCCAACGACATGTGGCCGTACATAAAAAAGGACGGCAAATTTGCCGTGGACAGCGCTTCATTCCTCGCCATATCGCGGGAAATGCAACATATGAAGAACAAAAGTCGCCACGCGCTCGAACTCCTCGCGTGTTTGTTCGTACGGTCGTCCTACATGCTTGATCATGTCGAGCGTGATGGTCGCGTGCTCTATGCGCCGCCGTCAGGAATTTTGGCTGAGATAAAGAAAGACATACCGACAGCATATGGAGTACCCCTGGAAGTCTTTCTTCAGTATCTTGAAGCTATTGCCTTGAACGAGGATGTTAAATACACGACTAAAGGGAAGCTCCGCGGGAAACCTTATGGCCCTGGCTCTGGACGCATGAATAATCTAAGTTCTTGCGCACACCTGATAGCTGTTTTATTGGACCGGGCAGATCTCATCGACTATGCATACGGATATTCGCAGATGCGCGGCGTTTCCCCGCTGACATTCAAGGGCGCGCTTCAGCATTTTCCTTTGTTAGGCGAAATAAAGAACGAGAACCCACTCACTAAAGAATAACGGGGTCGGGCACCAGAATGGAGCGAGAATCATTGTGAACTGGGGGTCAGGTACCTTTTTCTTCAATTTTCAATCCTACCCCTTCTCTGTCCGATTTTTCTTTTTGTACACCTAAAAAATAACGGCGTCAGATTTATTCACAAAATTCAATGTCCGGAACCGTGAGGTCTAGTTGCTCGGCAAACCATGAACGAGTCGCCGCCTGATTTCCGAGAGCGTCAATGAGTCCATTCTCAAGCGCGAGCGCACCCGGCATGGAGGAGCCATCCGCGAGTTTCGCGACATCCTCGATGGGAAGATTTCTATTCGTCGCGACCTGTTTTATAAACTCCTCGTGATATATCTTCAAATCCCTATCGAACAATGCTCGCTCTGCTGTTGTGAGTGGCTTATTTGGATCACCGTAGTCCTTGAATGGTGCCGATGAAAGCTGTACGTACCGCAAGCCGTCTTTTGTATTTTTCCCGACATTCTCAAGATACGACATCGTAATACCGATGGAGCCAACATCGGAGAGCGACGAGGCGAAGATGGTATCTGCACCCGTTGCCGCGAGATAGCCGCCGGACACGCCGTATTCACGTATGAGTGCCGCCACAGGGAGCGGCGAGGATTTGAAAGCATCGGCAAGTATTTCGGAAGCGACCGGCGTGCCGCCGAGAGAATCAATTCTCACGAGTATCCCTTCGATATACGGATCAGATTCGGCAAGACGCAACTGATAGAGGATATCGTCCACGGTCGCGGTCGGATACTGGTTCGCGGGATCTTCCGGGTCTTCTTCAGGATACGGAAGCGTTGTGATATCACCCACGATGGGCACGACGGCGATGTTGCAGTAGCCGTCGCTCACCGTGAATTGCGCGTTGAACCCCGACCACTCATCGTTCCAATCGCCCCATATCCAGAGTCCCTCCCAGAACATGGCGAGACCTAAGAAAGCTATGACAACGATGCGCACGATGTCCTGCACGATAGGCCGATTCATTCGATGATTATACATGGCTTCCCGAGTGGGCTATGCACTCATCGCAAAGGCCGGAAGTTTTAGAAGCCCGCTAAACTGCAATTCCTGCTCAACCTGTGCCCAATCTACAGTTCTGAACTTGTCCGCGATGGGGGGCCACCGACCAGCATGAAAATCGCCCCCGTGGGGCGATTTTCACTCGACCTTAGATCTCCGAAATCGAACTCAATTCTGAAGCGTCAGTCTTTACTGGCGACGTAGAGCGAGCAAAGTGCAAAAGCGCGCTTTTGCACTTTCAAGCCGAGGAGCCAGAAACCGGCGCAAACGCCCTGCGCTCTCTGGCGCAGGGAGTGCATTCCGACCCGCAGGGTTTAACGCCCTGTAGAGTCGGAATGAGCCGGTTTACAGAGAAATGCCAAAGCGCACGCGGTTCTTCGTGTTGGTGCTCGAAGAATTGGTGGTGGCATTTCCTGTCAAAACCTCTCCGCCAAGGCCACCCGCGCCGCCGTCGCCGCCTGCACCGGCCGAAGCGCCGCCGTTGTTGTTGTTACCTGTGCCCGATGTAACTCCGCCGCCATCGTCACCATCGCCGCCCTCGCTTCCCTCGGCAGTGTTGTCACCTGTGCGGGCTCTCGCGCGTGTATCGTTCGTAAGCGGGCCGGTGTTCGTCACGTCGCCGATGATGTTGGAGCTGTTGACGTCCATCGGAGCCACGACGACTATGTTTCCTTCGGTGTCATTCAGCGTATTGGTAGAGGAGGCAGTTGCAAACGCATCGCCAGTATCAACCAAGCCACCAGCGTCTGCATCGCCGCCTTTCCCGCCGTCGCCGGCCGAAGAGCCGCCGTTGTTGTTGCCGCCGGCGCCACTTGCCGTGACGTCACCTCCTGTGTCGCCGTCGCCGCCCTCGCTTCCCTCGGACTTGTTGCCACCCGTGTTTGCGTTCGAGACCGTCGTATTCGAAAGCGAACCGGAATTATTTATCGTGATGCGGATACGACTACTGTTAATGGCGGCTGATGCGACCGAAACCATCATGAGACTTCCGATCATCACAGCCAAAACTACTGCTGAAGCAGTGCGCACATGTCTTGCAGTTTCCATACAAGAATAGTTAGTTACTAATACGAATAATGCCTGCACCACTCGTGCGGGTCTCCGCTACAGGCATCGATACAGCAAAGGCGCTGTACTGTTCGCTGGTTTCCCTACCAGGTCAGTGCAATGCCCATGTATCGTATCCCGCCACGCGCACGTGTCCAGAGCGTGATGTGTACATTCTTATCTGCATATATGGAACTCCTCCGGAGGTAATGAGGTCAGTCACCATTATCTCTACATCATCCGAATAACACGAGCATGTTGAGTCAGGTTGAGCAGTAATTCCCTGTTCCAAAGCTCGGTGCATTAGCTAGGTAATAGGGTCAGTCACCATATTTTTCTACATCTTGTGCTCTAATTTTCTTTTGGCCTTCCCGGTCCCCATTTTCCCTCTCCATTTTCCCTAATTGTGACTGACCCCATTTCCCTGTAAAGTAGACATTATTGCGTTATCCGCATGAACTTGGTAACCTGATATTTATGGGCTTTAAGGCTAGTCTCATAGTGAACATTCTTCGTCAAGGAAAGCGCTATATTGCACATGCGCCAGCGCTCGACATTTCAACGAGTGGTAAGAGCGCCGCTGAAGCAAGAAAGCGTTTTGCAGAACTTGTACCGATTTTCTTTGAGGAACTTGAGGAAGAAGGAGCAACAAAAGAAGTGCTCTCTGAGCTTGGATGGAAGTATGAATCATCCGTATCAAAGACAGCCACGGCAGGATGGAGGCCACCTGAGGTAAAAAGCGAGCGAATGCAGGTGCGGATTCCGATTACTGCGTAGAAACGTTTAGTGGTCTCCGGCGCGCCTTGCTAAGATAGACACGCATGTCGCGAAAGATCGGAGCCATACATTGGAAGAAATTTGAGACTTTCCTAATTTCTCGAGGGTGTGTATTCAAACGTGAGCGAGGAGACCACCGCGTTTATGCAAAAATCGGTTTAAAACGGCCGATCATTATTCCTCGGGATACTGAACTCCCTCCTTTCATCATTCTTAATAATCTCCGAACTCTAGGAGTGTCGCGAGACACGTATTTGGATTTCCTTGAGGAATAATTATTTAGTATTCTGTAATGGAGTCGGCAGTAATGGTGTCAGTCACCATATTTTTCTACATCTTACGTTCTAATTTTCTTTTGGCCTTCGTCCCCGTTATTTTGTCCCCGTTATTCCGCGAGACATGTACCGCGGGGAGGATTTGGGTGGCGGGTGTAAGATACTCGAGTGAATGACGACGAACTTCGCGCGGCGGCTATCGTTTTTGCGAAGAGCAACAAAGAGGCGCTAGCGCGGGAGCTGACGGATACGAAGGTCTATATACCCGACGATGTTCCCGCATCCGTGTTTATGGCTGGTTCTCCGGGCGCGGGAAAGACCGAGTTTTCGAAGGCAGTTCTTTCACTGCTCGAGAAGCAAACGAGACACCGTGTCTTGCGGATTGACAGCGACGATCTCAGATCGCGCGTTCCCGGCTACACAGGAAAGAACTCGTATTTGTTTCAGGGCGCGGTTTCCATTATTGCCGAAAAAGTACACGACAAAGCTCTCTCGAACGGGCAGACGTTCATTTTTGACGGTACCTTGTGGAAATATGAGAAGGCAGTCGGCAACATTCGGCGGTCGCTGGACAAAAAGCGCGTAGCATTTGTGTTCTATGTGTACCAGAGGCCAGAGATTGCTTGGAAATTTACCGCGGCCCGAGAGCAGGCTGAGGGCAGACATATCCCGAAGTCGGCTTTTATAGAACAGTTTCTGGGTGCCCGCAAAACGGTCGAGCGCCTCGCCAAGGATTTCGGCCCAAAGGTGACCGTCATACTCGTCAAGAAAGATTTCGAGAAGAACACCGTCGAATCCATTGTAGACATAGGGCCAGAAAATCCCATTGACGCCTATATTCGCGAGCGTTACACTAGAGAAGAGCTTGAAATATTGCTATGAATTTCATCTATCGGCTTTTTGTGAGGAAGCAGAAGGAACCCGCGACATTCGCGGAGTTCCTCTTGCGCGCGCCCAAAAAAGAGAAAATAGAACTTTTTATCAAAGCGGCAGAGAAGGCCAACGAAGAACAGCTTGCAACGTTCAACCGCGCTCAGGCAGTGCGCTAACGTAGGGAAAGCCAACAGCCCCGGCTAGCGCCGGGGCTGTTTTGATGAATATTCCCGGGGAGCAAAATTATTATGCAACGATTACCGTGAATTAATCGTGTTTGCCCCCATTTCCACTGAAATTGCGCTACTTTCCCCCTCACGAATTCGGTGCTAGTTTGTCTAGTATGGACACTGCAGGACAAACGCGTGTCTCAAGCAAGCCAGTGCTCATACTAGGCGTTTCCCTGATACTGGGCTTCCTTTTTGACTACTTCTTCTTCGAGAAGATCCCGGGCATAGCGTTCACGGCTTTCATCGCCGTTATTCTCGTCGGCTTTATTGCGATATCCCTGTACTCGAAGAAGCCCCTCAAGAAAGACTTTTTCTGGCTCTTCCCCTTGCTTCTCTTCTTCGCGTCTATGGTCGCGGTGCGGTCAAACTTACTGCTGACAGCTCTCAATGCTCTCGGATGCCTACTCTTATTGCTCCTCATCGTGGAGGTAAATGTGCGCGATACGGTACGAAAATTTGTACCGACTGATTATCTCAAACTTCTTTTTCCTCCGTTTAAGTTCATCGATCCTCTCTTCAAGACACTCGGAGACGTGCTGTCCAAAGGAAAGAAGTACCGCGAGGAGAAGAAGGCCGCGCAAGTAGTTCGTGGTATCGCGATTACAGCGCCTATCGTTATCCTCTTTGCCTTCCTTTTGTCGTCCGCCGACCCGATTTTTAGCGAGTATTTCTCCGTGTTCAGTTTGGGCATTGACTCGGAAATGATCTTCAGAGTGTTTCTTATAACTGTCGTGACAATCATATGCATGGGAGCGTACTCGTACGCGATGTTCGGCTCCCCTGAAGCGCAAGACCAACGGGCCGGAAAGCGTGGCTTCGGCCTCATAGAGACCACGATACTGCTCGGTTCTATCAACACCCTCTTCTTCGCCTTTATCCTCGTCCAAATCACGTATCTCTTCGGTGGCGAGAGCAACATCACAGCCCAGGGACTAACCTATGCAGAGTATGCACGACGAGGATTCTTCGAGCTCGTCGCTATCGCAGTCTTTTCGTACCTCATTCTGCTCGCAACGGAAAAGTACATCGAGCGGAACGTGGAGGAGCATTCCAAGCAGTTCAAGATCCTTAGTGCCGTTCTTGTGCTTCAGGTGGCAGTCTTGATGGTATCTGCGTTCTTGCGTTTGTCGTTGTACGAAGATGCGTACGGATTCACTACGCTCCGCGTATACGTGCACGCTTTCATTGTCCTTCTCGGTGTCGTATTCTCTTTCCTGCTGTACAAGATTC
>Ga0209518_1001948_pt1 | contig 20569 bp, 26 predicted proteins | sample RifGroB1_FD_183993 | JGI IMG/M metagenome (GOLD analysis project Ga0209518, IMG submission 183993) | Groundwater microbial communities from Rifle, Colorado, USA - Groundwater B1 (SPAdes) (version 2) | ecosystem: Environmental > Aquatic > Deep subsurface > Groundwater | place: Rifle, Colorado...
CCCCTTCCGATTCTTCCCCGCAACTGGTGAGCCTGCGAAAGACCGAGCTTCGTGGAATCTTCAACAATTAAAGTATTTACATTTGAAAGATCCAGCCCGTTTTCAATAATCGTGGTAGAGACCAAAAGGTCCAAATTGCCTTCGCGAAAATCATGCATGGTTTTTATAATTTTAGCTTCCGGCATCTTTCCGTGAAGCACTCCCATGTTGGCGCCGGTTTTTAAAATTTTAATTTCCTCCAAAAGCGCAGGAATTTTATGGATGCGGTTGGCTAGAAAATAAATCTGGCCTTTTCTTTTTAATTCATGTGAAACAGCTTCTTTTATCAATTTTTTATTTTTTGGGAGCACGAAAGTTGCAATTTTCATTCGTCCTTCCGGAGGAGTTGAGATTTCTGAAATCGCGCGGATGCCGGAAAGTGCCAGTTGCAGGGTTCTGGGAATCGGCGTGGCTGAAAGAGTCAAAATATCAAGCGCAGGATTTTCTTTTTTAAATTTTTCTTTCTGGGCCACGCCGAATTTCTGTTCTTCGTCAATTATCAGAAGCCCCAAATTTTTGAAATTGACGCCCCGCCCCAAAATTTTATGCGTCCCGATTACAATATCCATCCGGCCGTCTTCAATCTTTTTTAAAATTTCTTTTATTTTTTCCGAGTTTTCCAGGCGCGTAAACCTGGCCGCGTTTACCCCAAAAAGTTCGAGACGTTTTTTAAAAAGTTCAAAATGCTGGTCAGCCAAAATCGTGGTGGGTGCCATGATAGCAACCTGTTTTCCGGCGAGTACGGCGCGAAATGCCGCCGCGACTGCCAATTCTGTTTTTCCAAAGCCGACATCTCCAACCAAAACCCTGTCCATCGGCACATCTTTAGACATATCCGAGAAAATTTCTTCAACCGCTTTTTTCTGGTCAAGCGTGTATTCATATTGAAAATTGGCAACCAGCTCGTCTTCCAACTCATGATGCGCCGCGTAAGGCAAACGGGCGGAGATTTTTCTTTTGGCGAAAATTTCCAAGAGTTCTTTGGCGTAGGCAAGAATATCTTCTTTGGCTTTTTTCTTAGTCAAATTCCAAACGAGAGTTCCTAAGCGGTGAATCTCCGGCTTTTTAAAACCTAGATAAGGAGAAATCCTTTTGGCTTGAGTTTTCGGCACAAAAAGCAAATCCGGCGCGTGTAGCCTATTTTTTGGTGCGGCATATTCAATTATAAAATCGCCATTTTCCTGCCCGTCCGGCAGGCGGGTTTCTCCGCGAAAAATCCCGATGCCGTGGTCAATATGGACAACATAGTCGCCAACAAGGAAAAGATTTTGTTTCTGAACGGTTGGCTTCACATTCAGTGAAAAAGCGAAATCTTTTCCTGTTATCCTTTCAATAAAATTTCCCTCAAATTCAACCGCAAAAATTTTATCTGAATTTATCGGAAAAATGCGCACTGCCCCGCCACGTTGGGAAAATTCTCCGCGGTGCTCCGTTTCCCAAACCTTCGTGTACCCCAGCTCGGCAATGCTTCTTAAAAACTCCGAGAGTTTGATTTTCCGGCCTTCTTCAAAAATCAAAACATTTCTCCGCCAAAATGGATTTTTTCTGCGATTTTTTTCTATCTCGCTAAAATTTTTAGTAAACCAACCCGCCCCCTTTTCCAAAAGCGAGGGGGTAACAGCGGCTATTAATAATTTATTTAATCCGTCGCCCAGCTTAGAAATAATAACCGGAAATTGACTAACTTGCAATATGTTGCTATGAACTACATAGAACAATAAAACAATGGAAAGAGGAGGTAGCGTCTATGTATTATAAAACCGTCTTGTTGAGAAAAAACGGGAGGATTGAAGTTTTTTGTTCGCCACGGATGCCGGCGGTCAGATACAAGAGAACTCACGTGGAAATCCGCGGGGCCAACAAAGCGCGCAAAAGTTTCGTCCTGCTAGTCAGTACGCACGATTCCGCCAAGATAGAGTTAACTAATTGAACTGGCTCATGGCCTTTTCCAATGAGCCGTTCGTCATTGTCTCAAGCGCGTCCGACACGCGCTTGTTTATTTTCTTAAAAATTTCCAATTCCGCCGGTTTGAATTTGCCGACGATGAATTTCATAACTTCTTTTTGAGAGGGTTTGTTTTTGGGCGAAACGCCGATGCGGATTCTCACAAAATTTTTTGTCTTAAGCGCACGCATGACAGATTCCACCCCTTTGTGCCCGCCCGAGCTTTTGCCGTAGGAAATCTTGAATCTGCCCAAAGGAATATCCAAATCGTCGTGAATCACAACCAGCTCTTTTAACTCTTTTTTAGGATGAATCAATTTTACCGCCGCGCTCCCCGATTTATTCATAAAAGTTTCCGGCAAAGCCACAACGACTTGGCGATTTTTAGAAATCAGAGAATTTGATTTTTTGTCATATTTAAATTCCGGGTAATCCTGTTTTTTTGCAAAATATTCCGCCGTTGTTCTTCCGGCGTTATGCCGTGTTTCTTCATATTCCCGGCCTGGGTTGCCTAGGCCCAAAATTAAGCGTATCATATATCAGTATTATGGATGAAAATAATAAAATTGAGGAGGGAAAGGGAAGCGCCGTCTGGGAATTTATAAAAGTAGTAGTGATTTCCGTGGCAATAGTCCTGCCGATACGCACATATATAGCCCAGCCTTTTATCGTATCTGGCGCCTCAATGGAGCCTAATTTTTATAACGGAGAATACTTGATAGTGGACGAACTGACTTACGAACTCCGCCCGCCCCAGCGCGGCGAGGTCGTGGTTTTCCGCTATCCGCTCAACCCCTCGGAATTTTTTATAAAAAGAGTTATCGGGCTTCCCGGAGAAAAAGTGGAAATTAAAAACGGGAAAATAACCATAAACGGCGCGGAGCTTGCCGAGCCGTATCTTCAGGAAAATTCGGAAACCGCGCCCAACGTAAAAACGGAGCTTGCCGAAAACCAATATTTTGTTTTGGGGGACAATCGTCTTCACAGCTCCGATTCAAGATTTTGGGGAGCGTTGCCGAAAGAAAAAATGATGGGCCGGGCTTTGGTGCGCCTGTGGCCGATCGCAAAAGCGGGTATAATAAAATAAACATGCCGAAAAAACACAAAAAAGAAATGGTTCAGTCGCCCAAGGGCATGCACGACATGCTTTTCGGCGATATCCGCTATCTTGAAAAAATATTGGAGCGAGCCCGGGAGATTTCGGAATTTTACGGATTTTTGCCGATAAAAACTCCCCATCTGGAGCAGGCCGAGCTTTTTTTGCGCCCTTTGGGGGAGACTAGCGATGTGGTGGAAAAAGAAATGTATACTCTGCGGACGCGCGGTGGGGATTTTTTGGCCTTGCGCCCAGAAGGCACCGCTCCAGCAGTGCGAGCTTATTTTGAAAACGGCATGGTTTCCTGGCCCCAGCCGGTAAAACTTTATTACGAAGGCTCTTTTTTTAGGCATGAAAAGCCACAGCGCGGGCGTTTTCGCGAATTCAGGCAATTCGGGCCGGAAATTTTGGGCGGTGATGATCCAGTCTTGGACGCTTTGATTATAAAAATCTGCTTTTTAATTTTGAAAGAGATTGGTTTCAAAAATATAATGGTCAATATCAACAGCATCGGCGATAAAGAATGCCGCCCTGCGTATAAAAAAGACTTGGCCGGCTATTACCGGAAAAAATTCAACTATCTCTGCAAAGACTGCAAACGGAAATTAAAAGACAATCCACTGCGTCTTTTGGATTGCAAAGAGTCGGGATGCGCGGAGTTAAAAGCTCAAGCGCCGCAAATGATTGAACACTTATGCGAAGGGTGCAAAATGCATTTTAAATCGGTCTTGGAATTTTTGGACGAAGGACAGATTCCTTATCTTTTGGATAATTATTTGGTTAGAGGTTTTGATTACTACGGACGGACGGTTTTTGAAATTTTTCTTGAAGAAGAAAATAAAAAACCTGCCCGTCCGGCAGGCGGGGAAAAACTCGCCACGGAAAATAACAAAACTGATGCTGAACCTGAAGGCACGGCAAAAATCGCCCTAGCCGGGGGCGGAAGATACGACGAGCTTGCGACAATTTTGGGAGCGAAGCCATTGCCAGCGGTTGGCGCGAGTTTAGGATTGGAAAGATTGATTCATGAAATGAAAAAATTGGATATCGCTCCTAAAAGCCATTCCGAAAATAAAGTATTTTTGATTCATATTGGTCCGGCGGCCAAAAAAAGGAGTTTTAATTTAATGGAGGAGCTCCGGAAAGAAAGAATCCCCGCTGGCGAATCTATCTCCCGGGATAATCTCAAAGCCCAGTTGAACATCGCCGCCAAAATCGGCGCGAAACTCGCTTTGATTTTGGGTCAGAAAGAAGCCATGGACGGCACGATTTTAATCCGCGATATGGACGAAGGAACCCAAGAAGCGATTCTCCAAACCAAACTCGTAGAAAAAATAAAATTGAAATTAAAGAAAAAATAAAGATGGATTCAGTATATTTTGAGATAAGAAAACAAAAGGCATCAGAAATTTATAATAAACAGCGCACTATCCATAATCCTTATTTTAATTCGGATGTGATATTAAATTCCGATGGTTTTCACCATTTACAATTTTCCGCCAGAAGAGAAAGAAACAAAAAAGAACAGTTGTTAAAATTTAGTCTTTTGCCTTTAGCAATTGAGGTTATAAAAAACGCAGGCACTATTCAAGAATATAGAAAAGCGTTGATAACTGTCGGCAAGAAAGCAAAAGATGGTTTTGCGCGGGCAAAAGAAGCCGAATATTGGGGCTTTGTTGCCATCGTTGGCGAATCAAAAATAAAAATTCGAGTGATTCTAAGAAGAATTGGCGATGGGAATATAATATTTTGGAGTGTTATGTCAGATTCTAAGCTCAAGGGCGGGCAGAAATTATATAACATCGGCATAGAAGACGAATAAAAAAACAAAAACACCCCATATGCGGGGTATCTTTGTTGTGCTTGCCTTCAGCTTAGGAAATCCTTAGCTGAACGGGGCTTGCGCCCACAAGCACATTCTCAATTTAGCAAGAAACCGAATTTGAAGCAATAGGGGGTGTGAATAACCCAGTTTTTCAGATTAGATGTTTAACTTCCAATTATTTTCGTAACGCTCCTGTTTTGGAGTAGGAATCTTGTAATGAGCTTCTGCTGTGCCTATGCGCAACTGTCGCATTGGATTGGCTTTATGGTTTTTATTGGCACGCAACCAAAATTTATGCTCATCACGAACATACTTGGCGACAACTTTATTGGGTATTATATAAAACTTGAACTGATGGGTACTCTTATTGATGTTAACAAAACAATAAAAGAGGTTCGAGATTTTTACTTCTCCGTGCTTTTTGTGCATTATCCATTCGTTTACTATTTTCCCAAAAATCTTTGAGTTGGCGACTTTATTCCTATTCTTATAATTTGTCTTTACTTCCAGCTGATACATTTTATGACTTTTCGGGTCAGATACAAGAATATCCACGTTTTTAGTATGCCCAAGCGTCATATTGGCATCATAGCCGTGCAAAATTAACTGAGAGAGAACGGCAAATTCTCCTGCCAAAGAAACCGAATTGCTGGTTATTTTTTTCATAAATATATTACTACCCTATCTCAAAATCACCGAGTTTTCAAACGAGTTGAATAAGCGCACGTATTTTGATACTCTCAAAAGATGGAAGATTGCATTTTTTGTAAAATCGTAAAAAAGGAAATTCCGGCGGAGGTGTTGCAGGAAACGCCGGAAGCTGTTATCATCAGGGACATTCACCCTTCGGCGCCCGTGCATTATTTGGTAATTTCAAAAAAGCACGTTGCTTCCGTGAAAGAAATACCGCACGAAGATGAAACCTTTGTCGGGCATTTGGTCCACGCGGCCAAAGACGGCGCGGAAAAATTGGGGCTTAAGGGATACAAACTGGTGTTTAACGTTGGCCGCGAAGGTGGACAGATAATTGACCACGTGCATCTGCATATATTAGGAGGTTGGAAATAAAATTATGGTGGAAGTAAGAAAAAGAGAAAACGAATCAGCGGGAAGCCTGCTCCGGAGATTTACTAAAATCCTCCAGCGGAGCGGTTTTTTGGTACGCGCCAGAAAAGGAAGATATTACATCTCACCTCAATCGGCACACCAAAAAAAACGCGAGGCTCTGCGCCGGCTGGATTGGGAGAAGAACGCGCGACAGCTTAGGAAATTAGGTAAAATCCAGTAAATGAAGTAACATAAGGAGAGAAATGAAAAATTTAAAAGATAAAATCGCGGAAGATCAAAAAAACGCTTTAAAAGAAGGAGATACCCTGCGACTCTCCACCTTAAGAATGCTTTCCGCGGCCATCGCCAATAGAGAAATTGAGCTCCGGAAAAAGGATGTTGGACTTTCCAACCAAGAAATTTTGGACGTAATTTCTTCGGAGGCAAAAAAGAGAAAAGACGCTGCTCAAGGATACAGAACCGGCGCCCGAGAAGAGCTTGCTCAAAAAGAGGAAGCAGAGCTTAAAATTTTGCAATCATACCTCCCTCCCGAAATTGCGGAAGAGGATTTGAGGCGAATCATAAAAGACGGCATCCGCGAGGCAGGCGCTAAAAGCCAGCAGGATTTCGCGAAAGTCATGAAAATAATTATGCCCACCTTAAAAGGCAAAGCTTCCGGCGATAGGATTTCCAGCACGCTTAAAGAAGAACTGAATAAAGCGACATGATTGAAATCCGGAATCTGACAAAAAAACGCACGAATACCGAAATAATAAAAAAGCTTTACAATAAAATATTCCCGCCTACCGGACGGGCAGGCCATAAAAAATTTGAGCTGGACGTAGTGCTGGCGAGTCCCCGGCTGATGCTGGCATTGAATAAAAAATATCGCAAAAAAGAAAAAGTTGCGGATGTGCTTTCTTTTTTGCTGGAGAAAAACCGCGGGGAAATTTTTTTAAACGCGTCGGAAAAAAATCTGCCCTATCTTTTTGTCCACGGCTCACTCCATCTTCTGGGATACGATCATAAAACAAATCAGGACGCGAAACAAATGAGCATGAAAGAATTAAATATTTTTAAAAAATAAAATAATGCGCGCAAGAGGCGTAATCGGCATAGATATAGGCACCGAATCCATAAAAGTGGTGGCCCTAGAAACAGTACCGGGAGAAAACTCCGCCCGGGTAGTGGGCGCAGGAGCAGCTTTAACCAAAGGAGTGAAGAGGGGCACCGTTATGGAACCTGAAGAAACAGCCAAGGCTATAAAAGAAGCCGTGGCCGCTTTAGAAAAATCCACTGGAATAAAAAGCGGCTACGTTTATGTGGGCATAGGCGGGGCGGGATTGGCTTTTCAAAAATCCAAAGGGCTGGTGGCAGTGTCTCGCGCGGATGGCGAAATAACTAAAGAAGATATGGCTAGGGCAATTCAAGCCAGCGAAACAAATTTGAGCCGTACCCAAAACAGAGAAATTTTGCATAAATTCCCAGTTCTTTACCGAGTTGATAACGAAACCATCACACACGATCCAGTGGGTCTTATGGGGGTGCGGCTGGAAGCGGAAGTTTTATTTATAATTTCATTTTCCCAAAGTTTAAAAAATGCCATCAAGGCCTTTGAGGAAGCAGACATATATATAGAAGAGATCATGGCGAGTCCCCTGGCCGCGGCACACGCCGTTTTGGATCGCCGCGAAAAAGAAGTTGGCGCGATGCTTTTGGATTTGGGGGCTTCCACCACCTCCGTTATTTTATTTGAAGAGGAGCTGCCATATTCTCTGGAAGTAATTCCATTCGGCTCATCCCACATTACGCAGGACATTGCAATGGGTTTACGCGTCACCTTGGAAGAAGCGGAAAAAATAAAAATAAACCACGGCGCGGTGAGGTATGAGAATTCATTTTCCAATAGAAAATCTGATTTGGTTTACGGAAATTATTCCAAAAAAAAGCTTGCCGAAATAATTGAAGCAAGATTGGACGATATTTTTGAACTGGTGGAAAAACACTTAAAAAAAGTGGAACGAGCGGGGCTACTCCCCGGCGGAGTAATCATCGTAGGAGGCGGCGCAAATCTCCCAGGAATAGAAGAATTCGCCAAAGAGCGCCTGAAGCTTCACGCGCGGGTGGCCGAACCGGCCGCTTTGGAAGGGTTCAAAGATAAAGTCAGAAATCCGGCATGGTCGGTCGCGGTCGGGACGGCTCTCATGGCTCTGGAAAAAAAGAATGCTCTTTCACCGTTTCTCCGCGGCCGCTCCGGTTCATTTTTCAAATGGCTCCGCGCCTTTTTGCCGTAGTTGTGCCAACCTCCATACCAACACGTTTTTGTGTGGGGGTCAACCTTGCGGTATTTTCCATCATCGCTAATATGGAGTTGTTTTACTTAAATAAAATTTATGCCACATATTAAACCAGATATAGAATCGTTTGCTCGGATAAAAGTCGTGGGCGTTGGAGGTTCCGGAGCCAACGCGGTCAATCATATGATCCGCTCCAAAGTGCGCGGGGTTGAATTTATCGCCATAAACACCGACGCGCAGGATCTACATCAAAGCCTGACACATAAAAAAATAAGAATCGGCAAAGGCATCACCAAAGGATTGGGCACAGGAATGAATCCGGAACTTGGCAAGCAAGCAGCGGAGGAAACCAAAGATGAAATTCACGAAGCGCTAAAAGGAGCCGATATGGTTTTTATCACCTGCGGGATGGGCGGAGGCACCGGCACCGGAGCTTCTTCCGTAATAGCGCACGCCGCCAAAAACCAGGGAGCGCTTACCATCGGCGTCGTAACTAAGCCTTTTATTTTTGAGGGGCTGGAACGCGCCAGAATCGCCGAAAACGGGTTGATAAAACTGCGCGAAGCGGTTGATGCTTTGATTGTCATACCAAACGATAAACTTCTTTCCATAGTATCAAAAGAGACGCCGTTTCTTTCGGCTTTCGCCATGTGCGACGAAATTTTGCGCCACGCTGTTGAGGGCATCTCCGACCTCATAACCGTCCCTGGAGTAATCAATGTTGATTTTGCTGACGTTCGCGCTGTCATGCAAGGCGCGGGCTCCGCGCTTATGGGAATAGGCATGGGGCGGGGCGAGGCGCGTGCCGAAGAGGCTGCCCGGGCCGCTATCAGCTCTCCGCTTCTAGACATTTCCATAAACGGAGCGAGGGGCGTGCTTTTTGCCATCTCCGGCGGGCCGGATCTTACCATGTGGGAAATAAACGAGGCAGCGAAAATAATCACTGCTTCCATAGACCAAGACGCAAAAATTATTTTCGGTGCTATTCAAGATGAGCGCCTAAAAAAAGGAGATATAAAAATAACGGTCATCGCCTCCGGATTCCCGGACGACCACATAGGCAAGTCGGCGACTTTATTCGGCCCGGCAGTCGCACAAAAAAACAGCCCGACCTCCACAAATCCCACCGCAAAGCCAGCCGGTGCGCAATCCCAAAACAAAAACGCCTCCGAAGACTCCGACTGGGACTCCATCCCCGCGTTCATCAGAAGACAGAGAAAATAGTGCTATAATAAACTCATGCCGGATGGGTTTTTAAATCCCGAAGAAGCGATTGAGGCGTGGGACGTGAGGCCGGGCGACAAAATCGCCGATTATGGCTGCGGAGCCGGATTTTTTTCTGTGCCTTTGGGTCAAAGGGTCGGGCCAAACGGCAAAGTCTACGCTTTGGACATCCGCCCGGAAGCGCTGGAGGCCACGCGCGCCAAAGTGAAATTATTTCATCTTTTTAATATTGAATCCCAACGAGCAGACTTAGAATTGCCACGCGGGTCAAACATCCGGGACGAAAGCCTTGATAAAATTGTAATTTCAAATATTCTTTTCCAGGTGCAAAATAAAAACGCCGTGGCCCAAGAGGCATATCGCATTTTACGGAAAGGCGGGAGCTTAATGGTGGTAGAATGGAGCGAAGGCGCATCCTCCGGGGGCCCTTCCATGGACCACCGCGTCGGGGAAGACGAAGCCAAAACAATTTTAGAAAGCGCCGGTTTTTCTCTTTATAAAAAATTTCCCGCGGGAAGCTATCATTACGGTTTAATTTTTAATAAGTAAAAATGGATAAACTGCAAATTATAATAATAGGCGGAGCGGTTATTATAGTGGTTATAGCCGTTTTAGTTGTCACAGGAATCGTTCCCGGGCTAAAAGTCGGCGGAGAGAGCGGAGTGAGCCTTGCCGTATGGGGATTTGACAACGAATCCGCCTTAAGAGATTTGGTTTTAAAATACGCGGAGGCGCATCAAAATTTTGACGTGAGGTATTCCAAAAAAGACCGGGCGAATTTTGAAAGCGATTTTTTAAACGCTATCGCCCGGGGCGAAGCGCCCGATATTGTTGTCTTCCCTTCCGATTATCTTAACAAACACAAAGACAAGCTTTCGGCCGCGCCAACGATTTTATTTACCGAGCGGGAAATCAGCCAGCAGTATATTGAAGCGGCCTCCGTATTTCTGGGAGCAAAAAATGAAGTTTTAGGTGTTCCGTTTTACGCCGAACCTCTGATGCTCTTTATAAATAATGACATTTTCACGAAAAATTTTATCGCCTCGCCGCCAAAAACCTGGGACGAATTTCTAAATGACGCCGCGAAATTTACAAAAAAAGATTCTTCCGGAAATATCGCGATATCCGGCGCGGCTTTGGGACGGGCGGAGAACATAGAAAACGCCCCGCTTATCTTAACCACGCTCTTTTTGCAGTCCGGAGAAAAAATCATAAATAATTTAGGAGAAGTCGTGCTGAATGAACCGCTTAACATCGGGGGGGTTACGCTCCATCCGGCTGAATCTTCTTTGCAGTTCATTACCGACTTCGCGAATCCTAAAAAAAATTCCCAAAGCTGGTCGGGAGCTTTGCCGGAAGCCAAAGACGCTTTTATTAATGGGGAGTTGGCTATGTATTTCGGCAAAATTTCTGAACACAATGAAATAAAAAATAAAAACGTGCATCTGTCCTTTTCCGCGGCCCTTTTGCCGCAGTTGGCCGACACCACTCGCCCCATAACCGGAGGAGTCATGTTCGCCCTGGCAGTGCCTAAAGCTTCAAAGGCGCAACAACAGGCCTGGCAATTCATACAGTTTTTATCAAGCGCAGAAAATTCGGCCAGCTACGCTGATAAAACCGGAAACGTTTCTACGCGGCGCGACGTCTTGCCTGTTTATCAAAAAGAGTCCACACGTTCGGTTTTCGCGAATTCGGTCCTGGCGCTTAAACTGTGGCCAGATCCAGATCCAATGCGCACCGATCAAATTTTCAGAACTTTAATAGAAGACATGGCCGTGGGGCGGTTCACCCTGCGCGATTCATTGGAAAAAGCTAAGGCAAGACTTCAAGAAATATGAAAAAAAGTTTAATTTTTAATCTTTTATTTCTTGCTTTTCCGACATTCGCGGCGGACGGCCTTGTAACCTGCGGTCTGGGTAACGGGCAATACTGCACGCCCTGCGATCTTTGGACTTTGGCAAGCAATATCGTGGATTTTCTCGTAAAACCGCCCAGCGGCTTGGCGTTTCCGGTCTTAGTGCTCGCGCTTCTTATAGGCGGAGTTGTTTGGGCAACCAGCGCTGGAGACCCAAATCGCATTGAATTGGGGAAAAAAATTATCACATCTTCAATTATTGGAGTCTTCATCGCTTTCGGCGGCTGGCTAATCGTTGACACCATCATAAAAACTTTAGCCGAAGGAAAAATCACCGCCGCTTGGAATACAATAAACAAATGCGAGGAGTCTATAACTTCCCCACCTTCACCTATCACGCCACCTATAACAACGCCTACGCCCGGGACCTTTCAAACAGAAGCAGAAGCTAGGGCGTATTTCCAAAACACTGACATAGAAATTAATAAAAGCCAGTGCACGGCAACCAAAACCACAGATTGCACAGATCTCAAGGGATTGCCGATAAGCACGGCTGAGCGACTTAAAGCGCTGGCAACATCCGGAGGATTTTGTATAAGCGGCGGAACGGAGGGGGAAGGTGTAATCCACCAAACCCACGGCGTAGGCAAACCAATAGTTGATATCACGCCATCCTGCTCTGGTGATTTTAATATCGCAGAACTAACTGGGTTGAGAAATAGAGCGGCTATTCAGGCAAAAGAAGCGGTATGCGAAAGCCAAAACGGGACTTTGCGTTCAACCAATAAAAGTTGTGTGATAAACTCAAAAGGCTTTACTGGCGCGCCGTTCACAGCATCCGAGCTTAAAAAGCTTAACCATATTCACGTTGTTTTTCCGTAAAATAAGCTTATAATAAAGCCATGCGAATTAACAAAATAAAAATCTTTCTTTTTTCTATAATTTATGCTATGATAAGCAGAGGAACAACTTATGCTGCCGAATATGTGTTGGGTAACCCTATAAACGCCGGGACTTTCGGGCAAGTTGTGGAAAAATTCGCCCAGCTTCTTGCCAAGATAGGCATCCCCATAGCGACGGTTTTCCTTATTTATTCCGGCCTGCTTTTTGTGACAGCCAGAGGCAACGATGAACAACTCAAAAAAGCCAAGGGCACATTTTACTGGACAATCCTTGGCACGGCTATTTTGGTAGGCGCTTATGCCATCGCTTCGGCTATTGTGGATTTTGCTGGAAAATTATAAAATAATAAAAGGTCGAACCTAAATTATTGATTAACAATTAAATAAAATAAAAATATGAACACAAAAACACTGGTTAAAATTTCACTTTCAACAGCATTGCTGGCGCCGCTTTTCGCTTACGCTGCGAATGTAACCGACATTCTTCAACAAACCGAAATAATCTTAAATAGGATTATTCCTATATTAATGATCATCGCCACCATCGTTTTCCTTTGGGGCGTTATCAGATACATTACCGCGAGCGGAGAGGAGGAAAAATTAGCGGAAGGGCGCAGATTTATAGTTTTTGGCTTGATTGGCCTTTTCGTTATGGTGGCGATCTGGGGAGTGGTTCGGGCGCTGGTTTCCCAATTCGGAGTAGGAGGAGGCATAATCCCGCCTGGTCCCGGAGACATAAGGCCGTCGCCTTAATCGTAAGACAAAGTGATGATTGCCGTAGCGTACGCCAAAACCATTGACGAACTAATCGCCACTATACAACAATCCATTTTAGACCCTATCACTAATTTGCTTTTGGTATTGGGCGGGGTGGTTTTTCTTTACGGCGTTGTGGAGTTTATCATGGGAGCCTCGGCCGGCCAAACTTCCTCATCCGGAAGCATAAGCTACGCCACTCGCGCCAGAGGAAAGAAACACATGGTATGGGGGCTTTTTGGGCTTTTAATTATGGTTTCCGTCAAAGCCATCATCGCCATCTTACAAAATTTTTTCGCTTAATATGACTATATCCAAACTCTTCGGCAATATAACCATAGTGCTCAATCAGCTGATTGGAATTTTGTTTATTGTGGCCACTCTTGCTTTTTTATGGGGAGTGATACAATATGTTCTTGCTTCAGGAGATGAAAAAAAACTGGCCGAGGGGAAAAAATATATTATCTACGGCCTAATCGGGCTTTTTGTGATGCTCTCAATGTGGGGGATTGTTACGGCCGTCAGAAATACACTTTTCAACACCGGGGGCGGAAATACCATACCTCGTTGTATAGACGTAGGCGGCCCTCCGCCTCCTTGCACCACATAAATACGACTTTGCCGCCGTGGCGAAACTGGCATACGCGCACGACTTAAGATCGTGTCCCGTAAGGGATGTGGGTTCAACTCCCACCGGCGGCATATCGCAAAATCAAAAAACACTCCGAGACTAATCGGAGTGTTTTTTGATTTTTATGCAGTATTCTTGAATTAGTCCGAACGCATTTTCGTCCCGATGGCCATCGGGACGAGGAATTCCCCCCGCCTGCGTGGCCGACCCGAGCTTCGCCATAGGCTACGCCGAGGCGAGAGCCACTTTGGCGAGGCGAAGGCCCGCGAAAATTCGGAAAGGTCGTTCAGACCCTGAAGGGTCTTCATACCCGATGGGCGGCGGAGCCGCACCGCTGACAATTTCAAGTTTTTCTTTGGCGGCAACTAATTCAGAATTCGCGAGACGAATACAATTACATGATAAATCATTTTGAGATAAATAAAAAGAGAAAACCCGCTAGGTCCGAAGACGTAGCGGGGAGCAGTTGGTCTGCTCAGTCCGTTGTTGGTTGCTGGTCACACGGCGACGGTTCTGGCCATCGGGAGATGGCTCGAGAACGATTTGTTGACCGCCATGAACCAGACGAGAACTCCGAAGCTCCAGACGAGCATGCCAGGCCAGACACCCCACGCACTAACGGCAGGCCACGAGGCCGCGTAGAGAGCGATTCCTCCCACCGACATGATGGCGGTCAGCCACTTGTCGAAGGTAAGGAGGGTGAACAGCATGACAGCGAGAACCGTGACGACCGGGGCGAGCGGCTCGACGATGAATTTAAGAAACGCACCGAAGAAGAAAACCGCCATGGCGATCACGGCCACGATCTGGACGACCTCGAAGCCCTTGCGAAAGAACTTGATCATGGGACACCTCCTATTTGGTTGGGAATTTGCGGAATTTCAATCCACTGCAAGGATAGCATATTCTATGGTAAAAGTCAAGCCCAAACAAAAAACCAGCATTTCTGCTGTTTTTATAGCCTAAATTCTATGGATTTTCTGATTAAAAAATTTTCTTCCCCCAAAATGCAGAATCGCCAATTCGTTTTTGCCCCCAAAATCCAATACAAATTAGTCGCCGAGCGAAGCGAGGCGAACCCTTCAAACTTGCAATTTCCTACGTGGTGCACTTTTATAGACGACGTTAGAACCTCTCTCAAGGTGCTAACCGACTATTCGGTATTCAATATAGTAGCATCTTGGTAGCTTTTCTCAATGCAGTAGAGAGCTGTTAGACGCGGTTAGAAAGCAGAAAACTGATATATTGATGAATACTGCCCGTCAGCAATAGAACCTTGCTTAGAGTGCCCAACTTTTTACGTCCGTATCTGCCCGTAAATGTTCACAATAGTCACGAAGTTCACGATATAAAAAATAGGCGAGAATATTGCCCATAGGAACGCTCACACAGGACGGGCGTTTTTTTAGTATAGCGATATGGCAATATATGGCTTGCTTAAACTTGTTTTTGAAAAAGTAAACCAAGTCATTACTCATAAAAAATAGCCGGAGTCTTGATTTTTTGGTAAAATGAACTCATGCACAAGAAAAAACTTCGCATTGCACAACTTGCCCCTTTGTGGATTCCAATACCGCCTCGAACATATGGCGGGATTGAGCTTATGCTTTCCGAACTCACCGAAGAGCTGATAAAACGAGGGTACGATATAACGCTTTTTGCCTCAGGCGACTCAAAAACATCCGCAAAATTCGTTCCTGTTACCGAAAAAGCAATCTGGCTTGATCGCGAGTTGAAAAATCCGCACGCGCCGGTGATGCGGATGTTGAAAGAAATTTTCGATCGGTTTTACGAATTCGACATTCTCCACAACCACTTCAATTTTTTTATGTTTCCGCTCTCGCTTCGCCTTGATTGTCCGCGATTTTTAACCACGGTTCATCGTCCGGTAGATAAACATTATGCGGAGGCGATGAAATCCTATCACAAGATCAAATATGTAGCGATCTCCGAGGATCATAAACGGAGCATGGAAGCATTTGGCGTTCCCGTATGTGATGTGATCTATAATGGCATTGACCCCGCGCGTTATGAGTTTAATGATTCTCCCGGCGACTATCTTTTATATTTGAGCCGCCTTAACCGAGAAAAGGGCGTGCTGACCGCTATTGAGGTGGCCAAAGCTGCGGAACAAAAACTGATTATTGCCGGAAACAGCGCGGGAAATGCCGAATGGTCTTTTTTCCTGCACGAAATTCAGCCGCATCTTCATGACGATAATATCTCCTTTCGCGGACAAGTGAATTTTCAGGAAAAAGTTGAACTTTTGAAAAACGCCAAAGCGCTTCTTTTTCCGATTGATCGCCAAGAGCCATTTGGCCTGGTCATGATTGAAGCAATGGCTTGCGGGACTCCTGTAATTGGCTTTAGAAAGGGCTCGGTACCCGAAGTTATAGAACACGGGAAAACTGGTTTTGTTGTGGGCACGCCGGAGGAGATGATTAAGGCGATAGGACAGCTCTCTGGAATTAACAGAAAAATATGTCGTAAGGCGGTGGAAGAGAAGTTTTCTTTGAAACAAATGGTTGATAAATATGAGAAAATCTATGAAAGGCTCGCATAAAAAATTTGGTAAAAGAAAACTTCGTATCGCTCAAGTCGCGCCGCTCTGGTTCACCATCCCGCCAAAAGGATACGGCGGAATCGAGCGCATCGTGGCAATGCTTACGGAGGAACTGATGCAAAGAGGCCATGAGATCACGCTCTTTGCGTCTCCCGGATCAACCACATCCGCCCGGCTTATTTCTGTTTTTGACAAATCGCTCTCGGAAGCAAATATCCCATGGTCAAACCCGATCTGGAATTTGCGGAATCTTTCCCGCGCGTTTGAGATGGCCGAGGACGGAGAATTTGATATTGTCCACTGCCACCTCGATCTCTGGGGGTTATTTTTTCAAGGAATTGTCCGAACGCCGATGCTCCACACTATGCATAACCCCCTCTACCGCACCAACGCGGACGCGACCAAAGATGATAGGTTAAGGCTCTTTAACGAAGAGGCACACCGCACCAATATCGTATTCATCAGCGAGTCAGCGCGCAAAAACTCAATGGTTGAATTCCCAAAAGGACGGGTGATCTACAACGGAATTAACCTTGGTCATTTCCGTTTCAATAAAAACGGCGGGGATAATTTCATCTGGATAGCGCGGATGAATAAGCACAAGGGGGTGGAGAACGCGATTGAAGCCGCGGAAAAGTTGGGAGTAAAATTATTGCTGGCTGGGCGAATCGATCCCACACAAGAAGAATACTTTGAAAAAATTATTAAGCCGCATCTTAATCAGAATATCAAGTATGTCGGAGAGTTAGGGGATAACAAACTTTCCGACTTTTACGGTCGAGCAAAAGCTCTCCTCTATCCGATCGAGTGGGAAGAGCCCTTCGGCTTGGTGGTTGCCGAAGCAATGGCTTGCGGCACGCCGGTCATAGCGTATCGCCGGGGTTCGATGGAAGAGCTTATTAAAGATGGGAAAACCGGTTTTGTGGTCGAATCGAACATTGAAGCGCTCATAGAAGCGATGAAAAAAATCAACACGATTGATCGAGCCGCCGTTCGCAAGCATGTCGAGGAAAAGTTCAGCAAAGAACGAATGGCTGACGATTACGAAAAAACTTATTATGAATTATGCGAACGAAAGGCGTGACAACCAAAAAAGAAATTGCCGCGAGGCTTGAAGCGGACATACGCAAGCTTGAAGACCGCGAACACGGCTACATACGAGCGGGACTTCCACGATTCCCGGCTCTTTTCGGAAGAGATTCATGTATTGTTTCCTGGCAGTTGATTGACTACGATCCCGATATCGCTCGCCGCACTATTGAAATTCTTGCACGGCTTCAGGGAAAAAAATTCGACAATGCCAGCGAAGAAGAACCCGGCAAGATTGTTCATGAGTGGCACCCGAACCCCGCGGAGTACAAAGCTCTTGCTTGGCCTCTTCCTTACTATGGTTCGGTGGACGCAACGCCGCTTTTTGTATACCTTTGCGGCCTGTATTACGAAAAGGCCGTGGACACCGAATGGCTCGCGGCTTATTGGCCGCATATTGTTTCCGCGCTTGAATGGTGCGAGAAGTATGGAGACCTTGACGGAGACACTCTTCTTGAATATGAGAGGAAAAACTCGACTGGCCTTACGCATCAGGGGTGGAAAGACAGCCGCTTGAATCATTTGAATATCAACCCTCCCGTAGAGCTTATTGAGGTTCAAGGATATTATTACGCCGCATTGCGCGAGGCTTCGGAGTTTGCGCTCATGCTCAAAAATACGAAACTTGCTCGCCGTCTAGCGAACCGATCGGAAAAGGTAAAAGAAAACTGCATCAAAAAATTCTGGCTTGCCGATGAGAACTTCTTTGCATCCGCGCTTGCCGAATCAAATGTTGCGGACAAACACGTTATGTCAAACCCCGGCCACATTCTTTTTACTGGCATTTTGGACGGCTACGATGATAAAATAAAAATGACGGTAGATCGTCTTTTTCAAAAAGATATGTGGACGCCGTATGGCATCCGTACTCACGCTGAATCAAATCCCGACTTCAATTCCATGAGTTACCATCTCGGTTCTATCTGGCCGCATGACAACTGGGTTATCGCTCAGGGATTGAAGAAGTACGGATATGTTCGCGAGTATAAAAAGGTTAAAAGGGCTCTTCTTGACGCTTATCAAGCAATCGGTGAAATCCCGGAACTTTATGCTGTCGTTGAGGAAAAAATAGAAAAGATTCCGGTCGCGTGCTCGCCTCAAGCGTGGGCCTCGGGCGCGTTATTAAATTTTGTTTTAGAAAAATGATAAAACTTCGCATCGCCACAATGGTCACTGGTCACTATACAACTCCGCCACCATTCGGGGTGATTTACGCTCCCATGGACATCGCGGTTGCGGTGAGCGAGGGGCTTCAGCGTCGCGGGCACGATGTCACGTTTTTTGCGCCCGAAGGATCGGATATAAAAGTGTTGCGAGTAGAGAGCGGCGGTCTCAAGCCGTTGCAGCAAAATGGAGGACTTCCTATCTTAAAGGATAAAAAAGTAGGTGGTGCGGAAGTGTCAAAGGTTTTTAATCTTTGGGACCAGTATCTTCTCTCGCTCATGTATAAAGAGGCGCTTGAAGGCAAATTTGACGTTCTTCATATCCATCCAGTTGATAGAGCGCTGCCGCTGGCGTATGCAGCGCGGAAAGTTCCTACGGTATATACGTTGCACGACCCCATTTATCCTTGGCGCGCAGAAATGTTTAAGATGTTCGCAAGTCCCAACCAATATTATATTTCCATAAGCGATGCGCAGCGAGTCCCAGCCCCCGATCTCAACTATCTCGCAACCATTTACAATGGCATTGATCTTGCTGACATTCCGTTTTCCGAAAAGCACGGTGGCCACCTTTTGTTTGTTGGAAGAATTACCCCTGAAAAAGGCGTTGCCGAAGCAGTCGAGGTAGCTCGAAAAACTGGAGAAAAACTTTTCATTCTCGGTCCAGAGACAACTGGATCATACTGGGAAGAAAAAATTAAGCCGTATCTCGGCGATCAAATTCGCCATATTGGCGTAGTATCCCGCAAAGAACTGTATGAATATTACAAAAACGCCAAGGCAACCCTTGTGCCAATTCAATGGGAAGAACCATTTGGGTTGGTAATGATCGAATCAATGGCCACTGGAACGCCGGTTATAGCGTTTCGGCGCGGATCGGTGCCAGAGATTGTAATTGACGGCAAAAACGGCTTTATCGTGAATACCGTTGAAGAAATGGCGGAAGCAACAAAAAAGATTGGTCGCATAGATCGCAATCTTTGCCGTGCTCATATCGAACAAAATTTCGACCTGAAACGCATGATTGATCGCTACGAAAAAGAATTCCTAAAACTTGTTGGGTAGAAACGATCTAACGCTTTCTCTCTCAAGCTGGCAAAAATAGATGGAAATAAAATACTAAAATTGCTATCCAAAAGACTGCGGTATTTCTGTTTTCTTCCGGCGACATTTCTTCATATTTTTCCAGCACGGGCAAAAATCGGAAAGTTTGATTGTGGTGCGGCCAGCGAGAATCGAACTCGCGTCTCGTCCTTGGCAAGGACGCATTCTGCCACTAAACCATGGCCGCGAAACCTGTTATATCCCCATCGGCAACAATTTTATCGATAATATTCCCATTCTTCAACTTTTTTAATTTTTTTTCAATCTTGCGCGCATCATTTAAAGAATCTACCTCTTTTTTGAATACAAGTTTTAAAGGCTTTAGATGCCGTAATGATTTTGTTTTTCCGGCATTGTGTTCCAATAAACGCAGTTCTAAATCGTTTGTGCTACCAATATAATATCTTCCGTTTTTCTCGCTTTGTAAAATATATACAAAATTCATATATTGAGCTCGCGTCTCCCCGATGGCCATCGGGGCACTTCTACCACTAAACCATGGTCGCGGATAATTATTTATTTTAGCATTGGGTAGGGAGGGATTCGAACCCTCAAGCCTTTCGGCACTAGCTCCTAAGGCTAGCGCGTATTCCAATTCCGCCACCTACCCACGCGCGTATTTTCCCGATCCCGACGCTCTCGCGTCGTGAATCGTGGATCCTCGATTTTCTATAAACTTCATTTAAGAAAATCGGGACAGTTCCGCCACGGAGGCGTAAAATTATGGCGAAATTGGAGTATATTTACAACAAAGCTCGAACTCATTTTACCGAAAATCGCTGAAAAAATCCAATCGCTCCGCCCCGCCGCCGTGCCGCAAAGCGGCACCGCCTCGCAGAAAAATTGCCTTTCCCTTTTGAATTAAAAAAGTGGCGCGCGCAAAATCAAAAAATGTAAAGGCAATTTTTCTGCTCGGCTCCGCGCTGGAGCGCGGGACGGCGGGGCTACACTTCGGCTCGGACGGCGCGGGAAGGAGGGTTTGGGAGGAATGCCCGCGCCGTCCTTGCCTGCAAGCTGGCGGCGACATAAAAATA
>Ga0209518_1001950_pt1 | contig 20543 bp, 20 predicted proteins | sample RifGroB1_FD_183993 | JGI IMG/M metagenome (GOLD analysis project Ga0209518, IMG submission 183993) | Groundwater microbial communities from Rifle, Colorado, USA - Groundwater B1 (SPAdes) (version 2) | ecosystem: Environmental > Aquatic > Deep subsurface > Groundwater | place: Rifle, Colorado...
CCTTATCTCAACAGAACCAATAGAAGAGAAACTCGCTCCAGGCTTGAGGAGCTTCACTCCACTACGTAAAGCATCCGAAGAAGAAAAAGCGTACCAAAGAAAACTCGGCGAAGAAGCTGCAAGCTACTTGAAATTAAGACCAGTACCAGAAGAAAAAAAGGCATCTGAACAAAAGCAAGAGCCAGAAGTTGCAACAGTTCCAATAGCACAGGAAATTCCGGCGCAGGAAGTGCCATTACAGGAAGCACCAATCCAGGAAACTCCAGCAGAAAAGGGAACCATAGAAGAAAGAGTACAGGAAGAAGTGCCACAGATGCAAGAACAAGAGATAGAGCCTGCTCCTCGAACTCCTCAAGTTCCAAGAGCACCAATCTATACTCCTCTAGTCAATTCTGCAAAGAGTGCATATGGTAAAACAAAAGAGTTCGCAAAAAGAAATGGGAAAGTCCTGAAAACTGCAGGAATTGTGGCAGCGCTTGGACTAGCAACATGGGGAGCCTATTATCTCAACCAAAACATAGGCTATGGCGGTGAGCAGGATAGACAAAGCAAGGAAAAAGAGAAGATTGTCGCTGTAAGCGGGAGCAAGACAGGAAAAGGAAATTCTCAATCACAAGCTGGTGTTGGCGTACAAAATGCAAATGCTCCGCAAGATACAAGTGCAAGACAAACACCAATAGAACAAATATTCGGAGGTCAGCCACGTGAAACCCAGCCAAAAGTAACAATCCAATCAAAGAGTCTGGAAGACAAAGTGAAAGAGGGCAAAGCAAAAGTCCATGAGCACAAAGTGAAGCGCGGCGACAGCTTGTGGAGAGTTTCAGAAAGCTATGGTGTAGGAAAAATCCCATCTTTCATAAATTCAGTTGTTGACTACAACATCTCGCATTCAAAAGATTCTGCATTCAGGCAAAGAATCGATAGGGATACAATCTATGTTAAAGGCGGAAAGGTGCGCTACGGAGAGAATGTAGATGGCATAAGAGGAGATAACCTTCGCGTAGGAGATGTAATTCTTGTTCCGCAGGAACTTGTCGAGAAGTATAAGACCGGGAAAGGGGGAGCAGGAGCTGGCAGAGATACCTACACCCTTCACCGCAAAGCAAAAAGCGGAAAGGTAGGATATCACAAATCCGAAAGAGCGCATGAAGACAGCGGAAAGTACCAATCCACACACATGCATGGAGATCAGTTGGTCGGCCTAGCAATCACAGGAGACAACAGGCCAATCCTCACATTTACAAGAAAAATCATCGGCCAGAAGGAAAAAGAAAATGAAAAGATTCTAGGCACTGAACTGCATCAGGTTCCTTATGTTGCGGGCAAAACAAAGTTCGGAGAGTATGGAAAATCCCTGTATAATGCAGGAAGAAGGAAATACAGCAAATAACTTTTGATAGATATCCTATATTAATTATATTCACGTTCAAGATGTCTGCGAAAAGAACCCCTAATCTCAACCGAGAGGCAGTAGTAGGAGAGCTATCAGATATTCTAGAAGACTCTTTCAAAACACATTCTCTGAACGTCGGAATAATCGGATGTGGGGCGGTTGGAAAGGAGATTGCATCCGAACTTTACTCAAACGGAAAGTTCGATAGAGGAAAAGTCTCTAAAATTTATTTATTCTCGAGTGACCCACCAAAAGCGTATGGCTTTAGGGATGAATTGACAAAAAATCCAGGTGAAGTTAACAGTGTAGAAGCATACCACACAGACAAACTTGGGAAGCTCGTTAATAATTTAGATATTTCAATAATATGCTCCGGAAGAAGATTAGTCAGCCAGAGTGGAAATGCATTTAGGTACAGAGATTTGCTCATAAACCCAGCGGCAAAGGAAGGATTCTGCGAGAATATGGCTATAGTTAGAGACCTTGCTCATGCACATCGTGATGGCGGATTTGATGGATTATCTGTTATTGTAACAAACCTGCCAGACCTTCTAGCATACCACTTTGCAGCGCATGCAGAGGTGAATCCATTACAGGTTGTCGGAATGAATCATCTTGATACAAGGAGATTCAGGACATCGGCACTCCAAGAGTTTTCAAAGAGCTACAAACATAATTCTGGAAGGCCATGCCCTATCGATATCGCTGAGGTGGATGGAATTGTCATAGGCCCTCATGACGAGAACTTATTCTCCGCCTTACCTTCAAATCTCAGGTTCGGAAAATTCCCCATCATAGATTTCTTAATTTATTCCGAAGAATTGGAGAAAAAAATTGTTGATATGAGGGAGCTTGTGAACGAAGCATTAAAAAGACTAGGCGGAACAACCGCGCCAGATGTGGCAAAAGCCACTACAGATGTTGTAAGAGCAATTGCAAACGAAGAGAATATCGCGGGGGTTTCTACTTATATTGATACGGATCTGGAAGGAAGGTCTATAGAGCCCATATATCTTGGATGGCCAGTGAGATTTGAAGGATTTACCGCGAGAAGGCAAGATTTGAAGTATGACTTATGGGATGGAGAAGCAGAGGGGTTTAGTAAAGCATACGATGTGCTCAAAAGGATAGCGATTGAGTTTGGAGTCGGCGGAAGGCTCCGAGAGCCAGTGGAATCCTACCCCCAGATAGATAAGATTCTAGATGAGTCTGGAAAAGAGCTTCTTGGAGAGAGAATTGATGAATTTGTTGAGAGAGGATTTTCAAGATTTTTTGAGAGAAAAGAGATCTCGCTGGAAGAAGAGCTGGATTCCCTATGCTCGCAATATCCTTCTCCTTTTTACAGGCGCAAGAGGGAAGTTGAGACTGGAGTACCACTTCTTTTACCCACATCATTTGAAAGAACTTACTTTAAAAGAGTGAAACGTTTCAACGAGGCAAAAGACGGAGATTTATTATCGGTAGATTTTGGAATTGATGATGCAGAAAGAGCAAAGTTTTTTAGTGTTAAGGTATTAAAAAGTGGGGATGGAAAAATCTATTTGGAAGAAACTACGAATGATGGGTATTACGCAAAGCATAGGGGGGATTTTGAAAGATGGCGCTAGATGAAGACTTAGAGTTTAAAGAGACATTAGAAGGTAAAGGGTACTCTTTTATTAAGAATGGTCATATAGGTCAGATTTGGCGAACTCCAGAAAACAAAGCAGTAAAGATAATAGATGCGTATCTGGCAAAGAATAAGAGATATGATTTTAAAAAAGCGATACCTTTCTATGAGAGCATGATAAGAGAGAGGATAGTACACCAAAATTTAGTAGAAATTTACGGTGTAAATGATGATGCTAATGTAGCTGGATATGATCATTTGTCAATGGAGTTTATCACTGGTATGGACTTAAAGGAGATCGTAAATGACAACATTAAAGAAGGAAAATTCTTCTCGATAGAAGACTCCGTAGGCATATCTTTACAAATCTTGAGCGGACTTAAATATCTTCACGAATGTGAGATCCCCCATAAAGACCTCCACGGTGGAAATATACTTCTAACTAAAGAAAATACTGTGAAAATAACAGATATCGGTGGGCCAGATGCAACTGTAACTAAGGCAGCTTATGCAAGCCCAGAACAGTTATACCGGCATGTAGAGATAGATCACCGAACAGACTTTTACTCATTTGGAGTTGTGCTACACGAAATGTTAACGAATGAATTGGAAATCGAAAATATGACAACATCCAATACAAGAATACCATTAGAGCTAGAAAATCTTATTCTTAAACTAACAAAAAGAGATAAAAGAGAACGTCACCAATCCGCAGACGAAGTCATACGAGATTTAAAAAAAGTGGACTATGGCCTGAAAGGATTTCAAGTTCTCGGTGATGGGCTGCTCGGACCATCATACCTTTCTCCGGAAAAGAATGTCGTTAAAGTCTTAGATGCTGCAGACATTTCTGACAGAGAGTTGGTGGTGTGGATGTCTAGCGGCCTAAATGAGGAAACCCAAAATCACCCAAAAATCGTAGGATACAGATATTCTAATCCTAAAATAGACGAAACCCATCTGCAAAGAAGGTATATCGAAGGAAAAAGCTTGGAGGAGACCATAAAAACAAGAGGAAAATTCAAAGGAGAAGAAACCGCAATCATTATGAGAGATGTTATGGATGGCCTAGCATACGCAGAGGGAAAGTATGATCTAGTGCATGGAAACGTCAAGCCATCAAACATCATCATCGGAAAGGATGGAAAATTAAAAGTTGTGGATTTCCTTCCACCAGTTCTTGTGCAAGAATCGGCTAAAAATGGAAGACCCAGAGAGCAAGAGAGGCAGTACTTCCATCCCGCCGTCTTGAATGGAGAAGAACCAACACACAAAACAGATATTTATTCCATAGGAGCTATTGCATTCAGGATGATTTCAGGGGAACCCTACAGGCCAGGCAAAAGGCTCAACTTAACTGCCAGAGGAGACAAAGAACTGGAAGAGTTAATCACTGATGCTCTTATGCTATAGTTATAATGACTCCAATTCATACATGTGATTCGAAATCTGATTTTCTTAGTAGACTGGAGAGGATTTTAGAGGATTACAACTCTCCATCACCCCAATGGAAAGATACTACATACAACCTAAAGGAAGGAGATATCCCTTTCCCAAAAGAAGAAGTTTCTCCGGCAGAATTCTTCACACCCGAAGAGGTAGCAAGATATTTTGTTTTTGTAGAAAGAGAAATGGATCACAAGCGCCTTGGAGAGGAAGAGAAAAAATTCTTGCAAGAGTTTACTAGTTCGCCGAAGAGACACCTGACGGAAGGAGAGAATTCGTATAAGTTTAATCAAGAAAAGAAGCGTCTTCTAGAATTTTATGCAGAGAGAGACAAAAGGGAGAGGAAAAATTTCCAAGTACAATCTCCGCCACCAGCAGAACCTTCAAAAGAATCTTGGAAAAGATCTGGAATAGAAGAGTATGTCCATGGAGTTGGATGGGTTAATATACATGATCCAGAATATGAAAAAATTAAACAAGAGGTCAAAAAGGGGTATGTTAGGCCTAGGCCATCACCGGCGCCAGAGGAAGAAAAACCGGGCAAAGCTCCAGAAAGGAAAAATATTGGCAGGCTCTTCAGAAATCTGGCAGCTGCCTCAGCACTCGGAATTGGAATTTTCACACTGATAAAAAATCCAGACCTCGCCGCAGAGTACATCCCATTCTGGAATTCTGCAAGAGAGAAGAGGGAGATAGCGCAAGAGCATTATGATACTGCGGGGAATTTATGGAAAGAAGGAGAGCTAAATGAGGCGGAACAAAGTCTTGAAGAAGCTATAAAATTTAATCCCAAGATAGATGGCAGCAAACTGCTCGCAGCGATAAGCGCCTCAAGGCAGAAATCTGAAGGGCTTGAGGCAGAGGGGGACAGATACTTCTCAAGAAAGGACTACGGCCGCGCTGAGCAGAAGTACGTTGCCGCACAGAGAGCCGACTGGGGCAATTCCAGCATAGATGAAAAGATGGGTGGAATCGAAGAGATGAAGTCAAATAGAGAGAGGGAAGTAGTTCAAAACAAGCCAAATAAGGTGGAGAATACGACCACTACTCAGCCACCGGTACAGGGACAAGCAGAAAATCCCACCACACCAATGCAAAAAGAGACGTACAAAACTCCACCGACAAAGATTATCGACTATTCTCAGATAAGAGATTTTGAGGTTAACAGTATCCCTCTCCAAAAAAGCGATGGTAATAAGTGGGATCCTAGCGCTTCATTTAAACAAGAAAACGGAAGAAGAATAGTAGAGCATACATCACCAAAAAGCCTTTTTGCGCGGGGGATTAGCTCTAATAATTATAACTCTTACAGTAGATTTTGGCCAGGCATTTACGCCAACGGATCTTCATTAATATTTTTAATAAAAGAAATAAATGGTGATAACGCCATAGATGAATTATCTACGGCAATCATCCAGACGCAACATCCTTTTTATCCTGGGGATCCCATGTATGAAACACAGAATAATACTAAATCTAAACTCTGGGTAGAGGCACAGGGGATATTTGATCAAGCTCATGATTATATTAGAAAAAACGGCTATTACGAAAAGAATAAAAAATAGGCAAAAATGCCACAACCATACAAACCAAAAAAAGAATTCCTTAGAGGCCTAGAATGTTGCATCGACGTTTATGACAGAAAGCCGAGGCGGAAGATTAGGAGACTAACAAGATGGAAAGAAGGAATTGAAGAGGAAATGAATAGGCTAAAGCCAACAAAAGATTCAGATCAGGAAATAGAATACCTTACAAATTTTGCAAGAGTTTTAGAACTTGATATCGAAAAGGAACGCGATGGGGGGGCTGGTGATCCTACCCCAATAGAGAATATCATCGGCGGTAGTTGTGCAGCTCTATTTTTTGGCTATGGCGCTTATGCTTCATTTGCACAGCAGAATTTTGGTTATGGAACTTTGGCCGGATTTATGGGTGCTACTGGCGTTGTTGGCTTGATTGGTGGGATTAGAGGATATAAAGAGCATCAAATGAGATGTAAAAAGAAACAAGAAAAAGAGGATTTAGATAAGAAATTAATGCATATATGGAGAGACTATCCAGAGTTTTGGAAAAAGCAACATAATATTTGGAAAAAAAGTTGGTATTAAAGATGCAAACGCAAGAGGCATACAAAAGTAAGGGAGAATTCCTGGGGGGGCTAGAAAAGTGCCTACAGGTGTATGAAAGAAAAAATGTAGAACGGAATGAGGAAGTTTTGGCGGAATATGGAACATTGTCGAGTAGGTATGAAAAACTTAGATTGGAAAAGAGTAGGATAGAAGAACAAAAACAAGACTCAAGTTCCGAATTTCTAGGACTAAAAGGATCCATCTACCTTACCGGAGGTGGGCTGGTAGGTTTGACTGCGGGAGTATCTTTAGGAATGGTTATGGATGAACTCGTTAAGGGGAGTAAAGATGTTTCTGGTTTAATTGCCGCCCCTATAATTCTAGGCGCTTTTGTTTTGATTACTGGAGGATTCTGGGCAACTTATCATGGTCTTATTGGAGCTCTTGTAGGAGTAGCTGAGTATTCTGGGAATAAACTTCAAAAGAAAAAGCTAGGAAAAATAGAAAGCAAAATGCAAAAACTTGAGCAAGAGCTCCACTCAGAAAAATATTCAGGATTGGAGGGGAGACTTCGGAAATAAAAATGCCACAGCCATACAAGACCAAACAAGAATTCCTCGAAGACCTGGAAGGAATCGTAAAGCTCTACAAGAGCCCCGCTCCTTCAAGCGCCGGCGCAAGCTATGGTAATGAAGAATCAAAAACAGTATCCCCAAAAACGCTGAAGGAACTGGAAAGGGCGGAGAGGGAGCTTGGTAAATACGAGAAGCAAGGAGCGGGAAAGAAAGAAGATCCCAAGCTAAAGAAGAGATCCGGGCTAAAGAGATTCTTGATAGCATCTGGAGTTGTTGCTGCGATTGGTGGAATCGGGACGCCAGTATATATGGATTACCAAAGAAGGCAATCCAGCACAGAAGGAAACAATTCTTACAGCTCTAATCAAACCCCACCCGAGAATACTCCAGAAATAAAACAGCCAGTGATATCAAAAGAAGAGCAGGATAGAGCTGAAGGAGAAAGGATTCGTGGAGAAGTTGAGGGGTACATAAGTGATTCTAGACTTGATGATGCAAATTCTACCCTAGGCAGGTTGAAGGCCCTTAACACGAGTTTAGGATATAGTGATTTAGAGAGTAAAATCATCTCAAAGAATAATAGTTCTGATTCATCCGAAAAGAAGGGAGACAATGCTTTTTCAAGAGGGGAGTATGACGCAGCGTTACAGAACTATGATTCTGCTTTAAGTTTCAACAAAGACAATTCAGACATCAGGGAAAAGATAAAGAGAATCGAGGAAATTAGGGGATTTTATGATGGTGGAATAGCTAATCTAAAAGAGAAAAGATATGACTTGGCGATAGATAACTTCAAGAAAGGTCTAGGCATTAATTCTGGAGACCCTAATTTGATTAGCAGCTTGAGAAGAGCTGAGGGGGAACTGAACCTGTACAATAGAATTAAATCTCAAGTTAGTAACCTTAATGTTGTGGATTTCTCTGGGGGGGTTACTATAGTTAGCGGCGGAAATGCAGACGCAGCAATAACCCAAATGAATGTCATAAAGGGCTACAATTCTAGCGGAATATCTAGCATAGCGAATGCAGATCTGAAAGAAGCTGAAATGCATTTCAGAAGAGGTATAGGAAAAGGCGGCGGGTGGATGTTCTACAACAACCTTGGAATCGTTTATGCAATTGAAGGTAAATACGATTCTGCTTTAAGAAATTTCAGGACCTCTATAAATATGAAGAAAGGCGAAAGCGGTGGAGGGGTTGTAGATGATGGTGGCGGGAGTGGAAGCGGAGAAAGTTATGGGTTAAGCCACTATAATCTTGCAATAGCCTTGAACAAGAAAGGATCAAGAAGTGAAGCTGCGAGAATTTATCAAAAGGTCTTGAATGATGCGAACCCAAGCCTTCCAGAATTGAATAAATCAGCGTATTTGCTAGCCAGAGAGAAATAAAAGGTACAATCAAGAAGCAGAAGATAGAAAATACCTGAAAACGATTGCGAACGAATAACTCTCCCAAGCCCGCCACAAAAGCCCCCCACCCGCAAAAACCGCGGAAAAAACGAAACTTTTATAAACTCTCCTTCTACCCAAAAGCGGCATAAAATTTTCTGAGGAAAAAAGTCAAAAATGGAAGACCTTGAACCGCACGAATTTGCAAGTTTCTCTGTAAATAGCGAAGCCAGTGCCATGCAAAAAATTTCGGGGGCAATAAGGAAAGATGAAATACGATTCAGCACAAATACAGGACAGGAATGGGAGCAAGTTCAAAAGCACCCTGTACAGCTTGATAGCTGGAGCCTCAATTGCATATATTCCCCAAGTGTCTTATTCTAATCTTAGTTCCTATAAACCGTCTACCTCTGGAAATTCATACAGCAAATCACTAGAGGGAAAGATTGATGAGATGGATGGAACACAGGCAGCACGGAGCGCGGGGCCGGGGGCGCGGGGCACAGAGCTAAAACCAGCAAATGTAAACTACTCTTCCCTCACCAGTGCGTTATCTGAAATAGAATACAATGATTCCATAACAGAACACAGGTTCAAAAGAGCAATACAAAACCTCTCAAAGCATGATCTTGAAAAGTATGTGGATGAGTACTGTGCAAAGTTCAAAGTGAATGAGGAAGATGTCTTACCATATATGATAATTGAATCTGCTCTTGATCCAAATGTCGGCACGAACAAAGGATGTGCTGGAATTGGACAGATGAGTTCTGTTGCCGTTAAATCAGTGAATAATTTCTATGGCACAAACTTTGTCCATGGCGGAAAGGCCAAGAATCAGATTGGTTCCTCAGTCGCATACTATGCGAAAACATTCTATAGCATGGCCTCAAAATATCCGAAAGCAGATAAAGAAGCCCTGCAAGATATAACATACTTTTCATATAACGCCGGAGGAGCTCCAGTCTATCTTGCAGCAAAGAGACTTGGGAAGAAAAGCCTTGCCCTCACATGGGAGAATCTGAAGAAAGAAGTGACATCTGACTTGCTGAGCGCAAGTGCGAAATTCTATAGGGGCATAAGCGCAGGAGCAAGAAGGCAGAAAGCAAAGATAATCAAGAGCTATGTCGAGAAGGCAAGAACTTACAGAGACTACCTAGAACAATTAAAGATGCATGCTCAGAAAGGAAAGAGTCACCCTCGTGCCTCGGCCCCAAGCACATCTTCATCCAAAAAGTAACCAAGTGCCTGCTGCACAGTCGATACTTCTACAATTTTTATCCCAGCTTCCTCTTCAATACTCTTTTCGACAGAAACGTTTTCTATATTGCAGACTTCATTCTTCCCTTCCTGCGTGCAGGACTTCTTCTGCTCAACCACTTTCTCTTTCCCTTGACCAAGAGGGACTAAGAATACCTTCGCTCCATTCTCCTTTGCGATGCGAGCCTTTGCAGCGATAGAAGAAACTTCGCCTATTTTCCCATCGGGAAGAACTCGGCCAGTTATCACAACGTCCTCACGCAAGTCTAGATTCTGCAGCGAAGAGATTGTTGCAATCGCAAGAGCTGCACCAGCGCTTGGTCCTCCAATGCTGTCTGCATGCGCATATATCCTGTAAGTTAAATCATACTTGCTCAAATCAATCTTAGTATAATCAGAAGCGACTTTCTTTGCAATCGTGATGCTCTCCTGTGTGTCTGTAAAGAAAAGCAATCCTTCGATGTCAACAAGAGTCCTGCCAGAGCCCTCTTGTGCTTGCACAGAAAGCAGGGCAACAACTCCCCCACCAATCTTATCCACAGCCGGCAGCTTCATAACAACCGCCCCATCGCTAAGGTCCGCTACATTATATTCTGCGATGATGGGAGTTTCCTCTTCTTGTATGAGATTTGACTGCGAGGAGAGCCTTTCTTGAAGCCGGAAGGACGCGACAACTATCGCGACAAATAGAATGAACATCACTGTTGTAGAAGTAATCAGAAAAGAGTTCTCTTTCTTCAATCTCTGCGCATCGAGTGGCTTTTGTCTTTTCATCTTTTTATGGTTTTATGGGGAAAGTGTGAGGCAACATGGAATAGAATCATATCAGGAATTTTCCATTCTCCTGTATTAATTTGCCATCAGCATACATCTTCCCGCCCTTACGCAAGTCCCTTATGAAGTCCAAATGGACCGCACTCTTGTTTTTTCCGTTGCATTCTTCGTATGCTGAACCTATAGCAAAATGAACCGTTCCTCCGATCTTCTCATCGAACAGGATCTGTTTCACAGAATTTTTGATGTTGTAATTAGTGCCGATGCCGCTCTCACCGAATATCTTTGCACCCTCATCTGTGTCAAGAAGCGCATGCAGGTAATCCTGATTCTTCTCAGCAGTCGCCTTCACCATCTTCCCGTTCTTGAATTCAAAGTATACTCCGACAAGCTCCTTGCCGGCAGAGACCGCCGGGATGTCAAATTTTATGTAGCCATCAACAGTCCCTTCTACAGGCGCTGAGAAAATCTCTCCGCCAGGCATGTTATGGGTGCCATCATCAATTATCCATTTTCGGTCCTTGGTGCTGTAGCGCAAGTCTGTATCCTTTGCGACAACCCTGATCTCTTTTGCTTTCTCCAGGACTTTCTTCAATTTTTCCATCGTTGTTCCGATCTTTTTCCAGTCCTGTAGGCATGCTCCATACACGAAGTCCTCGAATTCTGTAAGTGCCATCTCTGCTTCTTGTGCGAATGCAGCTGTCGGATAAGCAAAGAGCACCCATTTTTTCTTCAGCCTCTCATCAGAAATCGGCCTTGTAACTTTACCGCGCATTGAAAGTTTCTTAGGATCTATGTTACTAAGCTCGCGTAGATTGCTTGCAGAAGAAATTCCAATCCATCCATCCATCTTCTTCATCTCATCAAGTGAGAGCTGGGGAAAATTCTTGATCTGCTCATCACTCGCATACTTAAAATAATTATAAGACATACCGTAAAGGCCTATCCTTGAGACAGGAAAAGCTCCCTTCTGTATTATCTGCTTATAGAGCTCAAGAACAAGAGGCGCAGCCTCAGCAGAGGCATCTATCATGATGTTTTCTCCTTTCTTTACCATTACAGAATGTTCTATAAGGAGTTTTGCAGCTTTCTCAATTCGTGGATCTGACATTTTATTAATCTCCTATAAATTTCTCCTCAAGATCTTTATTCTCCTCGTCAGTTCTTTTGAAAGACCCTCGGCATTCCTGAATTTCTTGTGCCTCACAGCACTTATCACTCCGCGCAGGCAGATGATCATATTATTATAGGCAGTTGCCCTCACAGCAGCCTTCTTCTGTGCATCATTTATCTTTGGTTTTGAACCGAAAAATCCCATTTTTTCTTTTTTTCCTTGCAGTGCCTCAGCTCTAGGGCTTATTTAAACCTTTTTCCCAGCGTTTCCGAGTGAGGAAGGAAATTAGAATCAGAGTGCTTTCTTGGTGGAGTGGGCCCGCTCGGATTCGAACCAAGGATCTTCTCGGTGTAAACGAGACGTCTTCTACGGACTTTTTAGGTTTTGGATTAAACCTTTTCCTAAAAGGTTTACCGCTGGACTACGGGCCCACTATGAGAAAGGGGGCAGAATGGATTTAAAAATTATTCATTTTCCAGATAGGGCCTGCTTATCTTCCTAGCGGGATAAATTGTCTGGAGCGCTTTGATAATCCTTAGCTCTACTTCTTTTCTGTGCTCAAGTGCGTAAGAAACAGCTCTGCTGTCCAAGCCCAGAACCTCTTCTATCTCTTTCTGGCCAAAGGAAAGGTCCTGTGCCTCATAAACCTGGCTTGCACGCTTATGAGTTAGATGAACAGTCGGATTGCTGAATGATTTTACAGGATGGTTCTTCCCCCCTTTATTTTTCCCGTGCTTCACAAGATAATTTGCTATAACATAAGATGGCACGCCAATGAAGTAAGCGATATCCGGATCAGACACCTCAAGATCAAGAGATCTTTTAATAGCTTCTATCTTTTCTTCTGGGATTAGATGCCTTTCCCTTCCCCCATATAAAGGCTCAAGCCCAGATCTTTTCAGAATTATTCCGACATATGTGAAAGAGAAACCGGCCTCATCTGCGAGCTCTTCTAATGAACGCTTTTCTCCTTTTTGAAAAGCGTTCTGATACCTAGAAAATAGACTGAAGAGCATCGGGAATTTTTTGTCTATTGGATATCGCCTGTTGCCGCCCTTGCTATAAGTCATAGCATATTCTAATGCTTTTCCAAAAGCCCAGCTTGCACCATAAGCCTTCTGGAGTGCTGCATTCCTGATTATAGATGAGATATCTTGGACAAAATTTAGCTTCCTTTCCTTCATGGTCCTGTGATTATAGCCAAATTGATTAGCAACCTGGCGTACACGATTAGTTGAACATCCCAATTCATCAGCTATCTCATCATAACCCTTCTCCATCTCCAATCCAGTTTTGATTTTCTCCTCAAGAACTTTCTTTTTGATCTCCTTAACAGAAGTTCCGTCACTGTTTACAATTTTATGGAGTGCGGAAGGTGAATAGCCAAGGTCGTGGGCTATTTCCTCAATTCCTTTATCTTCTTCCAATCCTCTAACAATAAGATTTAATGTCGCGCGCGCCCTTTCTGCCCTCCTTTCCTTTCCGGTTTTTGAAGGAATAAGCTTGACCCCAATAAATCTGCCATAATTCATGACAGTTGGTTTGCTTAAGTTAAGAAGCTTGCAAATTTCCTCGGCAGTTTTTCCTTCCCCAGCATATGCTTTCAGCAAATCCAGCTTGATTTTCTTTCTGCCACCCCACCCAACTATTCTAATTCCGACTAAATTTTCTATCGCCATTTCCCTTAGCCTTAAAGGGTCAGGAAAAACACTTAATAAACCTTCCTTTTGTAACTACTATACAATTAGATATAGTTCGGGGAAGGTCATCCCTAGTAATATTACCAGTCCTAAAGCTGGATTTAAGAAAGGTTTTAAAAGTAAATCTTCCAGAGAGTATGATGGCACACGAAGAAGACAATCTTTCTAAGGAACTGGAACTGACTGAAGGGTCTAAGATGCCCGCGGCTCCTAGCCCTATGAAAGAGCTCACTCCTGAAATGAAGAAGGAACTCTCAAAGATAAAGGAGAAAATAGACAAGTTCGGAAAAGATGTTGTAAAAAAGATCCCGTACGTTCTTTCCATAGGCCTTCTTCCAGCTCTGCCACACATGGCACAGAGCGCGGGGCCGAGAGCGGGGGGCTCAGGACAAGGCCAGGGAGCGCATGATAAGGAAAAGAAGAAACCAGAGCTCATCATAGTCCTCCCAGATGAAAAGGTAAAGGAGATAAAGAAGATAGAGAAGGACCTTGCTGAAATCCTTAAGAAGGTCGATCTTGATGCTACTTTTTTCACACGCACGACACAGGAACTATGGCAGACTTGTTTCGATGGGCATTATGCAGACATGGACAGGATAAGCATGTCTTACCCAGTGCATGATAAAGGAATACTTTCTGCATTGCGTGTTGCCTCGATACATAAGAACCTTGTTTTGAGAAAGTTCGAACGCTATGTCACCTCATATGTAATCGCAGGCTCGCTGGTGCGAGGGCAGGCGACAAAGACAAGTGATGTTGATATTTACGTTGTGATTGATGACACAGATGTAAAGAGAATGTCGCGCTATGAGTTAAAGGAAAGGCTCAGGGCGATGATATATAGCTACGCTTTCGAAGCAAATGAAATCGCGGGCGCGAAGAACAAGCTTTCGCCTCAAGTGTATATTCTCACAGAATTCTGGGAAAGTGTCAAGGATGCAAATCCAGTGATCTTTACATTCATTCGAGACGGCGTGCCATTCTACGACAGAGGCGCATTCATGCCATGGAAGCTCTTGTTAAAAATGGGCAAGATAAAGCCATCACAGGAAGCGATCGACAATTTCATGCTACTCGGAGAGAGAGTTGGCAAAAAAGTCAAGGAAGATCTGAACAGGATTGTCACAGAGGACATTTATTGGGGAGTTATAACTCCGAGCCAGGCTGCCCTCATGCTATACGGATTGCCGCCTCCAACTCCGAGAGAGACAGTAGAATTGATGGACAAGACATTCGTAGAGAAAGAGGGCCTTCTTGAAAAAAAGTATATCAAGATTCTCGATAAAGTAGTCACGCTATACAAGGATTACGAGCATGGAAGGCTGAAAGAAGTGAAAGGAAAGGATGTCGATGAGCTCCTTACTGAAGTTTCAGAGTATATGCAAAGGCTGAAGGAACTTGTAAAACAGATAGAGAAGAAAGCTGGAGAGAACACAGTTCTCAAAATCCATGAGGATGCTTTCTCGCTCCTTGAAACTATACTTGGCAAAGGAGTAGAGCAGAGGCTTGTCGATAAATTCAAAGAGAAACTCGTCGATAGGGGAGAGATGACTCAAAGGAGCCTTGAAGTGCTCAAAGAAATCGTAAGGGCAAAGCAAGACCACAAGAAAGGCAAGCTAAGCCGGCAAGAAATTGATCGCGTGAGAAAGGATGCCCAGGAGTTTATGCGTGCACTTACAGAGCATGAGCAGAGAAAGAATCTCCTCCTCACAGAGAAATCACGATTCAGGATAAAGATAGGAGAGAAGCAGGCAGAACTTTTCATTTTCGCAGATGAGGCATTCCTCATAGCAGGAGAGAAGAAAGAGGTGCTGAAGGCAGATCTGAAGAAGAAAAAACTTGAATCCTCGAACATGGAGGAATTAGCAGAAAAGCTTAAGAATGCCCCGAAAGAATTAGAATTAGGCCTGGAGAAGATACAGGAACTAAAGAAGCTCTTCGGCAAGGATTTCACATTCCTATTCTAAGAAAAGCAATAGGCAAAGATATCAAAGGAAAATGCAGGGAATCATAACAAGTTTCAGGCGAGGAAGGCACAGGTACAAGCCAAGACAATTCATAGTGAAAGCTTCTGGAGTAGAAAAGAAGGCAGATGCACAGAAGCTGATTGGCAAGATTGTTGTATGGAAGAGTCCTGCAGGCAAGGAGATCAAAGGAAAGCTTACAGTACTGCATGGGAATAAAGGACTTCTTCGCGCTCTTTTCGAGAGGGGACTTCCAGGACAGGCTGTCTCGCAACATGTTGAAATTAGGTAGATGGAAGGAAGATAACGATGGGAGAAAAATTCTCTGAGAAGAGCTGCATTCCATGCGAAGGTGGCATCGCTCCATTACCTCTAGAAAGGATTTATCAATTTCTCGAGCAGGTAAGTGGCTGGAGCCTTGAGGAAAAAGATAGCCCTGGGGCTGGGGGGCCTGGGAGAGTTCCCCAGATAACAAAAGAGTACGAGTTCGATGATTTCAATGAAGCCCTCTCTTTTGTCAACAAGGTCGCAGAGATTGCAGAACAAGAAGGGCACCATCCAAATATCTTCATGCATGATTACAGAAAAGTGAAGCTCACACTTTACACCCATGCGATCAAAGGCCTGCATGAGAATGATTTCATTCTCGCGGCGAAGATAGATGAGATTCAGATGGAGTAAGGGCTCGGAGCGCAGGGCCAGGAGCACAAGGCTCGGGACCGGGAGCACGAGGCATGAAGAAACAGAAAGGGTTTTAAATCTCCTCCACAATCTTGTAACACTAACGAGATAATAGAAGATGGAAGAAGCTAAGGGACAAATTTACCAGATAAATGTAAAGCACGAGACAGAAGGTGAGAGGGGTATTCCTAAATTTCCGATAAAGTCCGCTCTTGTTTCTCTGGACGGAGTAATGGGAGATTTTAATCGATACAGGACTGAAAATAATGGAAGAGATCCAGACAGCGCTCTGCTTTTAATCCCTTATGAAACAATCCAACAGCTGAATGAAGAAGGCTGGCCTATTAATATCGGAGATTTAGGTGAGAATATAACAACTTTTGGACTTGATTATGATAGCTTTCAAGTAGGAAATAGATATTTGCTCGGGTTCGGAAAGGAGTTAGAAATACAAATCTCGCGGGCTTGTACAGCTTGCAAGAATCTTGCCTCGCTTCCTTATGTAGGAGACAAAATTGCAGAGTTTGTGAGGACATTAACATGGAAAGAGGGGGATGACGTAAAGAACAGAAGAGGCTGGTACGCCCGCGTTCTTAAGGAAGGACAGATCGAGACTGGGGGTTTAATAGAAAGGATTATAAAGTAAAATCCAAAAATCATAAGGATAAGAAGTATACCTCAAAGAAAAATGGCACTACGAAAAGGAATAGCATACAGGCACCTTAAGGTGCCCTACACGCGAAAGAGCAGGAAGAAGAGCTATATCAAGACAACTCCTGCAACAAAGATCGTGAAGTTCCAGATGGGCAACGTGAACAAGCAATTCCAGTACAAGCTTACCCTCACGACAAACACAACCCTCCAAATAAGGGATAATGCGATAGAGGCAGCAAGACTTTCGATAAACAGGGCCTTGGAATCAAAGCTAGGACTTAGCAATTACAAGTTCATCATAAGGGTCTATCCTCACCATATCCTGCGCGAGCATAAGATGCTTACAGGAGCAGGGGCAGATAGAATGTCTAGCGGAATGAGCCTCTCATTCGGAAAGCCTGTAGGGGTTGCGGCGCAAGTCAAGGCAGGAGAGGAGATAATTGTCATCGGCGTAGAAAAGAATGGTCTTGAAATAGCGAAGGAAGCAATCAGAAAGATCAAGGCAAAACTTCCATGCTCTACGACTTTGAAGATTGAGGCCACCAAAGTTCCTGCGGCAGTACCACAGCAAGAACAAGAGCAATCGCAATCAGAGCAGGTAATTGAGGCTGTTGAGATGCCAGGTATAAGCGGATGAATCAACGATCGATGATGAGGAACTAATTCCCTTTATCCTTCCCCTTCACAACAATCTTCTCAATACTCTCGGGATTCAGCCTATCATTCCTAAAATAGAACTTTGTGCAGTCGATAATTTCGACATTCATTAGAAGAAGGCCATTGCTGAAATAGATATCAACGATTTGCGAACTCTGCCCATTCATGCATACTTCCTTTTGAGTCCTCAAGAATTCTATGTACCTTTCGGGCAAAGTGTATTCTAGACCCATTTAGGATAATGCCGGAAGAAGTATTTAATTTTTTCTCTTGAGCTATCTGCCAATCAGCCGCTGCCAGAGGCTCTTTTTTTCGGATTTTCCAGTTTCAGGTTTCTTTCCGTCATCTGTGGAAGGTGAGGATTTTCCGCCATCAAGGACAATTTTTTCTATATTGCCTAAAACTAAGTCTGGATTGCCAGATTCAAACGTGCTGGAATTATAGATGGTTACTCTTTCAGACTTGGCATCATTAAAATAAATAGTAGCTTCCTGAGAACCAACATAGCCATGATTTCTTACAAATCTTCTCAGAAGATCTTCAGGAAGATTATAGTAGTATGCATCTTTACCCTCAAATGAAGCTTTGCTGTTATATTCGTGTGCCATCCCAAATAGAGAAGGAAAACATTTAAAATAGTTTCTGAAAACGCGAGGGATAAGTCGGATACTTGAAAATAAGGATGGCACGGACAAGGCCCGAAGAGAAAGTTCTCTGCTAACCCAAAACCCAGGTTATAAGCACTTAACTCTTTCAAGAAAATCAGAACCCCCACTTTCCCCGTAGGGGAACAAAGATGTATTCGCCAAGATTTTCCTCTTGGCGCTTTCCGCCAGAAAGTTTTCGTACTCGGATCATGTGCTGTCCGAGGAGACTTCCAACAGGAGCAAGCAGGATTCCCCCCTCCTTAAGCTGCGCAAGAAGTGGCAGTGGGACTTCGGGAGATGCAGCAGTAAATATGATGCGATCAAAAGGCGCTTCCTTTGCATAACCTTCACTTCCATCCAGCTCCAAAATGCGAACATTCTTAATTTTCGCCTGCGCAAGATTCTTGCGTGCAAGTGTTGCAAGCTCTGGAATTATCTCTGTGGTAAAAATTCTTCCGCGAGGGCCCACAATGCAAGAGAGGAGTGCAGCCTGATATCCGCTTCCAGTTCCGATCTCCAGAACCCTCATTCCAGCCTTGAGCACAAGCGCTTGTGTCATCGCAGCGACTGTGCTTGGCTGGGAAATGGTCTGCCCATAACCTATTGGAAGAGCGACATCTGCATACGCATCTTCCGCGAGGTTGGAAGGAACAAAAAGCTCGCGTCTTACCTCCCGAAATGCCTCGAGAACTTTCTTGTCTCTAACAATTCCTCTTCTATGCCAGTATGAAATTAGGCCTTCAAGTTTCTTATCCATGCAAGGAAGAAGGAGTCTATGTTAAAAAAGATTTTTATAATGCCATTCCTTGACAAGAAGGAAGAAGAGGTAAAATGTTCCAGACACTTGGCATCGCCATAATAGCATTAATCGTTTCGATTATAGTTCTTGTAAAAAGCTCTGATATCTTTATTGGTGCTGCTTCAAGACTTGCAAAAAGTTTTGGTGTTAGCGAATTTGTTATAGGATTGACTGTAGTGTCCATGGGAACTTCCCTCCCAGAACTTGCAACTTCAATTGCAGCATCCATCAAAGGAGACTCCGGAATAGTTGTAGGGAATATAGCGGGAAGCAATATTGCAAATATAGGACTGATACTCGCGATTCCTTTACTCTTTACAATAATGAAAGTGGGGAAAAAAGAGCTTGATGGAGTTTACATGGTGATTTTTTCAGCGCTCTTATTCCTATTGTTCTCAACCGACTTTGAGATCTCAACCGCGGAAGCTGTAATTTTGTTGTTGATCTTCTCGCTGTACATGAATGGTGTATTCAAAGTGGGTAAAAAGTTGAAAGAATACCAAAAATATTCAGCTAGCATAATAAAAAATAGGGGGCTGAATGGTCTAATAAGCGCGCACTTTCTGAAAATCAGGGGTTCAGGAAAGGATAAAGAGAAAAATATCAGTACAATAAAGGCCCTCATTTCTCTAGCTATCGGAATCGTATTTCTCGCTGTCAGCTCTAAATATACAGTAATATCAGCTATAGATCTCTCCCAGATGCTGAAAATTTCCCAAGTTACTGTTGCGGCGGTGCTCATTGCAATAGGCACCTCTCTTCCAGAGCTTTTTGTCAGCATTCGAGGGATAAAGAAGGGCTATAAAGGGCTGGTCTTTGGGAACATTATCGGAAGCAATATTTTCAATATCCTCGCTATAGGGGGGGTTGCCGGACTCATAAGATCCATAGAGGTTTCCAATGTATCACTTAATTTCATCCTTCCGGCGATGCTTCTCTTTTCGCTGGCACTTTTCTTCCTTCTAAAGAAAAAGAAACCGATGGAGCTTGGAATTTCGGATGGGGTGATACTTCTTGCTCTCTACGTAATATTTGTAATACTTCTACTGAAATTTTCGTTTGTGTCATGAGCACTTGAGGTGCTGGGTACTGGGTACTAAAGATTTATCAAGCTCAAGCACTGTTACACCTAAATCATCCCCACTTCGCAGTGACGACAAAACCGAAAGATTTATATACCAGTGGGATATAGTATATTCAAGGCTAGGTGGAGCTCAAAGCGATGTTTCGCAAGAGACAAAGTGGAGAGCAAAACTTGGCCCCACCTATTATTCAAATTTAATTGAGGAGTATAATCAAAAATAAGATGGCATACAATAAAGAAAACCTTGAACAGCTTGTAAGTGGTTTCGATAGAGCGAGCCAGATTAGACAGGGTTTTACAGAAGATCCTTCCAATCCTGATTTAAGGACTGCATCAGAAGAGTACATCAGGGGTTATCTAGCAGAAGCTGCGAAAAGGGAACCAAATCCAGAAAAGAAGATACAGCTACAAGAACTTGCTACAGGAGCGAATGCGGTGGACTTTGCTGGAGCACAGCCAGATGTAGTCAGGAAATATGCTGATTCTGTAGCAAAAAGCACAGGAAGAGATCTTGTTGATTGTGTTGCTCCAAATTACCAGGCTATGCTGAATGAGCTGAAAGCTGAGGAATTGATGAGTCTAGTACTATCTATGCCACCATATGAGACAGGTAATCCTAATCATGATGAAGTTGCAAGACTTCAGTCGTCATATATGGAATCAAACAGGAATCTTCAAGCTGCTGCTGAAGGGGATAGAAAGGCTTCTGACACAATAGCTGAAGAAATTTCT
>Ga0209518_1001952_pt1 | contig 20516 bp, 22 predicted proteins | sample RifGroB1_FD_183993 | JGI IMG/M metagenome (GOLD analysis project Ga0209518, IMG submission 183993) | Groundwater microbial communities from Rifle, Colorado, USA - Groundwater B1 (SPAdes) (version 2) | ecosystem: Environmental > Aquatic > Deep subsurface > Groundwater | place: Rifle, Colorado...
TTTATCTTCTTGCATCAGGAATGACTGTTTGTTTATTTTTTTATGTAACACTTAGGTTTGCGTATCCGTATCTCTTTACCGGAAGTAACATTTTCCATCTCAATCCCCTACTTTTAACTAATTGGCAACAATTAAAACAATTCGATGGGGTACATACCGGATTTCCACCAGCTCTTCAGTGGATTCCGACACTATATGGGTTATTTTTACCACTCCATACGTATCTCTGGGGGTTAGGGATACCAATTGGGACACTTGCAAGTATTTGCATACTATATTTCTTCTCCCAATGCATCAAAAAAAATATAATGACTGTTGAGATTATTGTTGCAATTTTTTGGGTTGGTTTTCTTTTTTCTTATCAAAGCATCCAATTTGCAAAAGCGCTCCGGTATGTCTATCCCATCTATCCAATCCTTGCAGTACTCACTGGTATCACCGGTGTTTCGTTGTGGGAAAAAATCCGACAGAAAACATGGGCCACATATAGTGTATATGTTTGTTCTTTTCTCATTTTCTGGTGGACCTGGGGATTTACAAGCATCTATAGAATGCCGCATACGCGCGTACAAGCATCCCATTGGATCTACAGCAACATTCCCCATGAATCACGCATAACCTATGAAGTCTGGGATGATGCAGTGCCGGTAAGCTTTGATACGTACAGCTCATCTTTGTATCGAATTGTTGGACTACCCATGTATGATCCTGACTCAGTAAATAAATGGAAAACAATTACTGGGATACTGGAACAGTCTGATTACATAGCTATAACCAGCAACAGGCTCTGGAGATCGTTATACGCACTTCGCGACCGTTTCCCCGTAACTTCCAGATATTACGAACTCTTATTTTCAGGAAAACTTGGATTTACTGATATTACAACGGTCACATCATATCCGTGTTTAATCCCAGGCTCTTTTGGAATGGTGCAAACAAAAACAAATCTTACCCCTCCCCCGTTTTCTATGACAACGACCAATAATTGCTTATTGGCATTAAACGATGATGGAGCAGAAGAGTCTTTTACTGTCTATGACCATCCAAAAGTGATACTATTTAAAAAAACGACAGTGCATACAAAAGATCAATTATTCCAATTCATTTATGGACAGCAAAAACCAGAAACTATACTTCGATAAACAAAATAACAGGTATAAGATCGGATTACTCAAACATCCTCCCAAAAGACAGCTATTGGAATATCAACAGATGAAAACAGAGCTTAAACTTCCTATTGGAAGTAAACTCATGGATTTTGGATCGGGAAATGGAAGAGTTGCATTGTATTTTTTAGGTCGAGGATATCATGTCCACGCGGTTGACGTATCAAAAACATCTCTTTTGGAATTAACGAAAATTTATAAACAAATAAAGACGTCTTCCTGGGGCGTGCTTACGACCTCAACAACACTTCCAACAACTCCTGTATTTGATGGAATAGTGGGCGCTGATATTCTCCATCATGTTGATATTCACACCATCCTTCCTCAATTAAAAAAGACTGTAAAAAAGAATGGTGTGCTTGTTTTTTCTGAACCAAATGGGTGGAATCCTCTATGGTATATCTATATTTTTCTCAAAAGACTTCCGTGGAGTATCGAAAAAAATATCATATATACAAATCCGTTACAAATAACATGTGCATTCCAGAGGTCTGGCTATACGGATATACACATCAAAAACATATACTTCTTTACCCGCATGGTTATTCATGGAATAAATAAAGAATAGTACGGTGTTGCAGGAACATCCATGTGTTTTTCTAATATCCCATCCGGAAAACAGTTTTGGAATTTGTTCACTATATTTTTATCTAAAGGACTAAAAACAAAAACAGCACGATGAATATCATTTATATCTTCGCATGATGTTACAAAGGTATCGCTCACAATATTCCAACGATTGGTTTGATTGATTAGTTGGTAGTATATAGCTTTTGGTTCCGGCTGCCCTGCGTCACCCCAACAACACGATGTTAAATGAACTGTTGTATTTGACGGTAACAAATCTATATATCGAGCAATAGATAGACCATAAGGTTTGTTATCATTCGGCAAATTTGTCGGATACACAATAAAATATTTATACATATTCAATCCCGCAATCGTCCCCATGATTAAAACAACACTGACAACTGCGATTAATCGAGAAAAACGAACTATTGATTTATACAACAGCTGTATTCCGTAACCAATAAACAGATAGACTATTGGGACAATACAGAGCGTTCTCCCAATATTAGGAATCTCTATGAATGGATGAGATGGAAGTGATGATGGAAGTAATAACATCAACAAAGAAATACTAAATATCATAAATATTTTCCACTTTTTATGGATGGCAAAAGAAACTATTCCGAGAATTATGAAAAAGGCGCTCATTATATCTATGTGTGGAGATACAGGAACATTTGTCCGAAATGTACTATCCCCTTTCACAAAAAACATTCCTAATGTCTTGATGTAATTTGTGAGATATTGAAAGAAAAAAGACCTTTGAAATAAGTTCTGCATATGAGGAATTTTTCCGCCTATATATCCCGAGGTAAACTCACTCAATTGCTCTTTCACCATCAGTCCAAATAACACATACATGACTATGGTCATTACTGTTAGTACAGTAAACACTCGTACCATTGGTTTACTTCGGAATGGGTACACAAGGATGCATATATCTATCCAGATAACCAAAGGAAACAAAAAAGAGGCTGGATAAGTCAATAGACCCAATCCGGAAATAAGGAGCGCAATGATACCATTTATTAACTGCTTTTTCTTCTCAAACAGAAATAAAAAATAAAACGACCAAACGAAAATAACAGGTGTTGCTAGTTGTGGTGAACTGCCGAGATGGACCCATACCAGATACCAAAAAGAAGAACTCGCAATAAAAGCGCTTATTCCTGCAAGTGATGTTCCTCCCAAAATATATCCACACAAATAAATACCAATTACTCCCAGTGACCCGAAGAGGATAGATGCTATTTTATAACTTAAGTAACTTTGTCCAATAACAGCAATAATAGGGGCAATGGAATAATGGTAGAACGGACCAGCACTGAGATCAAATTGCCATGGAAATTCTCCATGAAGAATTTGTGTTATATACTCATGTTCAATCGAAATATCGCCAAACCAGTCTGATGGAAGGTTATGAATATTCCAAAAAGACAAAAGGAAATACCAGAATAAAACAATAAGCAGGACGACCAGCCGCTTCATACTTATAAGAGTGTTTGTATTAATTTCTTGTTGTCAGAAAGCCATTGGTACAATTGTTGAATACCTTTTTTGTACGATATCGTGGGAACCCAACCAAAATCATGATTTGCTTTTCGAATGTCCGCAATAAAGTATGGTTGATCCCCAGGGCGCTCTTTTTTATATGTTACCTTTGGAAGTTTCCCTGCAATGGATTTTATAAGCGGCGCGCATTCCAACCAAATAGATATGGCGTTATCACGACCTCCGCCAATATTATAAATTTGTCCTGACGTTATCTTAATGTGCTCAATTGCCTTCTCATAGGCTCTCGTTAAATCATCAACAGACAAAAGATCCCGCACTTGTTTTCCATTTCCGTAAATAGTCAGAGGTATATCAAATAGTGTTGCAATGAGAAACCATGCCAACCACCCCTGATCCTCTACTCCAAACTGATGAGATCCATAAATACACGATTGACGAAACACAATGGTGTTAAGCCCATACAACCTATGGTAATCACGAATATATTGATCAGCAGACCCTTTTGAACAACCGTATGGGGAATGAAAATCAAGTGGTGTTGTTTCATCGATACCAAATGGTTTTTTATAAACTGTATAACATGTTTGTTTTTCAATGACTTTCAGATGCTCCAATCCCCCATACACTTTATTTGTTGAACTATATATAACAATTGCATGAGGGTTTATGTGCCGCACTGCCTCAAGCACATTTACTGTTCCTCCTGCATTTGTTTCAAAATCCTCTTTTGGATTAAGAACAGATGTTGTGACTGCTACTTGTGCCGCGAAATGAAAAATGACGTCTTGCCCTGATACGACCGTCATTACTGCTTTTTCATCACGGATATCACCGTTAACAAATAAGATGTGTGGTATGTGTTTTTGAAGATAGGTGAGATTCTCTCTTGTCCCTTTTCGAGATAGATTATCAAAAACCGTTATTACGTACCCTTTTTTTGCAAAATAAAGCGCAGTATTTGTCCCAATAAACCCTGCGCCTCCGGTAATAAGCATGCGTTTCATACGTTCTATTGTACCCTACTCTTTTTATTTTTTGTTAACACAAAAAATAATGCTCCAGCCGAAGCAATTGGAACATCTTTTTCAATGAGATGTGCGAGATGTTGCATGGGAAAAATAAAACGTAACCATGGAAAGAGTACCCACGTATGAAAAAAGATATACGAACAAAGGTTTGGAAGAGAAAGATAATGCGATATATCAATAAAGCGGCATGCCTGTGGCGATAGATATCCGATGCACTCTTTTATCTGAAATCCTGATCGTACAAAAGTCTGTTTCCACTCGCTGCTCGTCAATAAATGTATATGTACTTGTTTTTTTTTCATATATTGTCTGTAGGTATTTCCTAAAAATATCGACCCAAATAAATGTTCTTCCCACGGCTTTGCCATAACCGTCACGATGCAAAACCCGCCTGGTGCAAGCACACGATACATTTCTTTGATAATCCTATCAACGTCGTTGATATGTTCTAAAACACAATTGGAAATAACGGTCGGAAATGAATTATTAGGGAATGGAAATTTCACCCCATCATATTGGACAAGTTTCTTATATACATCAGATTTATACGCTTCGTTTATTCTACTTTGGGGAACATCTAATCCTATGGAGACCGTGTTAAATACGGTTTGTGCAAAAAATCCATCTCCGCATCCAACATCCAATATTGGTTCTTTATACGGCATAAAACGGGTAAATAGTTCCGCTTCTTTTGCCCTGATAAGAGAAAGAAAAAGGGGTCGGTTCTGTAGATACGTGTCAAGATTTGAAACAACGGTTGTATGCGTCGATTGTTTGTTCATAGGAAAAAATTGTTTGAATGCTCGTGGTTGGTAGTATATATGATTTTTTCTTTTTTACTATAGCAATAATTGCTTCTGCAATGTCTTTTGCATTTTTTGGCGGTACTACAATTCCCATATGGGTTTGTTGTATAGGAACGCGGACTCCCGGAAGATCAGTTGCAACAACCGGCACTCCGCACAGCATCGCTTCAACCTGCACCAGTCCAAATGCTTCTGTGCTATTAACCGATGACACCACTAAGACATCAATAAGAGCGTAGAATGCACCCATCTCGTCTTGTGTAAGTGTTCCAAGAAACAGTATTTGGTGGGCGTTTGAAGAAACAAGGGTCAAGATTTTCTTTTTATACGCTTCTTCCCCCACTGGTTCCATGGGGCCAGCAACAGCAATCATTGTATCTTTTGTTAGGTATTGGAGTGCCTCAATCACATACTCAATCCCCTTCTCTGCTGCGAGGCGCGCTGCGATTCCAATGACCAGTTTATGTGAACCAATCACTGTTGTTAGTTTCTTTTTCGTTGAAGGAGAAACTCGTGGAATTGGAATAGGCGGATATATTGATTGAATCTTTTTTCGAAATGGTCTAAGTACTCGACTATAGCGCGCATAGTCATCAGTATACGTAATAATGGTATCAGAAAAAAAACACGCGATACTATTTGCTAGTGTAACACCGAACTGTATACAGCGATTCATAATCCCTTTCGGGAGTACCAGCTCACAATGATAGATCGCTATCACGCGTTTTCCAAAACACTTGGCGAGTATTGCCGCAATCCATCCTTCAACTTGTGGTAAATTAACAACGATGACATCGGATGTTTTTGTAAGTAGATATGCTTGTCTTACCCAATCAAACGATAAAAATCCTTTATAAAATTGCAGTGTTGGACGGGCGCGGATGACAGAGACATTGTGAATTGTTTCTGTAAGAGGAATGGTGCGGGTATGACGCATGCATAATACACTCACTGTGTGATTCTGTTTTGCAAATTCTTCAGCCAGGCGTTTTACACAAATAGTAAGTCCTGAAACATACGGATCATAATACGTAAGAGTAAAGAGAATGCTCATACGTGGATATCCTCAAAGAACCGTTTCAGATATGGCACCTTGTGATGATATTTTTTTCCATGATCATTAATGTTGTACACCCAGTAAATGGTTGTTTTTGTTTTTCCATCAAGAAACGTAACAATATCCCAATTATCCTCAACAAAATAATCAAGGTGAAGAGCGCGAATCGTTGCTAATTTATGTTCATGCGGTTGCCGATCCGCGGTATTAACATATATTCCCTTAAACACAGAGCGCAACTTCCAACGATCAAGCCACCGATACAAACTCGGTTTAAGAAAGTGAAATCGTGCAGTAATTAAATATAATTCAATATCTGGTCGTTTAGATAAATCACGAAGCTTTGAAGTGCCAATTGCCGGAAAAAAACTGGTTTCATGGGCAAGAATATACATAAAACGCATAAATGGACTTTTAGGAATATAAAAACGAAGTTTTTTTATCCCCAATACACGCTGCTTTAAAAAAGCAACTGGTGCACGGATAATTCTCACAGGGTTATAGGCAACCACTCCGTCAAAATCGAGTCCAATACGGATAACGTGTTTTTTAGGTAAGGACATACAAGATGATAATAAGCACACATCCCCAGGCAGATATAGAAAATAAGAGCGGTATATCCGTCATAAGGGCTTTTTGAAAATATCCCTTGGTATCAGTGTAAATCCGCTGCAAAAACCGCATGATGCCATAGAGTACAAACGGGATGGTCACCATGAGCCATTTCCGTTCCCCTCCGGAAAATCCAGTGACACGGATGCTTTCAAAGGCAAACGTGGAAAGAAAGGTGTAATAGACATATGAAAGAAATGTCGCTGTTGCAAATACCGTAACGTAACTATCAAGTAATTTGACAGAATACCGATCTACAATCACTTCTTTTTTTTGCATGTGTTCATACCGCCTTTTTCCGACCGCTACAAGAAGTGCAAGTGAAAATGCAGAAAGAATGAGCCATACAGAAACATGCACTCCTGTTGCAGCTTCTCCAATATAAAGTCTCAACACATACCCAATGGCAAGAACAAAAATATCAATTATCGTCATATGCCGAAAGAAAAATAACAAGAGATAATGGACTATTGCATAGACAACGATTGCAATAATAAGGGGTGTCCCAAGATGAGTAGCAATACTTATTGAACTTATTATAAGAATGACCCAAGTAACAAGTCCGACAGATATAGGAATGGTTCCAGCTGCAATGGGGCGAAACTTCCGAATTGGATCTGATGTATCTCTTTTGCAATCAACAATATCATTCATCACATAATGGGAAGATGAAAGAAGACAGAGGGAACAAAACGCAATAAGCGACTGGGTAAATAACACAGGAACAAACAAATTTCCTGTAAATACTATTGGAATAAATACTGCTATATTTTTTACCCACTGCCACGGACGAAGTAAAATAAACAGTTGCACCCAATAAGAAGAAATAATTCCTCGTTTCATTGTATTCGTTTGTTCTTCGAGTATATCGTTAGCGGATTATAAACTCAAGGTTTACCATACGTGGTACAATTTATGATATGCATATTGCAATTATTGGTGGCGGAATAACAGGTCTTACTGCTGCATATGGGCTTACCAAACGCGGTGCAAAGGTCACACTGTTTGAAAAGGATACAACACTTGGCGGACTTGCGAGTGGTTTTTTAAACCCATCATGGAGCTGGCCACTTGAAAAAACATATCATCATTTTTTTACCAGTGACCAAGCAATTATTGCTCTTGCTAAAGAACTGGGAATGGAAAAAGATCTGATGATTCTCCATCCAACCACATCAGTCTACTGGAACAACAATCAATACCCTTTTGATACACCTGCCAATATTCTTAAATTTCCCGGACTTCCATTTATTGATCGCCTGCGCACGGGAATGACAGCTGCCATCATGAAATTAAACCCATTTTGGAAACCTCTTGAACAAATAACAGCAAAACAAATTTTTAAAAAACTTAATGGAAACACAGCATGGAAAACAATCTGGGAACCTCTCTTGGATGCAAAATTTAGTCTGTATGCAGATACAATCGCTGCATCGTGGCTTTGGGGACGAATCTATAAACGGACCCCACATTTAGGATATTTTCGCGGCGGATTTTCTCATTTTGTGGATGTACTGGCAGAGTCAATAAAAAAACAAGGTGGCATCATCAAAACAAATACGGCTATTAGCCATGTCGATAGAAAAAAATTTGACGCTGTTCTTTTAACTGTTCCGTCCCAGGTTGCAGTTAAACTAATTAAATTCCCGAAGAATTACACACAACAACTTCTTTCGATACCGCATCTTTGGGCACAAACGCTTATTTTGGAAACTGATAGACCTATTCTTAAAAAAACTTATTGGTTGAACATAAATGACCGATCGTATCCCTTTATAGCTGTTGTCCAGCATACTAATTTTATAGACAAAAAACATTACGGAGGCCGTCATATCGCCTATATTGGTAACTATCTTCCGGATAATCACCCCTATCTAAAACTTACCAAAGAACAATTAATAAAAAAGTTTACGCCATATCTTAAAAAGATCAATCCGTCTATCAACCATGAACTATCAACTATGAACTCTTTTCTCTTCACTTCCCCCAACGCGCAGCCTGTTCATACAGTAAACTATTCCAAGCGGGCACCAAAATTAGAAACACCAATTCCCAATGTATATCTTGCAAATCTTGATTCCATTTATCCCTGGGACAGAGAGACAAATTATGCAGTAGAACTTGGCCAAAACGCTGCAAAACATATCCTTGACAAAATTACAGAATCATTATAGAATCATTACATATGATTCAACAACTCATTTCTGATGAAAAATTCACCAATATTCAACGCGCGCAAGCTGGACTGACGCGATTATTTGATAATGCAAAAAAGACAAAATCATTTTACCGCGTCATGAAAAATGACATTCCTCTTGGTGTTCTTATTCCCAACGACATGTGGGAAGATTTTCTTGAAGATATGGAGGCCATGAACTCACAAAAATATCTTGTATCAATTCAGGAAGCAAGAAAAGGAACAAAACGATATACGTCAAAAGAGGTACGTACCTTGCTTCATTTGTAATATGGCTTCCCTGCTCTATGACATCCATGCAATACGGGATCTCAAAAAACTCCCAAAACCTGTTTCCCGGATGATTGTTGAAAAACTTGGCTTTTTTGCTTCGCAAAAAAATCCACTCTCCTACGCAAAACGATTAACAAACATGGATATTGGTTCCTATCGATTTCGTATTGGGGATTATCGGGCAATCATTGATGTGCATAAAACCATAATAGTAGTCCTTCGCATTGGTAACAGAAAAAATATTTACCGATAAATACAACAGTCAACATTGACAAGGTATAATCTTCGCGTTACAATCGTCCAGCTAATTAAAATTCTGTCGTTTTTTTTCTGGGGAATTGACCGTTGGGCAGGCGATCAATTTCCCATTGAAGAAATGACATATAATTACAGCTTCCTACCAATCTCCGTTAGATATATCAGCTTCAAAAAAATATTTGACAATAAATATTGGTGATTGGTATTCTGCGGTATAAGGTGTTGCGTACGGCAATACCGATAAGAAAAAGCATTACTATTCGTAGCAAAAATCATTCGCAAGAATGACCCAAACCCAAATCTGCTAGCGGTAGTGATGCTTTTTTAATGGGATAGTAGATAAACTTCAAATTCGTTGATATACTCAACCCATGAATTGGTTTTTTCTTGCTCTCACTGCCACAAGTTTTTTTATTTTATATAATCTTCTAAGTAGAATACTTGCAATACGAAGCACATCTCCTCGAGCGTTTACCATTTTATACAACGGAATCGCCGCTGGCCTTTCTGTATGTTTACTTGTTCTTGAGCCATTTTCCATCCCTAGTCTATCATTTGAAATTATTGCGTTATCGTGTGTCGGATTTATTATCTGGGCGTTATTTGCACGAATGGAATTTCTTTCAAAAAAATATGTTGAAGCCTCAACGCTCACAATCATATTCCGTCTCGCACCACTCGTCACCGTTGTAACCTCACTATTGTTTCTCCATGAACCGTTCACGCCTGCAAAAGCTGTCGCAATTGGATGTATTATCATTGCCAATATCATATTGGCGTACAACAACAAAGGAATATCACTTCGTCATTTAGGATTTGCTGTCATACTGGCATCCTCATTGGGTCTAGGATGGATATTCGATAAATTAGTATCTCACTATTACCCCCTCTCTTTCTATACAATTCTTAGCTTTGGAATTCCAAGTTTACTAAACGCAATTACTCCACCAATATCTACAAAAGAAATAGCAAAAGAATGGAAAACATCGACATGGAAAATACCACTACTGGCAAGTATCAATATTGCAGGCTACTACATGTATCTTTTGGCCCTGCGTACAGGAGAAATTTCAAAAGTCAGCATTGTGATCTCTTCTGCTGGAATTATCACGATGATATTAGGTATTTGGCTCCTTAAAGAACGAAAGATGCTAGGAAGAAAATTATGTGCAGGAATTTTCATTTTATTGAGCATCCTTCTGCTTCAATAGATAGTGTAGCTAATAAAAAGACCACCTCTCGGTGGTCTTTTCCCCCAAATCTGCTAGTACAATAAAATTTATAACGTAAATACGGGAATACTTATTCCCTTTTTCTTCAGTTCCATAAACTGCTTCCGCACTTCTTCTTCGAAGCGCTGACGTTCACGAACAAGAGGAGATACTCTTGATTTCGAGTCTCCACTTTTACTTCCCAAACCCATCTGCTTAAGCAGTAGTTTTACTGACATAACCTTATTCAAAACCTTTTTTTAGGTCTTGTCAAGTCCCATAGGAAATTCTATTTAAAAATATCCTAGTCTTATAGTCTTTTTGGTGTTAATCAACACATTAATACGCTCTAAATAATTTTAGACATATTTATGTGGATAACTTCGGGAGAACTTACTTTAGCCGTGCGAAGAAGAGTTGACCTGCTGGGGTTTGATGAACTTTGGTAATAACAACCAGGATCTCCTGCCCTACTTTATCTTTCGTCTCTTCAACAACCACCATGGTTCCATCAGAAAGATACCCTACCCCCTGCTGTCGTTCTTTTCCAACGTGCGTTATTTTCACCATTACTTCTTCACCAGTAATAAGGGCAACTTTGAGTGCCTGTGCAAGGTCATTGATATTCATGACTTTGATTCCTTGAGCACGGGCTACCTGTGCAAGATTAAAATCAACAGTAAGGAGCCGACATTTCCAGAGTTTCGCAAGTTGAATGAGCTTGCCATCAACCTCTACAACATCTTTTGTGGCATCAGATATGATTGTCAGGCGTACTCCTGGATTATTTTTTTGATTTTTAAGCGCATTCAAAACATCCAGTCCCCTTCTCCCTTTTGCCCGTCTGATGCTATCGCTGCTATCAGCGATATGTTGCAGTTCTCCTAAGACACTTTGGGATACAAGGAGCGTTGCAACAAGAAATCCGCTGTTTACAATGGCAAATATTCTGCCATCAATGAAAACACTGGTATCAACAAGAATTGGATACTCCCCCTCAGGACGCGCAAGAGGTTGCGTTTCTTTTGGAATTGGCCGCTGGAATGGCCGCGCAGTGAATTTACCAATTGCTGTCAAATTTTTGACGATCTCACGGGCAAGTTCTTTTGTAAATGCCCGTGTTGGTTTTACCACGGTTTTCTTTACTTCTGGCTTCAAAACAGTTTTTTTCATGCGGATTCATTGTACCATGAAAACAATGAAGATGATCCATACTTGCTTTTTATACTAAATATATGATATATACAATCCACTATGCCAGCAATTCATGAAAGCCTTAGAGAATCTTTACGCCAAGTTAAACCAATTGGACTACCTGTTCCGGATTTTGAAAACCCCACATTGGGTCAACCAACCTTATTTGAATTGCTCGCTGAAAAGAGTGAGTGCACTGTTGTTGAAACAGGAAGTCCTATTGGAGGAAGAATAGCAAGTTTAGCAATAGAGGCTGGAATTACTCAAGATTTAGACTCATTTGTTCTTGCATATACACATTCTGATGAAGGCGAAGATAGAATGAAAAAATTCCTTCGTCATCACGTAGTCCGTCGAGCACCTATTATTCCAGCTAGTGGACAGGAGGGGCCAAAATTAACAGGTCATGAAACATATTTCATCGCGAGTCCTTATTTTGGACCTTTTTTCGACAATCCACACGCTATTGCTCTTGCAATTGCTCTTGAGGGTGCCGTCTTACAAAAAGGTCAAACAGACCAGATATCAGATCTCTTAAGGCTTATTAAATCACCAAGGCCCAAAACACGCACTGGTGATAGAATCACTCAATATCCATCATATGACCCTAAACCATTACAAAGATTCATCGCACGACTGATTAAACAAGATGATGATCCGACGATCTCAAGACTACAATCTCGTGGATTTCAGCAAATGCCACTTAATGAATTACGCACAATTAATAATCATTTAGCTACTATTTTAGCAGCAGAGCAAGCACAGATGGGTCAATCAATTCTCCCCACAGATGAAGTTCCAATACCATATACTGCAACAGATTTTCGTGAACGCATATTAGACGATATTAAAGCTCTACCGATCGAATTACAGCGCATTTATTATTACCTTCGGGGTGGGAGTGTTCGAATTCTCTATGCAGTACCACGACTCCAAGAACAAACTGCAGCATTACATGCTCCAGATATAACAGAAATGGGTAGATTGGCCCATCAACTAGACCTTCCATTACAACAAGAGCATCTTGATATTCTTTATGAATTAATGAAGATGGTTAGTCGTGGGATTGAACCTGTAACTCGTCGTATTTTAGAACACAATCAGTAAGATAGTAGACGTTACAGACTCAATAAAACTACCGCCATTGTTGCAAGAATTATCCCCACAACACGGACAAATGTCAGTTGCTCATGGAGAAAAATAAATGCGAGTATTGCGGTGAGAGCCGGATAAACGGCAGTTAAGGGTGCAACAATTGATGCGTCTTTCGTTGTCATGAGGAAATAGAATGCAATCCCGCCGATCCCTCCAGCTACACCAGCCCCTATTGCAAGCCAGATCCCTATTTTATCCCCCGCCAGGAGCACTGCTGGTTTATATACAATGACTGCATAGATAAGAACTGATATCACATATCCGACCATATCCCAAAAAACAGCAGTACTTCCTATCTTATTGGTTGCGAGTTTTGCAAGAAACGACCCAAACCCCCATCCAAAAAGAGCAAGCAGTGCTAATAGAAATGTTGTTATGTCCATACCATTGACAAGAAAGCGAGATAAATACTATGCTAGTATAGCATATGAAAAAGGCCATCATATCCTTTATTCTTCTTCTTTGTGTCACTTCTCTCTTTCAGCCCATATTTGCTCAATCAACAGAAAAAACGAGTACGGGTGTTGAAAAAATGATGAATATCACAATTCCTCCGAGTGGTTCCTTCTCAATCTTAGGTCAAAACCATAAATATACAGTTTTGCTCCGTGGAAACGGTGAAGCAATTGTGACGGCACAGATTGTTTTTTCTAATCAGTCGAACACAAAGATAACAACACTTACCTATCGCATTCCACGCGTAAGTCCTGATAATTTGCAGGTATATCAGATTATCCGCGATCCGGTATGTAGACGGTATCTTGATACCAATCCAAAAATACAACTGACTCCTTCTATTGATCCATCAGTGGATCCGCGCTGTGCTGAATATGAGTATCCAAATTATAGTTTTTACTGGGGATATGGCACAAAATACCAAAAAGCAACGACGGGTATGAAGGGAGATGAGTTTACTGTTACCTTGCCAAAAGCTGTCTATCCTAACCAAGCAGGGAGTATCCTTGTCACCTTCCGTGGTGTCGGGTATGTGAAAAAAACAATAACAGGTGCGTTGAAGTACACATTTGAAACACTCAAAGTCAATGAAGTAGTTGAAAATCTTCAAATTGGTATTACGACTGACAGCGACTTATTCTTAAAAGGCGTAAAAGGAAACATATCCTACAGGTTTACTGATGTCACCTCTGGCATGGAGATGACAAAAATGGCTGCTGCACCTGTAGCAAGTCAACGACTAGATGAATATATCCCATCAATTGGAAATGGAGAAATAACCAAAACAGCTAAATCTCTCCAACCGCTGGATAGCTATACAATTCGTGGCAGCTACGCAGATAGCAGATGGAAACTGTATGTTGGTGAAATAATGTGGGGCATACTGATAGGCATTCTCTTTATCTTTGTTATGTGGCTTCTCATCCGCTTCATCATGAAAAAAATAAATAGTTCATCAACACTAGCTCCTAAATCTCAAACAGTAACGCAGGCAAATAACATCATTCTTATTGCGTCTGTGAGCTTTATCAGCTCACTTATTCTTGCCGGATCAACCATTTGTTCTTTCATGATGATTGCGCTCTTAAACAATAGCTATTCTCTTGAATATGACAGTAAAAATATTTTGAAATTACTAGTTCTCCTTATCGCCTTTGGATTATGGTTGTGTCTTCTGTTTTTACCGACCCTCTTTATTGCCATAAAACGGGGCATTTCGTGGGCAATTGCAAACTTTGCTCTCACCATTATGTGGCTTATCGCTGAAACAATCATGGTAATACTTGTCATGTTTATGATGTCTTCTAGTGGACGCATGAGAACCTATTCATCTCCAGTTGAACTTATGAAGTCAACTGTTGTTCAACAAGAATCACTGCAAGGAGAATAGATTTATCCGAGTAGTTGTGATGCAAGCTTCAAGTTTTTTGTACGATCCGGAGAAATAATGGTCGTAAATCCTAAACGTTTCGATTCTTTCACTCGCCGTTCTTCCTGTCCTACGCGACGTACTTCCCCTAAAAGGCCTAGCTCTCCAAACACAACTGCCTTTGCATCAACTGCTTTATTTTTAAACGATGATAATATTGCCAGTGCAACAGCTAAGTCCGCTGCTGGCTCTGTCAGTTTTAATCCACCGCTTACGTTTACAAATACATCACTGGTTCCAAGGGGAATACCAAGACGCTTGGATAAAATCGCGGTTAATAACTGCAAACGATTATAATCAAAGCCATTGGCAACCCGTCTAGGAATTGGAAGCTGGCTTGAAACGACAAGAGCTTGGATTTCAACAAGAAGTGGACGGGATCCTTCCATTATAACCGTCACCACTGACCCAGGTACATTCTTTACTCGATCCTGTAAGAATATCTCGCTTGGATTGGCTATCTCTTTTAGTCCTATTTCGTTCATTTCAAAAATTCCGACCTCTTCAATGGGTCCAAACCTATTTTTGAGTGTACGAAGAATCCGTGCATCTGCGTACCGTTCACCTTCTAAATACAACACCGTATCGACCATATGTTCCAGTACTTTTGGTCCGGCTATCTCCCCTTCTTTTGTTACGTGACCGATAATAAGAATGGGAATGCCGCGGGATTTTGCAAACGTCACAAGTTCTTCTGCACAATACCTAATTTGTCCAACAGATCCTGCCATTCCCTCAAGCTCATTTGATGAAAGCGTCTGAATAGAATCGATAACAATAAGTGAAAAAGTGGATTTTGCCAAAGCCCCTAGAATGCCCTCTACGACCGTTTCAGCGAGAACCATGATGTTAGCTCCGTCTATGTTCATTCGTTTTGCCCGTAGTTTTATCTGTTCCCCTGATTCTTCTCCCGATACATACATGCCGCCGATTGCAGAAATAATATGAAGAAGTAATGTTGATTTTCCAATTCCCGGGTCTCCTGCAAGAAGGGTTACGGATCCGGGGACAATTCCTCCGCCCATCACCCGATCAAATTCCACAAATCCGCTTTTCAGTCTATTTTTCTCAATATGTTTTACATCAGATAATTTCTGGGGTATTGCTTGATTTACCCCTCGTAGTCCGCCAGCTGGCGGACGAAGTGCGGCTTTTACTGTTTCAACCAGCGTATTCCACTCGCCACAAGTAGGACATTTTCCATACCATTGAGGAAATTCAGCAGAACACTGTTGACATACATACGAAGTTTTCAACTTCATAATTATCCAATTCTCAAATAATCAAATACTACAATTATCCAATAATAACAATATTATTTGGCTGCACTAACAATAATCGAACTCACAATTTTTATCAACTCCTCATTTTCCTGAACAAGTTGTTTAAGTCGTGGTTCTAATTGAATATAGGTTGTTGCAATAATTCGTAGCCAATATCTCGTTTCTTTCAGCTCTTTTCTTACTATTGTATAGACATGAATAAAATCTTTTTTTGAAGATACTCCATCCGCTTCATTATCATTTGCTCCTACAGACGTCAATGATCGAACATATTGATCAATCAATGTTTTTGACTCTATTGTCTTTGGAATATTTCGTGGTACTTTTAATCCACGGACAACGAAAGTGAATATCCGTTCATGAATATCATAATCTTTTCGCATTACCCACATTATATCTTATTGGATAATTTGATAATTGGAGAATTTGTTGATTGGATAATTATTATCTGTACCCTATCGGCTTTTCTTTCAAGGTCATGGACAAACTGATTTTTCGTTTGTCCGGTTGGATATCTTCGATATTCACCGTTATCTCATCCCCTACTTTTGGCTCTTCTCCTGGAGAAATTTTACTGATATGAATAAGCCCATCAACTCCGGGAGTAAGATTGACAAATACTCCATAGGGAGATACCCGTGATACTTTTCCTTTCACCTGTGTATCTTTCTCAAACATATCCAACACATGCTCCCATGGATCTGGAAGCAGTTGTTTGAGTGACAAAGTCAATTTTCCAGATTTTTCATCAATACCAATGATTTTAACTTTAACCGTATCACTAGTCTTGAGATATTGTTGGGTATCTTCGACTTTTTCCCATGCAATTTCTGAAATATGGATAAGTCCCTCAATATCCTGTTTCTCTCCATCTTTGGTAACGGTGAACTTGGCAAATGCACCAAATGGAACAACCCCTGTTACTTTAGCTTCAACTGTGTCGCCCACTTTAACAAGCTCCAATAACTCTTTTTGTTTAGCAAGATTTGCTTCTTCAGTCATTGCTCGTTGGGAGAAAATCAAACGGTTGGTTGCTTGATCTACTTCCATCACTTTCACTTGAATCCTGCGTCCAACCATACGATCAAGCTGCTTAAATGTATTTCCATCAAATTGTGATTGTGGAATATATCCTCGTAGTCCTACGCAGTCAACAAGCATGCCGCCGCGTACAAGTTCTTTCAGAAGTACTTCAATTGGTTCACTATTTTTTTGGTGATTTGTAAGATCTGTCCATTGTTTTTCAAAAATGCTTTTACGAAGCGATAACACTGACTGTCCGCGATCGTTTTCAGGCACAATGACCACTGCCGTAACTTTATCTCCAACTTTGAGAGCCATGATGGTATCTTTGTAAGTCTCCAGTTCCCGATCAATGACCACTCCTTCGGTTTTCCCGCCGATATCAATAGTGACTTCTTTGTGGGCGACGCGTGAGACAACTCCTTCGACTGTATCACCTTTTTTTACGCCCTTGAGGGAGTACCCAGTCTGCGCTAACAGTTCCTCCATCGTTGTGGCCTGGGACTTTTTCTTCGAAGCTTGAGGTTTTACCTCCTCCTTTTCAGGAGTGGGTTTATCTAACTTTTTCTTTGGTGCCATGCATGAATACTTCCTTTCTTTCTAGAGATAATGGGTATTATACAGGAAGTGAAGCTATTTGCCAATCGGACGATTTTTACGCGCTTCTATGCGCTTGGCTTCGGTAACATAGTCTTTTGCAATATCCCAAAATTTCCAAAAAATCTGACGGGACATATCGGCAAATGAGGTATTTGTTATCTCGATTCCCACTTTGTTTCCATCCGCCCAATTTAAAATAGAGATAGTATTATTAAAAATCACCTGATACTGCTTAATTTGGAGTATTTTTGGAGGAATATACCGAGATCGATAAAAATCCCCCCAATGAGCTACTTCCGTATACCAGTAATTCCCCTGGTCTGTTTCGTTTTCTATCTCCACTTTCGTAATATGTCGCTTCACCTGTTCTTCACGAATTGTTTCAGCAAAGGCTTTGCCTGCGATATTGTTCCTATTTTCAAACCCAAACACAAGAATTTCCTTTTTGGCAGCCATATGGTTCCATAACATCTGCATGAGTCCTTCTGTACCATGATAATGTTTGATCTCAAAGCCACTCTTCCCGACCGCTGGCATTGTGGTAAGTTCTTTTAATATATCAGGCAATATCTCTTTCTGTGCCTTTAACTGATGCTCTTTCTCCAAAAGGAGAAGCTGGAGATTGTCAGGACTTGCTGCTTTTAGCTGTAGTCCTCTGCTTATATTAATTTCCTCAATAAGCTTCTTTAATTTGAGACGCTCGAGGTACCGGTAGATCTTTGTTCGATTGATGTTTGTTTCACGGGAAAGATCAAGTGGAGTCTTGGCTCCTGTTTCCAGCAGATTGAGGTAGATTTTAGCCTCAATTTCATCAAGGCCAAATTGTTCAAGTTGGGTAGTAATTATTTGTTTGTTCATATGAACGAACACTTATTTGCATCTATTATAGGATATAGGTATGCTGCTTGTCAAGTTGCTGAAACTAAGCAACATAATCGCAGAGGTGTAGTGCACATGCGTGTACAGAAAAACACCTCATTAACAAATCTCTATTTCCTAGCCTTAAGGAGGCTGAAATGCTAGTTGGATTGGTCGCTTCACCCGAAATCGCTCAAAGGCTCAGAACCATGAGCCCATCCGATGTAACGATGATCCTTGCAAGAATCGCTGCTTCAAAAGCAGTCGGCATCCTGAAGGTCAGCGCTTTGAAGGAAGCCGAAGAAGCCATCAAGGCCGGCAAGAGACAGGATGTCGTCGTCCTTGAAAATATGGAAGTAATGGACGACTGGTCTTACCCAGGACCATGGAGCGCTTTGAGGATCAACGTTCATGGATCCAGCCGAAACCATCAGCTTAATATGAAATCCGACAAAAAAATGAAACCGGCTGTGGGTCTACTGGCTGAAATGTTCAGGCAACAGGTACTCCCCGATGTTGCATCCGAGTTGGTTGCGGGATATATCTACCGTGACTACGGTGGTTTCTCCCAAGCGAGCCTTGCAAAACTTGTCGCTCGTCTCGCAAAACTTGCAAAGCAGTGGTGGTTCTTGAAATAACGCCTGAGCGTTTTTGTCAAAAATCGACGCCCTCGCCTATTCATCTTTCGCAATCGAGGAATTGCAAAGAAAGGTTGAGGACGTCGAAATATTTAATTCACTGGAGGAGAAATGACACAAATTTATTCTCGTGGGCAATATGCAGCATATCAGCTTGTCCAAAAGCTGAGACGAGGCGGATTGCGTACCGGTCCAAAAATAGCAAAACTTCTCTTAAAGCGGAACGTCAAGATCGGTGATGCTGAATATGGCTTTAGGGAAAACGGCTATGTTTGTCGGTATGAAGTATTGCCCAATGGCAAAAAGATTCTGCATGTAAGCAAGCAGAAAATGAACCGGCCGGGCGTTGATACAATACAATTAAGCATACGGCGGGGAGCGCTCGAATTCAAAGGAATTGTTTGGAGGACAAAAAAGAAATAGAGATACGAACTTTAATCGACACCCGTAATTTACCTGTTCGTTCCGAGCAATCGGAAGACCGTAAGGTCAAGGTAAGGGTGTTAGTTTTTTTATAAATGTTATTATTAACTAGATTACTTTAAAAAAAATATGGCTGAAAGACCGAATGAAACAATATTAGAAGCTGTTACAAACGCGATTGGTGGCATGTGTAGAAGTTCAAGTTGTCGCGTTTACGGATCGAATGAACCTGCGTGTCCTCATGGAACAGATGGAAGTTTAGCTGTTTGTATGACAGAAAAACCAAGAAGAGTGAAATTAATACAACTTGCTACACGTTTTGCGCAAGAAAAAGATGGTTCGATAGTTGAATCAGACGTTACTACACATATACAATCACGCAAACTTACAAAAGTACCAGAAAATATTTTAGCTGAGGCTAGAAAAAGAAATCAATTAGAAATAAGACTTCGACACGAACAGGAAGTAGCGTTTCAGGCTAGTTTGAATGCTGATCAAAAACAACAGTTAATGAAATTGGAAGAAAAACATGGTGGGCGCGATAAAATTCCACCCAAGTTAATGACTCCTTTTTATAAATAAACATAAAAATCTGTGTTGTTTTTTTCCGCCAAAAATTTTGTATACTAAATAGTATGCGCAGGAAAAAAGTATCGCTATTAGTCCTTATTTTTGCAATTCTTCTTTCTTTTACCTTGGGACTAGCAGTGAGTTATTTTCTCCCGCGGGAAACGTCAGGAAAAACAGTTGTCGTCGGAACAACC
>Ga0209518_1001955_pt1 | contig 20502 bp, 20 predicted proteins | sample RifGroB1_FD_183993 | JGI IMG/M metagenome (GOLD analysis project Ga0209518, IMG submission 183993) | Groundwater microbial communities from Rifle, Colorado, USA - Groundwater B1 (SPAdes) (version 2) | ecosystem: Environmental > Aquatic > Deep subsurface > Groundwater | place: Rifle, Colorado...
ATCGAATATCATTGTTCTTCACAAGGGGCAGATACTGGAGCAGGGGTCACACGGGCAGCTGATTGATCTTGATGGATTGTACGCGCGTCTCTACCGCTATCAACGCGCACGGGAGCTTCACGGCAACCAGAACGTGTAATCGATCTGTGGTTCGTCCGCGAACAGCATCACGAGGCGATCAAAGCCCACGGCAATTCCTCCGGACGGAGGGAGTCCTTCTTCCAGTGCGCCGAGAAACTCTTCATCCATGGGCGTCGCCGGAAAATCGTTCCCATAGACGCGGGCTCGCAGTTCCATGTCTTCGGCGAACCGCGTCCGCTGCTCCACGGGATCCGTCAGCTCTTCAAAGGCGTTGCCGAGCTCCAGCCCTCCGGCGTAGACTTCAAAGCGCCTGGCCCAGTGGCTTCCGTCCGGATCCGCCGCGACCACGGCGAGCGCTGATTGCGACGCCGGGTAATCCACTACGAAGACCGCACGATCGGCCGGAAGCGCGGGCTCGACGATGTTGAGCCAGATCCTGAAATAGAGATCATCCCAGGTATCCGTCGGCGCCGGTTTGAGTCCGAGCCGCAGGCACTCCTGAGCCAGATCCTCCGTCTGCGAAGACTTCACAAGATCAACGCCAGCCAGTGACGTGAAAAGATCCCGAACTTTTAATCTCGGCCAGGGCGTCGCAACCGAAATGTTTTGTCCTTGAAATTTCAACCTGGCTTCCCCGAAGAGCCGGAGCGCGAGCGTCGAAAACAGCTCTTCCGTATCCTTCATGATGTCGGTGTAGCCGGCATACGCACGATACCACTCCAACATGGTGAATTCGCGATGGTGAGTGGTGGAGCGGGGTTCGTGGCGAAAAGCCGGAGAGAGCTGATAGACACGTTCGAGGCCTCCGACAAGGAGGCGTTTCATGGCGAATTCGGGAGAGGTGGGAAGGAAACCCGCCAGCTCCGGTTCCGGGCCCGTCGCAGTGGTCACGCGGAAAGGACGGATATGCGGTTCCATACCTGGTGAAGGGACGACAAGCGGGGTTCGTGTCGCGAGAAATCCCCGCGAGTTGAAAAAGGAGTGTGTTTCGGCCTCGAGCTTTGCCCGCGTTTTCATAGCCTGAATGCGTCTCGGGTCAAGTACCTGCTGCATCCATTTCATCGTGCCGGACCGGTTTCTGGTAAGTACCCGAGCGCGCGACGCCGTGATTTCGACGATATCGCCGACTCGAACGTCGTGGGCATCCGAGACTTCAAAATCTTTAAGCCCCTCGGCTGTCGCAACGCGAAGCCGAGTTGTTTTGTAATCAGTGTCATCAGGCGTGGTCAGGGCGACGCAGCGCCCGTGAAAAGGGTGAGGCATGGGCTTTCAGTGATACCTGAAAGCGGGTAAAATGAAACCCTCCCTATGTCAGACACTGAACCGCAACACGAAAATTCTCGCGAGTCCTTTGAAGATAAGCTCAGGACCGCACTTGCACTCGATTTGCCTTATTCCGAGCGGCTATTGCACCCCGAAGGCCGAGCGGCCGCTGTACTGATCCTTTTCGGATGGAATCGTTCGTCTCCGCAGTCCGGTCCTTCGATCTTGCTGACGCGAAGAACTGAACTCGTCGAGACCCACAAGGGTCAAATTGCTTTCCCGGGCGGAGTGGTCGATCCGGAGGACGCTGACTCAGTCGCTGCCGCGCTGCGCGAGACCGAGGAAGAGGTGGGAATTTCGCCTGCTTCCGTGCGAGTGCTGGGTGAGCTTCCAAAGCTTTGGACGGTGACCGGATTCTGGATCACGCCCATTGTCGGTATTCTTCACCCTTCGATTGGCGATACGACCATTCGCATCAGTCCAGCTGAAATTGCCGAGGTTTTCTGGGCTCCATTGGTTCAGCTCCAGGCATCGGATACCTATCGTGAAGAGCAGTTCGTCATTGGGAGGTCCTCTTACCCGATTCATGTTTATCAGTTGCAGGGGCACCGCGTCTGGGGCGCCACGGGAGCCATGCTGAAAAACCTGCTCGATCGAATCGAGCGATTGAGATAGTCTCGCCGAATGAGAAAATTCATCGCTCAAATTGCAGGCGGGCTCTTCCTTTCAATCGCACTGTCAGCGAATTTTGCGTCGGCGGAGGAAGCCGAGGAAAACTGGAAGGGGGCATCCGATCCAGCTCAGTTTCACCTGGGCGCATTGACGGGACTCGGAATTCTCGATTCGAGCGCCGGGTTTGAAGTTCTTGGAACCTTGAGCAGAAAAATCGTGCCTCAGGGCTTTGTGCCGGATATCAGCAATTCCGTATCAATCGAGATCCAGGCCGGCCCGATCTTTATTCACTCAACCACAGCTTTCTCCTACAGCGCGCATCTGAGATGGGATTTCCGAAAAGACGCGGCTTGGACCTTTTATTCGGTGGCGGGTCTCGGGGGCAGCATTACCGGAGAGTCGCTCGATAACCGCTTTTTGCTTTTTCCGCGTTTCGGCGCCGGGGTTATCCGGACTTTCAATGAGAATGCCCCTTCCATCCGCTTTGAAGTGAGTCACGAAAGGCTGTCGCTCGGCGCTATCTGGGGTTTCTGATCAGCGGCGCTTACCAGCGAAAGGTCACGTTGGCGGCGGTGAAGAATCCATTGGTCAGGTCAATGCTTTGGGTATCCAGCGAATCGGGCTGCTCGGAACCATTGTCCGGCAGATTTTTTCCAAGGGCCCATTCCAAGGAGACCTTGTCGTTCGCAAGGCGAAGACCGATTCTGCCTGTCGTATTGTCAGCTGAGCTGAGCCCGTCCAATCGATCCAGCAAGCGATAGCTCACTCCGCCAAGGAGTGTGGCCCATTCATTCAACGCCCCTTCAAACGAGAGATCCAGGGGCAGAATCTTCCGCTCACCTTGAGCTGGACCGCCGGAATCCGCGATTTTGTAATAACTCAGGCCGTAATTCATCTTAACGCCTTCAACGACACGGGTGCTCCGAGTGAAACCGAAGCCATAAGTAATTTCCTTAAGCGCCGACAAGGCATTGGGATCCGTGGATCGATCACCCGCAGTTACCGCGACAAAATAAGGGACCCATTCGCCCCAGCGATAGCGAAGGCCTGCCCGGTAAAAATAATGTTCGCGATTCGGCTCGTTTCCCGAGGGTTTTATTGTGAAAAAGGGTTCGTAGTCCCCGATTACAGCACCTGCGTGAACGCTCAGGTCGGATGAGTTTCCGGATGAGGCCCGGGCGCCGGCGTAGCTGAGGCCCAGACCCCATTTGAATCCGAAATCTCCGCCAACGAAAAACTCAAAAGGCCGCACTGGGGCCACCGCATAAGGAAGCGTTGTTCCACCGGCGATTCCGGGCACGGTGACGATGGCGCTCCCACGATTCAGGAACACGCCGTAACTGATCAGAAAAAGACTGTCAAAAATGCCGCCCTGAGCTGTACCGCCGGGCGCATTGGACTTCTCTATGGTACCCCAGTGATTGAAATCGTTGATGTAAGCGGGGTTGTAAAAAATATTATAACCGTGATCGAACAGGAAGCTGCCACCATTGAGCGCCACGCCGCCATCACCCGTTCCGAGGATGAGTTCCCTTGCTCGCGAAGCATGGACCTCGGTTGATACCAGCGACCCCAAAAGCAAAAGCCCGGAGGCAATAGGCAGTTTCATGGCTGCGCGTTTATCACACGCTCCGAGTTCGGGCCAGATCAGTTCCGCGCGCCCCAGAGTCTGAGGCGGAGGTTTCGCAAAGGTCGCGAGACAGACGGCTCGAGAATGACTCCCCAGCTCTGCCCGGGAAAAAGGGAACGCCCTGCACCCGAACAGTCGTCCGACCAGTCAATCAAACGGGTGCCGGTCAGGGACCCGTCATCCCAAACGACCTCGATCTTCTGAAAAGAAAAAGGGATCCCGTATGGGAGCGGATCCGGAAAGGAAAAAGTCGCGCGCACACCGCCGAGGGATTCCCACTCAAGAAGAAGACGGGCTTCGGTTAAAATTTCGGGGTGCCGCGGCGAAAGCGGAATCCTCCAGACGCCAAGGAGGCCGTTTTCCGGCATCGTTCCGTTCCAGGAGGCAGTCAAAAGGGGCCCTTCCAACTGACAGCCGGAGTCATCGTTCTCCGGTGCGAGCGCGTGAGTTGGCGCGGTCCATAAGATGACAGCGAAAATGGTTCCGACAAGAGTGAGCCGGAGCTGACGGAAAGCCATGATGGCTTTTCGGCAAAGTCGTTCTGTTTCTAAAGGGGCTGTTTACGGGAGGAGTTTTTTAAAGGGGGCAGCGGGAAAAGGAGGAAAAAAAGAGCGGAGCTTTCCCGGACGCCCTATGGAGGGGCGCCCGGGAAATAAAATTACTTCTTCTTGGTCTTGGTGGTCTTCTTGGCTTTGGTTTTCGCGGCGGTTTTTGTTTTCTTCTTGGTGGCCATGGATATCTCCAGTGTTATTGGTTGTTGATCGTACTGCTTAAGTCAACATACCTGTCGTTTGTCATATGACAAAACTTTTTTTTCAATCACTCACTCTCTTTTGGATTCACCGGATCCCGCGCGAGCGCTGATTGAATTTCTTCGGCAGCGTACAATCGCGCACGATGGGTTGCCTCGCTTGCTCCTCGGCAGAATGACAAAACCTGTGATCGCCATGCACGAGCGTTCATGTTCTCAGGCCAGAAAGGCCATGTTCGGCACTGTTCCGGTCGCGCTTCGTAAACTTCACAGCCGTTGTTTTTGAAAAAGCCACAGTCCAACCGGGGATTTTTAAGATGTGTCCAGCCATCTGTTTCCTCGCAATATTTCCGGCGAAACTCTTTTTCGGAAAGCTGGAGGTGAAGAGCGAGACGTTGGCGGTCCTTTTTGGTGAGATAAACGAATCCGTAGGTATCACGGGCCTGACAACACTTGCCGCAACCCAGACACTTGAACCGGACCCCCTTTTTCCAGAACGCAGGCCTCGGACTCACGACAGTACGTCGAAACCCGCATCTTCGATGGCGGACTTGAAATCCTCTTTCGTGGCGGATTTGTCATCGTATTCAATGGCAACCTGCCCCTGATCGAGCGAGACGTTCACGTTCTTGACCCCTGAGATGGGTTCCAGGACTTTCTTCACGCTGCGTACGCAGCCATCGCATGTCATTCCCTGTACTTTCAGAGTGATGTTAGCCATTTCAGCCTTCCTTTCGTTTACCAATCGTGTTTGGGCGCCAGCGACGTAAAAGCAGTGAATTGCTGACAACGGAAACCGAACTCATTGCCATTGCCGCGCCTGCGATCACGGGATTCAGCATCCCCGCGGCAGCAAGCGGGATCCCCAAGACGTTGTAGATGAAAGCGAAGAAAAGATTCTGGCGAATTTTGCCAAGAGTCGCGCGAGAAAGGCTGATCGCATCGGATACGCTCGTCAGGTCGTTTCGGACGAGCGTGATATCGGCAGCCTCGATGGCCACGTCCGCTCCCGCTCCTATCGCAAATCCGACATCGGCCGCGGCCAAAGCGGGGGCATCATTGATTCCATCCCCCACCATTCCGACCACATTTCCTGCGCCTCGGGCCTGGCTTACCTGTGCCGCTTTCCCTTCGGGGAGAACTCCCGAAAAATAGCGCGGGATCCCGGCCTGTTCCGCGATTACAGCGGCGGTACGCGCGTTATCACCCGTCATCATGATGACTTCGACACCCTGCTTTTTAAGAAGGGTGATCGCGTGAAGTGAGCTGGCGCGAATGGGATCGGATAGGATCAGGAAGCCCAGGGTCTTTTCGGTGGAGGCAATTGCAACGATGGTTCCAGGTCGTCTGGACAGTTCTTCAGCCAATGCGTCCGGTGCTTGGTGGCCCAGCTCAGATACGAAATCAAGGGAACCAAGCCTGTAGCGAGTGCCGGCAACCTCGCCTTCGACGCCCTTGCCAGGAACCGCGGCAAAATTCCTCAATTCGCCAGGAACAGTGGCGTTCATTGCCGCGCGGTCCAGAATCGCTCGTGCAAGCGGATGGGTGGAACCCTGCTCCAGGCTGGCAGCTATGCGGAAGAGTTCCTTTTCGGTCGTATCGCTGAGTGGGATGGCAGCGGTGATCGAAGGACGCCCTTCGGTTAAAGTTCCTGTTTTGTCCACAATCAGTGTTTTTATCTTCTCGGCTCTCTCAAGCGCCGCCGCGTTCCTGACCAGAATTCCAGCACGGGCGCCGCTTCCGGTGCCCACCATGATTGCGGTAGGCGTCGCAAGTCCGAGGGCGCACGGACAGGCAATGACCATCACTGCGACAGCATTGATCAAGGCAGTCGTGAAATCACCTCCGAGCCACCACCAACCGATGAAGGTGAACAGGCTGATGGCTGTGACCACGGGCACGAAAATTCCGGATATGCGATCCGCAAGACGCTGGATTGGCGCCTTGGATCCCTGGGCCTCTTCAACGAGGCGCACGATTCGGGCGAGCGCCGTCTGGTCACCAACGCCCGTTGCCCGGCAGCGAAGCAAGCCATTGGAATTTTGAGTGGCGGCAAAGATCTTCATCCCGACGGCCTTATCCACCGGCAGGCTCTCGCCCGTCAGCATGGATTCATTCACGGAGGAGAGTCCTTCGAGGACTTCGCCGTCGACAGGAACGCTTTCACCTGCTCGAACAAGAAAAATGTCGCCGCGTCTGATCTCGTCAGTGGGTAGCTCCACCACCTTGCCATCGCGCTCGACATGAGCTGTTTTCGGTTGAAGCTTCAAGAGCTCCTCGATCGCTGCGGAAGTTTTTCCCTTGGCGCGCGCTTCCAGCAGTTTTCCCATGAGCACCAACGTGACGATTGCCGCGCTTGCCTCGAAATAGACGTGAAGCGGCAAGTCGAAAACTGTCACCACAGCGCTGAAGAAGTACGCCATGCTTGTCCCGAGTGCGACCAGTACGTCCATGTTCGCACCGCCTCCGCGAAGCGCGTGCCAGGCGCCGATATAGAAACGGCGACCGATCCAGAATTGCACGGGCGTGGCCAGGGCCAGCTGCGCCCATCGTGGGATGAACTCGTGGTGCGCGGCTCCTGTGAACATTGCGCCCATTTCGAACAGAAAGGGAGCCGTCAGCGCGAGAGAGAAAAGAAACACACGTCGATCATGTTCGTAGGCTTCGGCTCGCCGTTTCTTGTCCTCTGAGGGTGAAATTTCGTGAATTTCACGGGCACCGTAGCCGGCTTTTTTGACGACTTCCATCAGTCGTTCGGCGGTGACTTGTGAACCGTCGAACTCGATTCTCGCCTTTTCGGCGGGCAGGTTAACGGTCGCCTTTACACCCGGCTGACGATTCAACGCCTTTTCAACGCGCGTTGAACACGCGGCACAGGTCATTCCGTCAATGAAGAGCTCTAATTTTTGGCGCGGCACCGGGGGAACATAGTCCTCGGAACGGGGAGCGTCAAGCCGTGCCAGGTTTCTTTATGCCGCCGCTTGTCTCTTCTCGCGTTCGTACTGCGATCGCAATGAGGCAATCACGCTATCGGCACAGGCGTCCAGACTGACAAAATTTTCGCCCGGGTTCACGCCGGCGATAACGGCCGCGAGTTCACATTGTTCGCCCGATAATTTAACGAGGTTTCCGGATGTAAGTATTCGTTTGATAGCGAAGTGCAGGAAGTCGCGTTGAGCCATGGTGACCTCACGCTGCCTGTTTGTGAGACGGTTCAGAGACTTTCTCGATCACCTCGCCCGCAAGTTTCTGGTCTTTCACATGGACGGCCAGATCCCCCAATGAGACCATTCCGACCATCCGTTTCTTGCGGTTCATGATGGGAAGCCTGCGCACTTGTTTCTTTTCCATCAGTTCCGCCGCCCCCTCGACCTGGTCGTCTTCAAAGGCGTAAATGATCGAGGACGTGGTCATGACATCGCGGACAAAAGTCTGTTTCGGATCCTGGCCTACGGAAATGGACCGCACGACAATGTCGCGGTCCGTGATAATTCCGACCAGCCGATCATTATCGCAAACGGGCAGCGCGCCTACATCAGTGTCGTCCATTTTCTTGGCCGCTGCTTCCACAGTCGCATCGGGTGTAATGATTTCTACTTGGGTGGTCATGATATCTTTCAGTTGCATGGGGTCTCCTTCAAAAATAGTTCCGCGGTGCGCAAGGTGCTTTCTGACCAGTAGGCAGCTGCAATCCCCATTCCCCTCTGGTATGCATCTCGTATGATTTTCGATACGGGCGAGCGAAATCTGCCGCCGGTTTTTCTTCTGCACGCTTTTCCGCTGGATCATCAGATGTGGTTTTCTCAGGTGGAGGCCCTTCGTGGACAATGTCGCGTGATCGCGCCGGATTTTCAGTCAACAGGCGGCGTTCTTCTCGAACATCTGGTGGACGATGTTTTTACTCTTCAGGACGAGCTGGGGACCGGACCCGCGGTCTTCGTCGGACTGTCCATGGGCGGGTATGTGGCCTTGCGTGCGATCGAGCGGGACGCATCGCGTTTCAAAGGCCTGATCCTTTGTGATACCCGCGCTGAAGCGGATTCAAATGCGGCTAAAATCAAGCGTGCTGATTCCATCCGCTTCATTCGAACCGCCGGCGTCGAACGGTATATCGACGACTTCCTGAAGAATGTGCTCGCTCCCGGCACGTTCACAAAATTTCCAGAACTCGTGGGCCGGATTCGGGAGATCGCCCGATCGCGTTCCGCTGATTCGGTTTGTTCGGTGCTGATAGCCTTGGCGGCTAGAACGGACACCTCTGCCGTACTTCCGCAAATTCGAGTCCCCACGCTGTTGCTGGGGGGGGAGCAGGACGCACTCACGCCGCCCCCGGTGCTTCAAAAGATACAGGCCCAAATACCCCGATCAGAAATGCGCCTCATTCCGGATGCGGGACATTTTCCGAATATGGAGAACCCCTCCGCCTTCAACCGCGAAATAACTAGGTTTATTTCGCAGGTAATCGCCTACTCTTGATCCGGCGAACGAAGCCTGGCTAAGTGTTTTATAGAATTGAAAAAAACGTTCTTTGCGGCGATAGTCTGCGCCGTGTTGAAATCAGTGTACGGGCAAATAGTTTTGGGTCTTCTGCTGGCGGGCGCGTCGCTTCCCTGGGCCGCTCTTGCGGAGGTTCAGGGGCTGGTCGCTCCTGGAATCGATGTGCTGACCGAAGACGGCTTTCGGTCGCTTGCCGGGCTTCGTGTCGGGCTGATTACAAATCACACTGGCCGCACGCGATCCGGCGAAAGTACGATTGACCGGTTATTTGATTCCTCGAAGGCTGCGGGATTTCGCCTGGTTTCGCTTTTCTCTCCTGAGCATGGCATTCGCGGGGACCTCGATGAGGCGGTTGATTCCGGCGTCGATGCGAAAACAGGCCTCCCCATCCACAGCCTTTACGGAAAGACGCAGAAGCCAACGCGCGCGATGCTCAAGGATCTGGACGTACTGGTGTTCGATATCCAAGATATCGGAACGCGATTTTATACTTATATCGGTACGATGGCGCTGGCCATGCAAGCCGCGGCAGAGTCCGGGAAGAAGTTCATCGTACTGGATCGACCGAACCCGATCGGTGGCGCGGTCGAAGGTGCTGTTCCAGACGCTTCTGTTTGCGGCGGGATCACATGCATTTATCCAATTCCCACTCGACATGGGATGACAGTGGGCGAACTTGCAAAGTACTTTAATGAGCAGTTTGGAATAAAGGTCGGCCTCGAGATCATCGCGATGCGCGGGTGGCGGAGATCCATGTATTTTGACCAGACAGGGCTGACCTGGGTGAACCCTTCTCCTAATATGAAAACGCTTGAGGGCGCCATTCTTTACCCGGGAATGGGTACGGCTGAGACAACGGATCTCTCGGTCGGCCGCGGAACGGAGCGTCCTTTTGAGCTTTACGGAGCCCCTTACTTCAACGCGAGCAAGATCGTCGCGAATCTGAATCGAAGAGGCATTCCCGGTGTCAGTTTCGAAGAGACGTCCTTTGTGCCTACTGCGCCTTATCATCCTTATCGCGGAAAGCGTTGTCCCGGAGTGTCCGTGACCATCACGGATCGCGACAACCTGAATTCGGTATTGGCCGGATTGCATCTGGTTCAGGCGATCTATGAGGTCCATCCTTCGCGCTACACCGCGACAACGGGCTTTCAGACCGAGGTCGGCGATTCCGACGCCTGGCGGCTTCTGACCCGGGAGCGGCGCACACCTGAGCAGGTCATGCAGCGCTGGGATTCAGGGCTCTCTCGGTTCATTGAGATGCGGCGTCCATTTCTACTTTATGGGGAATAGGGCATAACGGCTCCTTGTCGGACGTTGACACCCGATATAAACCTTAGTAGTGAACCTTGTTTCCTGACTCAATCAGAGGTTTAAATCCATTGTGGAAGTCGCCGAATTAAGGTTCAAGGGCGACGGTCCACAGGCTCCGTCGCGTAGTACCGGCTTCAAGGAAAGAACATGAAAGAGAGCGAAGACAACGAATCCGAGATCGTCGACGAAAAGTCGGAGCTCGATCGCGTTCAGGAGCACTGGCCGAGCCTCTCTCATGACGACAGACTTGAAGCGTTCAAATCCTTGCCTCGTGCGGACGCCGAAGAGCTTTTTATCAGCCTGGGTCCGTCTGACCAGCGCGGTCTGCTCGAGGAACGCCCTTGGCCGGAAAAGCGCTCGTGGGTTCGTCTGCTTGCTCCTGACGACGCCGCGGACTTGATTCAGGAATTTCCGAGCGACGAGCGCGGCAGGGTGATTTCACTGCTCGATCCCGTCACGGCAAAAGAGATCACCGCTCTTCTGGCATACGCAGAGGATGAAGCCGGCGGTCTCATGAATCCTCGTTTTATCCGCTTACGACCTGATGTCACGGTTGACGTGGCCATTCGGTATTTGCGGGCGCAAGCGCGTGGCACCGCTGAAACGATTCACTACGGCTACGTGCTTGATCCAGATCAGCGTCTGCTTGGCACGGTGTCTTTCCGCGAGCTGCTTTTGGAATCTCCGGAAAAGCTCGTTTCGGACATCATGACGACCGATCTCGTGACTTTGCCGGAGCAGATGGACCAGGAGCAGGTCAGCCGCGAATTCGCGAAGTATGACCTGGCCTCCCTGCCCGTCGTCGATGACCACGGCAGGATGAAGGGTATCGTTACGGTCGACGACGTCGTGGACGTAGTTGAAGAAGAAGCGACCGAAGACATTCAGAAACTCGGTGGTTCTGAAGCACTTGACGAACCTTACATGCAGATCTCCCTGCTCCGGATGATTCGGAAACGCGCGATCTGGCTCGTGGTTCTTTTCTTTGGCGAAATGCTCACGACGATTGCCATGGGGCACTATGAACTCGATATTCAACGAGCGGTGGTGCTTGCGCTTTTCATTCCGCTCATCATCAGCAGTGGAGGCAACTCGGGATCGCAGGCCACCAGTATGATCATTCGAGCCATCGCGCTTCAGGAAATCCGTTTACGCGACTGGTGGCGGGTTCTGATGCGCGAGTTACTTACTGGCTTATCTCTCGGGGCCATATTGGGTACCATCGGATTCTTGAGGATCATGTTGACTCCCGCACGTGAGGACGCTTTCGGCGCACATTATATGCAGCTCGGGCTGACTGTTTCAGCCAGTTTGGTGGGTGTCGTCCTGTTAGGGAGTGTCACGGGAGCCATGCTGCCGTTCCTGTTGCGCCGAATCGGTCTTGACCCTGCAGCCGCTTCAGCACCCCTGGTCGCGACGCTCGTTGACGTGACCGGGCTGATCCTCTATTTCACATTTGCCAGCTTGATCCTGGGTGGCGCACTTTTCTGATCAGCGTTTTTCTCCGCAGCGGAGCATCTGCTTTCCGTAGTACGGATTGGCGACGGGTCCCGATTTCTGAAGCCAGGAGCCCGGGGCCATCGAGCAGTACACTTCGTCCGTGCCCGGGTTTTTCGCCTGTCGGTTCCACTCGATCATCGCATCCGAGAGCGCCTTGAATTCTTGGCGAGCGGCTTTCACGGATTTCGCTGAGCCGACTGCGCGGGCGCCTTTTTCGATCTTCGCGAGAGCTGCGGATCCCTTCCCTTTCGCGGCTTGGGCTGCGAGTTCTTTCGAAACACTTGAAACGCCTTCAATGGTGTCGGCTGCCAGCTTCTCCTGAATCGCGAGATAGCTTCCGAGGATCTCCTTATTGGCTCCCGCCGCAATGGAGATTTGAGGTAGCGTCAGCAAAACGGACGTCAGGGCCGCGGAAATAATCTGTCTCTTTGTAATGCTCATGGGTTTTCTCCTTCAAGGGTTTGGTCAGTATGTGCGGATTCCGCATCCAGATTCAATTCGTACTTTGCCTTCCAGATCGTGAAAACCGCCGGATAGACGAGCAGCTCAAGAAGGAAAGACGTGACGACGCCTCCGAACATCGGAGCGGCAATTCGTTTCATCACATCGGCGCCGGCGCTCGCGGTGCTCGCCCACATGATGGGCAACAGAGCCACTATCAGCGTACCGACAGTCATCATTTTCGGCCGCACTCTTTTCACCGCACCATGGTGGACGGCTTCTTTCAGGTCCGCGAATGTGCGCATTCGGCCTTCTGTTTTGGCTTTGTCGTAGGCAAGGTCCAGATAAAGCAGCATGAAAATGCCCATTTCGGCGTCGACTCCGAGCAAGGCAATCAGCCCGACCCAGACCGCTATACTCAGATTGTAGCCGAGCAGGTAGAGCAGCCAGACCGCACCGATGGCTGAAAATGGAACCGATAGAAGCACGATCGCCGTTTTGGGCCACGAACGCGTGTTCGCGTGAATAAGCAGGATAATCACAAAAAGCGTGATCGGTACGATGATCTTCAGGCGCTCCTTGACCCTTGCCATGTTCTCGTACTGGCCGCTCCAGTTCAGGGCCACCCCGGTGGGAACTTTCAATTCCTTTTCCACGACCGCTTTGGCCTCGCGGACATAGCTGCCGATATCCCGGCCGGCGACGTCGATATAGACGTAACTCGCGAGCAGGCCATTCTCATTTCGAATCATGGCGGGTCCATGGACCATTTCGAGTTCCGCCACCTGCCCGAGCGGAACCTGTGCGCCTTGCTCCGAGGTGATCAGTACGTGTTTGAGAGCGCTGATGTTGGATCGGTAATCCCGGGAATACCGCACGTTGATCGTGTAGCGTTCGCGACCCTCGATCGTTCGCGAAACGGGCTCGCCTCCTACGGCGGTCATCAGGACCTCCTGCGCTTCCGCGATGCTCAGCCCGTAGCGCGCGAGCTTTGCCCGATCAAAGTTGAAGTCCAGGAAATAGCCGCCTCCCACGCGTTCCGCAAAGACGCTTCGAGTGCCTGCCACCTTCGGCAGGAGGGCCTCTAGTTCCAGACCCACCTTTTCAATCTGCTCGATATTGCTTCCAAGAACTTTAATCCCGACAGGGGTGCGAATGCCGGTTGTCAGCATGTCGATTCGATTGCGAATCGGCATCGTCCACGCGTTCGTGCTCCCAGGGAACTGCATTTTGCTGTCGAGTTCCGCGACAAGCTCCTCCCAGCTCAGGAAGTTGGGCCAGATTTGCCGGAAGGGCCATTCGAGGAAATCCGGCAGGAACGAATACCAACGGTCCCTTGTGCGCCACTCATGCTGCGGTTTCAGAAGGACGGTCGTTTCCATCATGGAAAAGGGCGCAGGATCGGTCGACGTATCGGCTCGTCCGGCCTTGCCATGGACGCGAAGGACTTCAGGAATCGATTTCAGCACCTGGTCCTGCCGTTGCAGGAGTTCCTGGGCTTCCCTGACGGAGATTCCAGGCATGGTTGTGGGCATGTACAGGATCGAGCCCTCATTCAGGGGCGGCATGAATTCAGACCCAAGCTTGAAATAGACTGGAATCGTGAAGAGCATCGCTATGAGCGCGCCGGCTACGACTTTCCAGCGGTTTTCCACGGCCCAGTCCACGATCGGACCGTAAACCTTGAATAAGAAACGGCTGATCGGGTGATCTTCCTCAGGCCTTGCTTTCCCAACGAGAACCGCGTTCCGCACCTTCGAAAGCCAGAGAGGCCTGAAGTGCCGTTCGCGAAAGCTGGTGAACATGACGCGGAGGGCGGGATCGAGGGTGATGGCCAGCACCGCGGCCACGATCATCGACAGATTTTTCGTGTAAGCGAGAGGCTTGAATAGTCTTCCTTCCTGGGCTTCCAGGGCGAAGATCGGAATAAATGAAACCGAGATCACAAGAAGGGAGTAGAAGCTCGCGGGACCAACCTCCTTGATCGCAGCGATCACTACCTCCTTCACGTCCTCCTTTTTGCCGCCTTTCTCCCACTCTTCGAGGTGTTTGTGCGCATTTTCCACAACGACAATCGCGGCATCCACCATGGCGCCGATGGCGATCGCGATGCCACCCAGGCTCATGATGTTGGAGGAGATGCCCATGAAGTACATGGGAATAAAGCTGATCAGGACCGCAAGGGGCAGCGTGATGATTGGAATCAAGGCGCTTGGAATGTGAAGGAGGAAAATCAGGATGACCAGGCTGACGACAATCATTTCGAGGGTGAGTTCGTGTTTCAATGTGTTGATAGCGCGGCGGATCAGGTCGGACCGATCATAGGTCGTCACGACCTCCACCCCCTCAGGCAGTGATTGCTTAAGTTCGCTCATTTTGGTTTTGACAGCGTCGATCACCCGATTCGCATTCTCGCCGTAGCGAACGACGATGATTCCGCCTACTGTGTCGCCTTCCCCGTCCAGGTCTGAAACACCCCTGCGAATCTCCGGACCGAGCACCACCTGTGCGACGTTTTTCAGATAAATCGGCGTCCCGTTCTCCTGTCCAACGACCACCTTTTCCAGATCCCGGATATTCTTGATGTAGCCGCGGCCGCGGATCATGTACTCGGCACCCGCCACTTCCAGCAGCCTGGCACCAGTTTCGTTGTTGCCGTCCTTGATGGCTCGCACGATCTTTTGAAGCGGAATCTTGTAGGTCAGAAGCGCGTTCGGATTCAGTTTCACCTGATACTGACGTTGAAAGCCGCCCAGGGACGCGACCTCGGCAACGCCCTCCACCGACTGAAGCTGATACCGCAAAAACCAGTCCTGAAAGGATCTCAGGTCGGCAAGAGAGTGGCGTCCCGTTTTGTCGACAAGAGCGTATTGATAAACCCAACCAACGCCAGTGGCATCGGGTCCGAGCTCGGTCTGAACCCCCTCTGGAAGCTGGGGAATGATTTTCGACAGATACTCCAGAGTTCTGGAACGTGCCCAGTAAGGATCGGTTCCGTCCTGAAAAATCACGTACACATAGGAAAAGCCGAAATCAGAAAATCCCCGGATATCCTTTACCTTTGGTGCGCCGAGCATCGCGCTGATGATCGGGTAGGTGACCTGGTCCTCGATGATGTCGGGGCTTCTGTCCCAACGCGAGTAGATGATGACCTGTGTATCTGAAAGATCAGGAATCGCGTCGAGCGCGATTTTCTGCATCGAATACCAACCGCCAATGGCAACGACGGCGACTAGAAGAAGGACGAGAAAGCGGTTTCGTGCTGAGAATTCTATGATTCTTTCAATCATCTGATCCCCGCCTTACTGGTCCGTGCCGGAGGCTTCCACAGCCTTCATGCAATGTTTCATTTCATCGTGCCAAACCTCACCAGGCGGGCACTGAGGGGCTGCTTTCCCTTGCTCCTTCGCGGCCGCTGCGACCCCTTTGAGTCTCGACTCCGAATCAATCATGAAATTTGCGCTTGTAACGATGGCCTCGCCGCCCTCAAGCCCGCTCGCAATGGCCACCTCGTCCCCCGCCTGAAACTTGATGGTGACGAGACGAGGCTGAAACAACCCGGTTTCATCGAGAACGAAGACCCAGGATTCTTTCCCGGTGTCGAGGATCGCGTCAAACGGGACAGCGATCTGCTCGCCAACCGGAGCGTGAATCGTGACGTTCACAAAGCTTTCAGGACGAAGCCGCGCGGCTGCATTTGCAAGCTGTATGCGGACCTTGGTTGTCCGGGTGACCGGGTTCAGTACCCGGTCGACAGCGGCGACTTTCCCGCTGAGTTTCGCGGCTCCGAGGTTGCCACCGGTGACCGTGACTTCCATGCCCGTCTTTACGAATGGCAGATCCATCTCGAACACTTCAGCGTAGATCCAGACGTTCTCGCCTGGCTTCGGAACGAGCAGGTTCGTGCCGCTGTCGCCGTCCGAGCCCAAGGCGGCGATTTGCTTATCTGACAAGCCGAGAATCTTGAGGCGGAGCTTTGCGGATTCCACCATTCGTTCCGCCGAGTGCTTCACCTCTTCGATGGGAGACTGGCGTGTTCGTTCGAGCTGCCGGATAGCTTCCCGGTATTCGTTCTGCGCAGTGTAAAGTTCAGGGTCGTACGCTACCCGGCCGGCCGCATCGATCTGCTGAAATAATGGTTTTCGTTCAACATGACCGAACTTCACTCCGATCATCTGCCGTCTGGTTTCGGACAGTTTAAAGGGGGCATGTCCCTCAGGCATCCTATGTTCCGCATGTGTGTCGGCGTCAGCCTCGCCCGAGTTTGCCTGGTTCGTCTTCACGAGGTCCATTCCGCAGATCGGACAGCTCCCCGGCCTGTCCTGGCGGATCTGTGGGTGCATGGGGCAGACGTATTCCGGTTTTTCCGCGGTGTGTTCGGCGTGCGCGGGTTGCGCACTCTTTGTAGGTCGGTTCAGCAGAAAGGTGCCGAGGGCGCCCAAGGTAACGATGAAGGCGATCAGCAGGAGAAATGTTTTTGACTGAAGCAGGTGTTTGTATCGCATGTTATTTGTTCCCGTCAGAAAGGGTATTGTCGGGAAAGGGCAAGGTGCTTGCCTGTTTTCCCACGGCGGTCTCAAGTGCCAGGATGTTCTTCACGTGTGCGGAGAGCGTCCGATAATATCCAATCCGGATTTCATAGAGCGACCGCTCACTGTCTAGAAGGTCGACGAAGCCGGCGCGTCCGGATTGATAAGCGGCGCGAGATGAGTTCATCGCGCTGGTGGCTTGGGGAATCAGGCTGGTCTTGTAAATTTCAAGAATATCTCCGCTTGCTTTGGCTCTTGCGTGCAGGGAACGGGCTTTTGCGGTCGTCTGGCGTATTGCTGATTCAAGCTCTTTTTCCGCCTGAATCAACTTTGCGCCCGCCATGGCGTTCTCACTCGACTGTTTCGCGAAAAACCAGAGAGGAACCGTGAACCCGACCGTGAACGTGTACGCCCCGTCCGGTGCGGCCGTATAAGGTTTTCTGTAGCTCAGCATAAAGTCCGGCAGATAGCTCAGTCTGGCGATCGAGCGCTCCGCGCGCGTCTGCTCGGACATAAACTGCATTTCAGCAATTTTTGTGGACGATGAACTCGCGGTGGCTTCGGCCTGATCGGCGTTGAGCTCCAGGGTGGGAACCGGGAGTTCTTTTGCTTTCAGAATAACCGGATCGGATGGATTCCGGTTTAACAACGCGTTGAATTCTGATTTCGCGCTCGTTAACTCCTGCTGCATGAGCAGTATTTCTGTCTCAATCTTCGTCTGCTCAAGATGCGCTTTCATTTCATCCTGCTGGGAAACCTCCCCGGTCGCTCGCCGGCTTTCCGCGATGCGAGCCACTTCACGAAGCGTCTCGCGTTGTGCTTCGAGGAGGCTCAGAATCCTACCTAAAGAGTGAATTTCGTAATAGGCGGAGAGAACCTCTTCCCGAATCTCGTAGATGCGCTGTCTGCTGCGTTCGCGGGCGGCCTCGGAAGCCGACTCCTGTGCGCTTCCGGAGTAGATGTATTTCAGCGGGAAAAGAATTTCCTGTGAAACGCCCCACCAGTTCATCGGACCCATTTCCTGAGTCAGAAGGTCTGTGTTGTTCTCGCGCATGAACTCGAGAGTGGGAGACTCAGGCCAGTACTTTGAGAATACGGCCGAACGCTCGGACGCCCATTGCGCCCGGGCAGCCGCTATCTCGGGATTTGATTCCATTGCAGCCGACAATGCGAATGATATCTCCATGGCTTCGGCAACGGGAGTCGCCTCCGCGCGCGCCGGCAAGGCCGCCGCAGAGGAAAACATGAACAGGAACATCGGAATAACAATCGTTCGGCGCATATTGAAGCCCAAAATGTGGTAAACGGTGAAAAGACCCCGCGTAGCTTCCATAATAGACGAATACGTACGAAACGGGTGCTTGTGACGACAATTTGAAAAAATTGATGGCGTGTCACAAACGTACTGCCTCCGGCGTATTTCCTCTGTACGGAGGGCGTATGGCTGTGGGGGTGGGTGAATCAGAGTTGACACTGGTGGCAGTTGTCGCCAAGAAAGAGGACTTTCGCGTGTTGTCAGGTCATCAGCAGGCCTTCGATCTTGCCACCCTTTCGGATGAGCTTCTCATGAAGGCTTATCAGGAGGGCGATTTCACTGCATTTTCCGAACTTTATAGACGTCATTCGCCGCGGGTATATGGATATCTGAGGTCAAAGATCGCCGAAAGAAACTATCTCGATGATGTGTTTCAGGCTGTTTTTCTGAAACTTCATCAGTCGCGCGGTTGCTATGACGCCTCTTTTCCGTTTACGCCTTGGCTTTATACGGTCTCCCGGAGTGTTTGGCTTGATCACCTGCGACGTGCAGGACGTAACCTTGAGGACGCCGCTGATCACGATTTTCTCGATGCCCTTGATCATCATCGCAGCCAGGGTGTCCTGGATGAAAAAGACGGGAAAACAGGAGAGTCCGTTCCGGAGCTTTCCGGACTTCCGGATGAGCAGCGCAGGGCGATAGAGCTGCGCTACCAGGAGGAGTTGTCTTTCGCTGAGATAGCCCTGGCTCTCAAGACTTCTCCAGCCAACGCTCGTCAGCTCGTGAGCAGGGCAGTGCGCAAGCTCAGAGCAACGTTCATGAAAGGAGATGCCAAATGAGCAAGCGAGAAGATTTTGAGGCATTTCTTACGGCTGAACAGTTGAACCCCCCGCCCGTTCTGACCGACGCGATCCTTTCCCGGGTGCATGCTGATTTGAATCCAACGGCCCTGTCAGTTTTTACGAAAGTTGCCGGAATTCACGCGATCGTGGGGATACTGTCGCTGGTATTCGTCTGCCCTCAATTCGGGGTGAGCCCGCTCGGGCATACGGCCATCATGGAGTGGTTCATGCAATTTGGTCACGAGGTCTGCATGATCGCTTGCGGCGCGGTGTTTCTGGGAGGGTCTGCTCTTGCCATGAGCCTGGTGCTCAGGCGTGAGGAAGTGCGAGTGATCCGCCGGACGAAACTTATGCAGCTGGGCGTGCTCGGGCTGCTTTCCATCGGAGCTTTTCTCTGCGCAGGGGCGGGAGTCGTGGCAAGTCTGGCGATGTTCTGGCTTCTGGGTTCCTTCGTGGGAGGAATGGCGTCACTCGAAATAGGGTGGGTCCTCAGGCAACGCCTGTCTCGTTGATTCACTCGGCTTTCACTGTGCAAAGCCAGTTTTCGGAGTTCTTGATCTGAGTCACGCTCGTAACGGATGTGCCGGGCGCACCGTTTTTTGCTCGCATCAGGTCCTGGCGAAGCGAAGCTCCCTCATTCCTGCTGAGAAGCGCGATGCCCTTGGAGTTTGCAGCCACGATTCCTTGCTTTTCGTGGACCACGAAGGCGGGTTGCGGGTTTTGTTCGAGGAAGTGAATGACAACGGCTTTGTCCTGAGTGTTCTCCGGCGAGCGACTGCGGGACGATGGAGCGAGATGTTCATCCAGAAGCTCATTGATGATCGCTAAAGCATTTCTCAGTTCAAGTACACCTTCATGACTTTTACAGCGCCGAAGGAAATCGCCCTTGCGCCAGGCGCGCAGCGTCTCTGAAAGCGAGGCCACGGGCTCCGCGACGCGGGTCAAAAGACGTCGCAAAACGAAGAGTCCCGCGATAAAACCGCTGAAGCCGAGGAACACGATGGCCCATGACGCAGCGGTACCAAGATTTCGCGCACGCTCATCCGCGCGTGCCATGGCTTTCTGATTGAATTTCGCCAACTCGCGCAATGATACGACGGCTTCTTGCTGAGCTTTCGGGTCGCCCCAGATCGCGGCTTCGTGGTTGGATAAGACACGGTCCATGGCCCTGATCTCGCTTCGCTGGGTGGCCTTCGTGCGCAGACGTTCGAGCGCGATGGTGAATTCTTTCTTTCTTTTTTCCACGGGCTCGTTGCTGGATGCGAGGATCGAGAGCATGTCCTGGATGGATTCCATCGGCACAATGTTTTGTTCGACGATATGGTGAATCGCCGGAGCCATCCTGTCGAGAAGCCCGATCGCTCCAAATGAAATCGCCAGCTGAAACGCGAGGAGGGTTCCGATGCTCAGCCGGATGTCGCGGTTGATTTCCATCGCCATGGTTTTCTCCCTCAGCCTCTGGCCAGCAGTCGGGCGACGGCACCTTCGTGCGAGACCACCACCAGGATGTCATCTGAGCCAAGGACTTCATTTGGATCCGGAAGGGACACTGTTCCCTTCTCGCCGCGACGAATCGCGACGACAATCACGCCATACCGGCGTCGCAAATCGAGTTCCACAAGTGAGTGACCGATGAAAACAGGCGGAATGCGGAATTCGGTGATGACCAGGTCTGTTCCGAGTGACATCTCCTCGATAATCCGGTCGTAAACGATACGATTGGAAAA
>Ga0209518_1001966_pt1 | contig 20455 bp, 21 predicted proteins | sample RifGroB1_FD_183993 | JGI IMG/M metagenome (GOLD analysis project Ga0209518, IMG submission 183993) | Groundwater microbial communities from Rifle, Colorado, USA - Groundwater B1 (SPAdes) (version 2) | ecosystem: Environmental > Aquatic > Deep subsurface > Groundwater | place: Rifle, Colorado...
TAAAGTTTCGGGCGGCGGGATTCATGCGCAGGCAGAAGCAGTTCGCCACGGCCTTGCGAGGTGCCTCATAAAGTTCAATCCCGATTTTCGAAAGCGCCTCAAGCGCGTCGGATTTTTGAAGCGCGATCCCCGCGCGAAAGAGCGCAAAAAATTTGGACTCAAAAAAGCACGCCGAGCGCCCCAATGGGCGAAGAGGTAGACTCGCCATTGCGGTTTCCCTCAACGATTTATTCTGAAAACACGAAAGTCCTGACCAGCGTCAGGACTTTCTCGGTGTTCGGGCGGCAACTCCGCTTTCAGCGGAGACCATGCTTGCCGCCCTCTCAACGGTTTTCATAATAAATCATCTCGACCGCAATGAGCTCGCTTGTGGCATAAAAATTTATGAACACGCGCGGGAGCAGTGGGCGAAGCGTTTAATGAACCCCCAGACATGGTGTCTCTACGGAACTGGAAATATTAAATTTTGTAAAAGAGTCGCGATTTTTTTGCGTGCTCTTGCTCAAGAAGCGGCCTGTTTTTTCCAAGTAGTTCCAAACGCAAAACAGGAGAGGAGATCGCAATGACGACGGCAACATATGTGAATTAAAAGACCGACCCGGAGGTCGGTTTCCTATTTCTTTGCCCAATAGATGATTTCTTTCCCGGTAAATTGAGAGCGGATCGTTACGCGTGGATTCTTTTCTTTCGTAATCTCACCGCAGCGTTTTGCCTGGATTCCTGACCTATATGCAAAGTCAACGAAATCGTCACATTCTTCTTTGTTTACAACAACAAGTGCGCCTTGACCACAATTCCATGTTTCGTAGCATTCTTCATCATTCATTCCGCGCCACTCTTTGCATTGATACATGATTCCCAGAGGTTTCCACAGTTCGTCGAGATGAGCAGACAACCCTCGAGGGAAGAGATTATCTTCGGCAAACTTTGACTTGACTGCTCCTCCCGTTACATGTACAACGAGATTCATCTTGAATGGTCTCGGATGAAATTTTTTTTGGTACCACCCGTTTGCTTCGCAGAGCATACGGTCGTAAAGAACCGATGGTGTTGCGGCTTCGGCGATAGATACATTCGCCAGTGGATTTATGAACCACGCTGGTCCAAATTTTATAGCAAGTGCTTTTCTTACAGAGCTAATGCCGTTTGCGCGGAAGCCGTCTTCTTTGAGCGCTACCACTTGTTGGCCCGGTCGGAGTCCGGTTCCGGTGATCATCATCTTTGGGTGGTATACCCCAAGCGCAAATCCCGCCCAATTAAACTTTACAGTCGCATGGGGATTTTCCGAATTAACGCATACTCCGAGCTCTGCGGTCTCGCCTCTGAATGCTACAAGTTTTTGCTCTTCGCATACTTCCCCAAGACCAGCAATCAACGCGCGGCACTGAGTGTTTGTTGCAAGCTCTTTTTCAGATGCATCTGTCGTACTCTTTCCGAGTGTCCTAACGTCGAGAACGTTTACCAGGATGAGGGGCATACCGCCGAAGCGGGTGATATCGCCACACGTCATTGCAACAAGATCTCTCGCGGCTTGCCTATGAGAAAAATTAGCGTCAATGACTATTACTTTTGTTCCCACCCCGTCCGAAGGTGTATCAAGGAAATACCCCTTGGGTAGATTTTTCAGGGTGAATCCTCGTGGCCCACGGAAGTGTCCGCGTGAGAGATCGTGGACTTTCACAAAAGGTGAGTTTCTAAAGCTCTGTCTACAGATTTCTCCTGCAAATGCACTGAACAAATCTCCTTCCGCAACATTCACACCATCGGCGCGATACGTTGACGTCATTGTCTGCTCCTTTGAGAGATCCTTTTCAGGTTTACCATTAACTGCTTTTCTTTGCAATGGGAGCTCAAAGTGCGCTAACCACGCACTTTTTTCATTTCATTGAACCTATTGAATCTATCGAAGTCGGACTTCAATAGATTTGTGCGTGCGGAAATCGCAGGCGGAAAGTTGGGTGTCTATATTCTGCTGACAAAGCGCTCTGCTTGAAGTGACCAAAGGCGCTTGTAGATTCCGTCGCGTTTGATGAGTTCATCGTGCGTTCCCATTTCTGCGATTTTTCCTTCGTCAATGACGATGATTTTGTCCATTTGGACGATTGTCGAGAGGCGGTGTGCGATTACAATCGAAGTTTTTTTCGCCATCAAATTTTTGAGAGCATCCTGGATAAGGGATTCGATCTCCGAGTCCAAGCTTGACGTTGCTTCGTCAAGAATTAGGATGGGTGAGGCCGCAAGGATTGCGCGCGCAATCGCAACGCGCTGGCGCTCTCCACCGGAAAGTTTTACTCCGCGTTCTCCCACGTAGGTATCGTACCCATAGGGGAGGCGGGAAATAAATTCATGGCAGTGGGCTTTTTTTGCGGCCTCAATCACTTCGCCGTCTGCGGCGCCAAGTCGTCCGTAGCGGATATTTTCTTTGATGGTTCGGTGAAATAGAATTGGGTCTTGGGGCACGAGCGCAACGGCTTTGCGTAAGCTTTTTTGTGTCACCTCGGCGATATTTTGCCCGTCAATAAGGATTTTCCCTCCGTCAACATCGTGGAATCGGAGCATGAGCGCCGTAATTGTCGTTTTTCCTGCGCCCGAGGAGCCGACGAGCGCTACTTTTTCTCCCGGCGCAATCGCAAGGGTGAAATTTTTCAGGATGTTTCGGGTTTGGTGGAATCCGAACGTGACGTCGGCAAATTCAATTTTTCCTTCCCCTATGTGAAGCTCTTTGGCTGCCGGCCGGTCTTTTACGCCGTAGGGGGTATTTAGGATTTCAACCATTTCTGCGGCGTCCGCAAATCCTTCATAGATCCGCCGGATTACGCGACCGAAGTCCCAGAGGCGCTGGAAAAGGACTAAAAGGTAGCTCTGGAGAAGCACAAGATCTCCGATGGTGACATCGCCCGCCTGCCATAGCCGAATCCATGCCCAGAGAAGGAAAAGTTCTATTCCGACCATGAGTGCTCCTTGGATTGCATCAGCCGCTTCTCCGATACCCCAGCACAACGTCCGCAATCGTTTGAGTTCGTCCATGATGGTCCGGTAGAGCGTTTTTTCGTGGTCAAAGTTTGAAAATAATTTTATGGTGACTGCGTTTGTAAGCGCGTCAGAAAGCGCGCCGGTCGCCTCGGAGTCCTTTTCGGCGCGCGCCCGGTCGTATCGAATTTTCCACACGGCGATTCCGTAGTAGGCGGCAAGAAAACATACGACCCATCCGAGAAGAATCGCGCCGAGAAGCGTGTTTCGGTTGAACAGGACGATAAGCGTTCCGATTATAGTAATGGCAAGAGGAAGGAGGTTTGCTACGACCTGGTCCGTGATTTCTTCGAATGCGCGGGAGAGCCGGTTTACTTTGCGTACGAGCGAGCCCGTGAAGGTATTAGCAAAAAATCGATAGGAATGGCCGAGGAGATTATCAAATCCGGTCTCTTGGAGGTCGCGCATGACGTTTGCCTCGAAATATACGTTTGCAAATCCGGCGATTCGATGAAAGAGCCACCGCGCGGCGCTCAGGAGCGCGATTATGGCAAGGATTCCGAGAAGCGTTTTTCCTACTTCCGGGGACTGGGGGCTTGCTACGACCGCGGCGTCAAAGAATTTTTTCAAATACCACGGAATGGTAATTTGCACGGTGTTGATCAGGACGATCGCCGAGAATGTTATTATTGCGGCAAGAGGATAGCGGCGCGCGTGTTTCCAAAATACAAAAAGAATCGATCGGATAGTCGACCGATCAAGCTTCGGCTTGCCGTGTTTTTCTTTTGTCGTATTCATATGCATCTGTCGGTGCTACGAAAATATTCACCCTCGAGATTTTCCCGCGAGTTACGCGCACCCAAACCACAATTTTTTATCATATATATAAGCATTTGTCAAATCGTGTGCGATTTGACTTTATTTGAGTAATATGGGATTTTTTCTTCAAGCTCTTTTAGGAGGTCACTATGGATGTCTCGGTGATTATTCCCGCAAGAAACGAGCGAGGGTTTATTGGTTCCATGCTTTTGGCGCTTGAACAGCAGATATACGACGGGTCATGGGAGGCGATTGTTGTTGATAATGCGAGTGATGACCGCACGGGGGATGCGGTTCAAACGGCGTTTCCGTGGGTGCGTGTTATCGAAGAGCCGGTTCCCGGGGTTCAGCGCGCGAGAGAGCGCGGACGCGTGTCCGCAAAAGGAGCTATCCTCGCGTTTCTTGACGCAGATACTGTTCCGTCGGTTCAATGGATTGAAAACGGCCTTCGGTATTTCCGCGATCCGTCCATTGTTGCTGTAACCGGTTCATACGATTTTTATGATTCCGGTCCCGTGCTTCAGTTGGGCGCGCGGTTTGTAAGCGCATGCGTCTATCCGGTCGCACTCTGGTTCACGCAGGACATCAGGCACAGCGGCATTATGATAGGCGGAAATTGTTTCATTCGTGCGTGTGCGCTTGAAGACATCGGCGGCTTCAACACGGCAATCGATTTTTGGGGAGATGATACCGATACCGCGATACGGCTCGCCCGGGTTGGGAGGATTGCCTACGCGCGTGATGTCTTTGCGAGGACGTCGGCAAGGCGGTATTACCGGGACGGAATCGTACGGACACTTTGGAATTATGTGTATCATGCGGCTCGGATCTCGGCCTGTTCTTTTCGCGAACAAAAACATGTCGTCAAGTCAAAAGCCCGGCTGTAACGTCGGGTTTTTTTGTGCGCTCGTCTAAAGTTCAATCGAATACCATATCTTGTCTTGCTTTCCGAAAATGCGGTTCGGCTCGTCGGGTGATACAAAAAAATCGTCTGTTTCTCCGCGAAAGAGTTCGAACGTATTGCGGCCGCCTCTGCCGTCGGTCTCCGTGATGAATATGCCCTCGCTCGTTTGGAAAATGACGTGGGAATTGTCGCTGTAAAACCACGCGGAGCGGATTATCGGGGTCGGCGTCCTGATGATTGTTTCTTTCGTGAAGCGTTTTTGAAAGGGTTGTGTCTTATTTTCGACAAGCCAGAGAACGGAAAGTTCGTTTTCTTTCTGTATGAGGATTTTGTCTCCGCGCGAATCAAATGCTGCGGCCAAAACAGCGTTTTCCACGGGCCTGACGGGCTCTTGGGAATCAACGAGGAAGAGGCCGCCACCGGAGTCAATGATGAGAATATCTTTCTTTGTTGATTGGGAAAAAGAAAACGGCTTTTCTGCGAGATAGAAACCCGGATGGCCCAAGGTCTCGATTGCGCCCGCTGCGTCAAATGCGCCGAGGAATCCGAAATTATTTACAAAATATATGGTGTCTGTGGGTGCATCGAACGAATGGACGTTTTCCGTGAGAATTGTCGTTGTTCCGCTTTCGGAGTAGAGGAGTCGATTTTCTTTGTCGATCTGTACCCCTTGGCGCGCGGCCGAAGGCGTTGATGTCGCGGGAAGGTCCTCCGCGCTCGTTGTTGCGCGTGCGAGATTTTCCGGGATAAGGAGAATGTTGCGGAGCTCAACCACGTCGAGCGGGGAAACGGAAACCGTCTTCATCCATTGGCGGTATCCTTCCCGCTCTAGGCGAATTACGTGAACTCCCGTGGAAACATCCGTGATAAGCGCGCTTCCTGAAAAGAATCCCGTTTGCTTCATTTGTTGAGAATCGAGATAGATCGAAAGCCGGGGAACCCGTGATTTTATAAAAACGCCGCCGGTCTGGGTGACAGTTTGATCCCTCCAGTCAAGCGAAATCCCAAGCGCGTACAATAAAAGAAGCGGCAGCGCCGCGATAAAGATGGCGAGGAGGGGATAATAGAGAATGCGTCTTGTGCGTTTTTCCATGTCTGCTTGAGGGAGGGTCCGTTTTTATAGTATCAGGAATTTTTTTCTTGAAAAGAGCGGGGCGAGGACGTATGATGAGCGGGATGGGAGATAGATTTTTTATTGAAGGAGGAGTTCCGCTTGCGGGTTCGCTTGCCGTGCGCGGATCGAAAAACGCCGCATCAAAATTGATGGTGGCGTCTTTGCTTACGGATCAACCCTCGACGATTGAAAATGTTCCGATGTCTGTCGAAATCGACATTACGCGGGAGCTCTGCGAGAAGATCGGAAGTACGGTTTCTGCCGTCGGGGATTACGAAATCCGGATTGTGACGCCGAAGGTTACGACATCGCTCGTTCCAGAGCTTTCGCGTAAAAACCGGATTCCGATTTTGGCTTTGGGGCCGCTTTTGCATCGCGCCGGCGTTGCCGAAGTGCCGGTTTTGGGCGGATGTCCGATCGGTCACCGACCGATTGATTTTCACGTTGCCGCGCTTCGGGAAATGGGTGTCGAGATTGAACGGCGCGAGCACTCGTATTACGCCGAAGCGCAGGAGATCCGCGGCGCGGATATCGCGTTTCCGTGGCCGTCGGTCGGTGCAACAGAAAGCGTGATTCTCGCTGCGGTACTCGCGAAGGGCAGGACGAGAATTGAGAATGCGGCGGTCGAACCGGAGATAATGAATTTGATTGAGATGCTTTGCGCCATGGGCGCAAAGATTTCCGTGAGAGAAGCGAAGCGGAGTATTGAGGTTGAGGGAGTGCTATCTCTTGGTGGAGCGCGCATCCGCGTTATGCCCGACCGCAATGAGATCGTTTCGTTCGCGACCGCGGCTCTTGCAACGGGCGGATCGGTTTGTATTGAAAATATCGAGGATTGGTATTTAAAAACATTTCTTTCGCACCTCGATGCGATCGGCGCGGGATACGAGAAAGAGGGGAGTGGAATGCGGTTTTTCAAAAAAGGTCCGTTTCGTCCGGATTCAATCAGAACCGAGCCCCATCCGGGCTTCATGACCGATTGGCAGCAGCCGTTTCTCGTCGTATTGACGGCGGCAGAGGGAATATCAATAATACATGAGACAGTGTATGAGGACCGGCTCGGGTATACGGAGGATTTGCGGAGAATGGGCGCATATATCGAGGTTTCTGGTGTTTGTCCCGTAGGGAGCGAGTGTCGGTTTTTTGGTGGTGGGTATAAGCACGTTGCGCGTATTACGGGGCCCGCGAAACTCAAGGGAACGAGGATACGAATCCCCGATCTCCGGGCGGGTATGGCGCACGTTGTTGCCGCGCTTGCCGCCCAGGGTGAATCGGTTCTTGAAGAGATCCATCATCTTGATCGGGGATACGAGAAAATCGATGAGCGGCTCGAGACAATCGGCGCCCGGATTCGCCGAGTAATGGATGGAGAGTAATTTTCAATCAATTTTTAATGTTCCAATTTTCAGACGTTTGAAAATTGAAAATTGAAAATTGAAAATTGTGTCATGTTTGTTCGAAAAATTGGAATTGATCTCGGGACCGCAAACACACTTGTTTTTATTCCCAAAAAAGGCGTTGTCGCAAACGAGCCGTCCGTTGTCGCGGTTGTTCGGAATGAGAACACGGTTCTTGCCGTGGGGAACGAGGCCCGGGACATGATTGGCCGCACGCCGGATACGATTATTGCATATCGGCCGCTTCGGGATGGCGTTATTGCGGATTATCGCGTGACCGAGGCGATGCTCCGGTATTTCATCAACAAAGCAGGAGGAAGGTTTCGGCTGTTCCGGCCGGAAGTCATGGTGTCGGTTCCCGCGGGAGTGACGTCAACGGAGAGGCGTGCGGTTATTGAGGCGACGGTGCAAGCGGGCGCAAAAGCGGCCTATGTCGTGAAAGAGCCGGTTCTTGCCGCAATCGGCGCGGGAATTCCCATTAACGAGCCCTCGGGGAATATGGTCGTTGATATCGGCGGCGGAACAACCGATATCGCGGTGATTTCTTTGGGCGGAATCGTGACCGCGACATCGGTCAAGGTCGCGGGAGACAAGCTCGATCAAGCGATCGCGGACTACATCAAAAAAAATTACAATCTCGCGATCGGAGACCGCACTGCGGAAGAAGTAAAAATAAAAATCGGGTCCGCGGTCGCGATTGACGACGAGAGCTTACGGATGGAAATTCGCGGCCGCGATTTGATGTCCGGGCTTCCGCGGACAATTGAAATTCATTCGGCCGAGGTAACGGCCGCGATCGCGGACGAGCTCGATGAGATTATCCGCGCGATAAAAAACGTGCTCCACGATACGCCTCCCGAGCTTTCCGCAGACATTATGAATAAGGGGATCGTAGTCTCCGGCGGCGGCGCACTATTGCGAAACATCGACGAGCTTATTTTGCAGGAAACAGGAGTTCCCGCGCATATCGCGGAAGAACCGCTTTTGTGTGTTGCCAAAGGAACCGGCATCGCGCTTGAGCATTTGGATGTGTATAAGCGATCGATAATGAGTAAACGGTAGCTCACTATTACGCGTTTAAAACCCGTTTCGTCCCGCCGGCGCGGGACTCACTAAGGGTCGGCGAAGTTTCTTCGACTCGCTCCCGCTCGTCGAAGACCATGCAAACTTCGCCTCCCATTGTTTTAAACACGTAATAGGCTCGCTGGAGGCATTATAGATTTCCTCGCTTGCTCTACAAAATGTCGAAAAAGTATATTGGCTCGCAGGAAAATAACTGTGTCAAATTTGTGATCATCGGCCATAAGCGCCAAACCGAATATTTCAAAAAAGTGCTTTCTAAAGGTGCGCTCGCGCACGCGTATTTGTTTTTCGGACCCGAGCGGGTGGGGAAGCGCGCGTTTGCGGAGGGTATCGCAAAGTCCCTTCTTTGTGAAAAAAAGAAAAGAGGGATTGAATCGTGCGGGACGTGTCAGTCGTGCGAAAAAGTTGAGGCCGGGAGGCACGAAAATATCACGGTCTTGAGCGTTTCGGAAACACTTCTTTCGAAAAAAGAGGAGCGCAAGGACATTCCGATCGAGGATATCCGCGAGCTCAAGCGGATGTTGTCTTTTGCGCCTGCGGGCGACGCATGGAGAATTATTATAGTGGACGGCGCAGAACGCTTGAGCGTGCCTGCGGCAAACGCGTTTTTAAAAATTTTGGAGGAGCCGTCCGTACAAACCATCTTTTTTCTTATTTCATCAGAGCCGGAATATGTGCTCGCGACAATCCGCTCCCGCGCGCAGGGGATCTATTTTTCGCTTGTGAGTTCCGATGAAATCAGTGAGTTTCTCGCGAGTGAATCAGTTTCGAAATCGCGCCACGGTGAGATCATACGCGTTGCCGCGGGACGCGCGGGCGTTGCGGTTTTAGCGGCGAGGGAGAAAAGCGAATTTGAAGAAGAGAAAAAATTTCTGGAAAGCGTGGAGGCCGCGCTTTCCAAGGGCGCCCCGCATTTTTTCCCGTTTACGGAGCGCGCGGCGTCCGACGAGGGAACGCGCGTACGCGCGGCCCGCGAGGTTTTGCGGATTCTTGAGCGGCGTATGCAGGAAGAAGGGGATTTTGGCCGCGCTCTCGCTATTGCCAAGAAGGTGAAAAATGTGGTACGTATTAGAGATGTGATGACGCAGACGAACGTAAATCCGCGGATGTCACTTGACCTTATATTCATAGAGGGAGCGGGCGTGTAGGATTTTGGCTGGCGTTGGATAATTCCGGATGGGGAAACTTTTTGAAAATAAATTCGCGCATGTTATTTTAATCGGGGTTCTCGCAACCCTTGTTTTTTTGGTCATTCTCCTGCAATTTGCCTTCGCGGACTTCCCGGCAAGGCGCGCTCGCGAAGCGGCTCTGGGTCTTTCAAATATCGAGAACGCTCTTGCCATCCGTTCGTTTGACGGCGGCGAAACATGGAAGCCGATTTTTCCTCCTGTCGGGGAAAAAGATTTTCCCGGAGGCGCGGATATCACGGATTTCGAATTTCATCCCGCGAGGACCGCAGAGCTTTTTATTGCAACAAACAAGGCGGGGCTTTGGATGAGTCCGGATCTCGGCATTCATTGGCGGCAGATTGAGGGCTCGGCGCTCCTCGGGCCCGAATCGCAGGTCTATGCGGCCGCGCTTTCGAAATCAGAGCCCGTGGTGCTACTCGTGTCGGTTGCGTCCCCCGACGGAAACGTTATTTTGCAAAGTAGGGACTATGGGAAAAGTTTCCGGGAGGTGTATAGTGTTCCTTCGCGCTCCGGCGTTGCGCGCGCGATTATGATTGATCAGAAATATTCGGATCATATTTTTCTCGGAATGTCGGACGGCGTGCTTCTTGAGTCAGAGGACGGCGGCGCGACATGGATCGTACGCACGCGTTTTGACGATTCGCCTACCAGCATACTTCAGAATCCGTCGCGGCTCGCATCGCTTCTCATCGTAATGGATTCGGGAACGATTCAGACGACCAACGACTTTGGAAAAACATGGGAAAAAGTGTCTATGGGAGAAGGCGGCGAGTCCCCGGGGTCGTTTTTTATTCCCCAGCCGGACGGTGAGGCGATCAAGGCGCCGAATTTTTTTGAAAATCCGTTTCGGTTTCGCAAAGATACGTATGATTTCGCTCCAAACCCGGCGGATTTTTCCGAATTCGCCGCGATAACGCGTCGCGGCATTATTCGTTCGTCTGACGGCGGCACTTCGTGGCGCGGCGTTGAGACGATTCTTGACGCTGGGGACACAACGAAAGGCGCTGTAGCACTTTTTCCCGGTAGGTCAGAATCAATTCTTTTTGCGCTTGGTGCGGATTTTTACCGTTCGGATGACAGCGGGATCCGGTGGAAAAAGTTGGCGCTTCCCGGGGCGGTTAGCCGGCTCGTTACGCATCCCATAGAAGCCGGCGTTATATTTGGTATACTGAAATAGTAGTGCAATTATGCCCGGTAGTAACACTTCGGCTTTCATGAATGTTTGTGGTATTACGGGGTAGAAAGAGAATATCGTAACGTATTTGAAACAATAACCATAGGATTTCGTCCCGACGGCGCGTCGGGACTGCCGAAGTCTACTACCGGGTATGGACATACAGAAGTTAAAGATATCGCTTGAACATATTATTGAGGGCTTTAAGCGCGAGGTCGCGTCATTGCGTACTGGCCGGGCGACTCCGGCCCTTGTCGAGGATATTGAGGTTGATTGTTACGGCTCAAAGTCCCAATTGAAGGCGGTCGCTTCAATCGCAAGCCCCGGGCCCCGGGAGCTCGTTATTCAGCCGTGGGACAAGTCCATTCTTCCCGCAATCGAGAAAGCGATTCAGGCCTCGAACCTCGGCATAAACCCGATTGCGGACAAGGATACGGTTCGGCTCGCGCTTCCCCAGCTTACGGAGGAGCGGAGGCGCGAGCTTGTCAAAATGCTCGGAAAGCATACGGAAGAGGCAAGAATAAGAATACGGCGCGACCGTGAAGACGCACTCCGCGATGTTGACCGCAGGGAGAAAGCGAAAGAAATTTCCGAGGACGAGCGGTTTCGTCAAAAAAACGATATTCAAAAACTCGTTGACGAGGTAAATAAAAAAATCGAAGATAGTGCGGCTGCAAAAGAAAAGGAGATTATGACGGTATGAGACATTCTCCGGTCGCGGGCAGGCGGAAACTTCTCTTGGCGACATCAAGGCGTTCGGACGGCTCCATGGGATCGAGCGGTAGTGCGGCAGATGCAAAAAATCTCGGGAATAGAAAACGGTTTTTCCGCAAACTCGATATTCCGTTTTCTCGTCTTGTTCGATGTACGCAGGTCCACGGAAACAAGATTCTTCTTGTCGAGAAGCGCTTCCCTCGCCGAGGGGACCGCGCCGACGGACTCTTTACGCGGGAGTCAAATACGTTTCTTGGAATTTTGACGGCTGATTGCCTTCCCGTTTTTTTCTGGGATAGGGCCTCTTCGGCGGTCGGCATTGCGCACGCGGGATGGCGAGGCGTTGTCAAGGGAATTGCAACGAAGATGGTGCTACAATTCCGATCGTCCGGAATTTCACCTCGATCCCTGCGGGTCGTAATCGGTCCCGCGATCCAAAAGTGCCATTTCGAAATTTGGCCTCGCACGTGGCACAAAGGATTGAAGCCGTTTATCCCCACACCTTCCCGAATACCCTGCGGTCTTGCCGCAGGGATAAAGGGCGATTTCAAATCCTTCCCGCGGAGTCCAGTACCCCGCGGGAAGATGTGGGGATTTATCAGAAGGCATAGATCGCTTTTTGGAAAGAAGAAGTTATTAATTGAAAAGGACGGAAGGATATTTCTCGATCTCCCGGGCGTTCTTTACGAAGAGCTTATCCGCGCGGGAATTCCGGGGAGTCACATCCGTTCGACCGGCGAGTGTACATTTCACCTTTCCCGCCGCTTCTTTTCGCATCGGAGAAAAACTCTGGGTGGCCGGGATCAATTCGGGAATATGCTTTCAGTAATCGGCATCGAAATTAGAAGTTCCATTTAAAACGCGATCGCGTTTTAAATGGATTATGTGAGGGGACGTGAAAAGAAAGCGCCTTGACGACATTTTAATAGCGCGAGGTATTGCTGAAGACCGCCAAGACGCGTTTGTCATTGTCACAGAGGGGCGAGTGTTTGTCGCGGGGCAAAAAGCGGTTTCCGGGTCGCAGAGCGTCGAGGACGGAGTGGATATAAAAATTCGGGAAGACCGGAGATTCGTCGGGCGCGGGGCCTATAAGCTCGAGGCGGCGCTCAAGCAATTTAAGGCGAGCCCGCGCGGGAAAATTTGCCTTGATATAGGCGCGGCAACAGGCGGATTTACCGAGGTTTTATTAAATCACGGCGCAAAAAAAGTGTATGCAGTTGATACTGCAAAAGGGAAGCTTGCATTGAAAATCCGTGATGATCCGCGCGTTATTGTTATGGAGGGGACAGATATTCGTGCGCTCAAAAAATTGCCCGATCGCGCAGAACTTGTTACGATAGACGTCTCGCTTATTCCGCTTCGCGAGATACTTCCGCACGCAAAGCGTTTTTTGGCTCGTGGCGGAGTCGTGGTAGCGCTTTTGAAGCCGCAGTATGAGACGCGTGATCCGAAGATCCTTCGCCACGGCGTAATAAAAAATACGCGCGACCGTAAAACGATACTTGATGGGTTTTTGCGCTTTGCGCACGACTCGGGCTGGGATGTCCGCGATTATATCGAGTCCCCGATCCGCGGAAGCGAAGGGAATGTGGAGTATCTTATTTTTTTACGGATTGAATAAAATGACGCTTGGCATTATATTTGCAATCGGCGCCGCGATGACGTGGGGTCTTGTGTATGTACTCGAACAAAAGATTTTGACAGAATTTTCTGTAATGAAATTTCTTTTTTTTGAATCAATTTTTACGCTTTTTATATCGGTTGTGGCAGCGCTATACTTTGAGAAAACCGATTCACTCCTTACGGCAAAAAATTTAAATATTCTTTTATCTCCGTCTTTTCTGATTTTAATAGCTGTTACGTTTCTTGCCAATTATTTTATTTTGCGTTCAGTTCAATTAGCGGGAGCAACATTTGCTTCAATGTTTGAAATAACGTTTCCAATTTTTGTTGTCATTTTTGGCTTCTTTCTTTTGCGAGCACCTATTCACTGGCTTACTGGTGTCGGGGCTATACTTATCATTTCCGGTTCAATGGTTGTTATTTATGCAAATAAGATTTAACATAATAATTTCATGACATTTCTTTTCATTCTTTTTGTCATATTTCTTATTTCGCTTCTAATCCTCGTTCACGAGTGGGGGCATTTTTATTCTGCGCGGCTCTTGGGCGTCAAGGTGGAAGAATTCGGTTTCGGGTTTCCGCCGCGCGTATTTTCAAAAGTGCGAAATGGCGTGCGTTACTCGTTTAATCTCCTTCCGTTCGGAGGTTTTGTGAAGATTTTTGGCGAGCACGGAGAGGGCGAGGCCGCACCTGAAAGTTTTGCGGGCAGGCCCGTGTGGCAGCGCTTCATTATCCTTGCGGCTGGAGTTCTAATGAATCTTGTTCTTGCGTGGGTGTTGTTTTCGGTTGCCTCGGGAATCGGCATGCCCGAGATTGTTGATGGAGAGGGAAGCGCGATTCCGGTTTCCGTGCTTTCCGTGGCTCCGGGATCGCCCGCGGAATCCGTGGGCGTAAAATTTGGAGACGCAATTCTTCGTATTTCCCAAAGCGGGGATTCTATCGCTGTTTCTTCGGAAGAAGACGTGGTGTCTTTTATCGATGCGCATAAAGGCGAGGAGGTGACATTGTCCCTGCGGCGCGGTGAAGAAATAAAAGATATTTCCGTTCTCGCGCGGGAAAACCCTCCCGATGGGCAGGGGTCTGTGGGAATTTCTATGGGGCGACTGGATGTCGTATCCGTTCCGTGGTACCTCGCGCCCGTTGAAGGCGCAAAAACGCTTGGCCGGAGCATTATGCTCACTATCTACGGCTTTTGGTATCTTTTGTCGGAGCTCGTTCGCGGGAATACGTCAATTCCGGTTTCAGGTCCGGTCGGGATTTTTGTTTTCGCAAACGATATCCGGCCCTTGGGCGTTTCGTTTTTCCTCCACTTCATGGGAATTTTGTCGGTAAATCTCGCGATTCTCAATTTTTTGCCGATTCCCGCGCTTGACGGCGGCAGGGTGTTTTTTCTTCTCATTGAAAAGCTCCGCGGCAGGCGGATAAGCGCCGAATCGGAGAATATCGCCCATACGATCGGGTTCGTCGTGCTCATTTTTCTCATGGTTCTCGTCACATACCGCGACGTAACAATGTTTTTCTAGAGGTTTGTGTCTTAGAGCGTATTTGCGTGATATAATTATCCTATGGATATTGTTGTCATACTACAAAGTAAGCCCGTTCTTATAGGTCTCCATCTTGGCTTTGCCATTGTTGGTATTGATGCCTTTTTGTGGCTTTTAGGGAAATTAAAAGACGATGTCGGGTCGCGAAAGAGCAGGATTATTACTGCGTGGGTGGGTGTTGTTGCTTTCATCGCAAGCTGGCTTGCCGGCGGCTATTACTATGTCGTGTATTACGGAATTCTTGTGAAGCCGATAATCAAAAGCGGTGTTGCGCCGTGGGTGCACAATATCATTATGGAGACCAAGGAACATATTTTTCTATTCGTTATCCCGCTTGCAATGACAGTATTGTTTATTACTTTGCTTGAGAAAGAGGAGATGGAGCGGCTTGGGCTCCGCCGACTTACCCTGTGGCTTTCTGGCGTCGTTGCTGTGCTTGGGCTTCTCATTGGCGCGATGGGGTTTGTAATTTCCGCCGCGGCCCGCTGGGGGGCAATCAATTAACATATCAATGAATAAACCAAAATTAATCATTTCATCGGCATACGCGGCGATCATTACAATCGTCTTTGTCGTGGTGATTGTTATCTGGGCTGAATTATCTGCGCCGTTGAAGAACTGGCTGAAGGATTTTTCCGGACACCACTGGACATCAAAAAGTATTTTTTCCGTGTTGCTGTATGCGGTTGCCACCATACTATTGTATTTGTCGCCCCATAAAGACAATGATAATCATCTCAAGAGAGCACTTGGTTTTCTTTTGGTGTTGACGGCGCTCGGTACCGTCATTATCACGCTATTTTTCACGGGTCATAATTTTCAACTTCTCTAATATTATCGTAGAGTTCCATTGGCAGAGTTAAGCTCAGTTTTGCTTCCGGTGGATATCTACGGCTATTGCAAAATACCTCGATATCTGCTATACTAGACGGGCGAAGTATTAAAAGGATATATCATCTAGGCCATCCCAGAGGATTTTTTCTGAGGATTTTGCAAGAATCTTTTGGGATGGCCTTTCGGATAATTCATTTTAAGAAACGCGAGGTCGTTTCTAAAAAAAGAAGATTCGAAAGTATAGAATAAATTTGAGGCGAAGCCAAGCTCAGCTTGGCTAAGTCGAGCTCTGCTCGATGAAGCTGAGAATTTAAGGATTTCGAATTTTCCAACGCACAGTGGCGTTCCAAGATAACGCGGCGGGCGGTTGGCAGGATAGGCAAGAATACGACATCACCTGTTCGAAGTGCGGAAATCCGGGCAAAGTCCCGTTTCCGCCAACGGCAGGGCGAGATGTATTCTGCAAGGACTGCTGGCGAGCAGCAAATCCGCGACGCGACAATGATCGCGGGGGTGGCGGCTCGAGAGGCGGTTTTCGCCGATAAGCCAACCCATACAAAAAATCCGGTTTTCCGGATTTTTTGTATGGCCGAGAGTATGATACACTGAAATCGTTTTTCGAGGCGTTTTGAATTTCTATGCCCGGTAGTAACACTTCGGCTTTTATGCGTGTGTAGTGCTACAGGGTAAAAAGAGAGTAACCGTGATATATTTGAAATAATAACCATCGAGATTTCGTCCCGACGGCGCGTCGGGACGGCCGAAGTCCACTACCGGGTATGAGGAACCAATATGACTATTGCATTATCGGCGGTGGAGTTGCCGGCGTTACTGCCGCCGAAACCATACGCTCCCGGGATTCCGATGGAACGATAGGGGTTTTTTCTACAGAGCCCTATCGTTTGTATTCTCGCGTTCTCCTGCCGCATTATGTGAAAGGGGAGGTCGAGCGGGGGAAACTTTTTTTGCGAAAAGAAGACGATTACGAACGTAACCGGATTGATTTTCATCCGGGTACGGAGATTTCGTTCGTGAATACCGAGAAGCGCGAGATCGGGCTTCACGATCATACAATGATTGCATACAAGAAGCTTTTGATTGCCTCGGGCGGCGAAGTTGCGCCCTCTTCTCTCGACGAGCTCGCGGAATACCGCTATCGTCTCCAGACGCTTGATGACGCGGATCGGCTTCACGAGGCGTTTCGCGCGAAGCGCTTCGAGCGCCCGCTCGTTGTCGGAGGGTCTTTTATCGCGCTTGAATTCCTGTCGATATGTGCGGCGTACAAAATCTCCGCGCGCGTTCTTTTCCGGGGGGAGCACTTTTTTTCACGCATTATGGGGCCGGAGGGAGGAGAACTTATGAAGCGTGTCTGTATCGACCATGGTTTCGAGTTCGTGTCCGACTCGGAGATTGGTGAGGTTCTAGAGGGGGAGCATGCGCTTCGGATAACGACGTCGCATCTTCTTGAGATTGAGCACGACGCTTTGTTTCTTGCAACCGGCATTCGGCGGAGTGTCTCGTCTCTTGCGGGTTCTGGTGTTGAGATCGGAGAAGGGGTGAAAACAAATGAGTTTCTTGAAACCGCGGCGCCCGGCGTTTTCGCCGCAGGAGACGTGGCGGAATATTTTGATCCGATTTTCGCAAAACACCGTATGGTCGGGAATTGGACAAATGCGTTTTTGCAGGGGAAGCTCGCGGGTTTTAATATGACGGGTGAAAAACTCGCCATAAGAGTTGTCTCTGCCTACGCGGCGGCTCATTTCGGGCTTGCCATCACGGCGATCGGCGAGTGCTCCGGCGTTGAAGGATCGGTCGAGCGCGCGGATTTCAAAAAAAACTCCTACGAGCGGTATTTTTTCAGCGGGGATTTGCTCATCGGAGCGGTGCTTGTCAATCGAAGCGATATTCGCGCTCACGTCGCAACCCTTATTGAGACGAAAACGCCTGTCGGTGATCTTCGCGAGAAGTTCCGGCACCATGCGTTTGACATACGGGAAATTTCTGTAGTAAAATCCTAGGATAGAGGCCTTTGACGGCTTTCAATTAATTTTATATTAATATATGGAAGATATGAATATTATGCCGGAGGCGCCGGTTGAGAATCACGAAAAGAGCGAAAATACCTATCTTATACCCGCCGCAATTATCGTCGCGGGCCTTATTGTCGCGGGAGCGGTTATGTACGCGTTTTCCCCGAATAAAGGCGCCGAAAGCGGAAATACTGCGAAAAGCGGATTGTCGGATACCGATGGGAGCTTTGTTTCTCAAAATCTCGCGGATGACGACCCGGTTCTCGGGAACGCGTCGGCACCGGTTACGCTTGTTGAATTCGGAGATTTTCAATGTCCGTTTTGCAAAAAGTTCCATGACGAGGCGCGAAAGGAAATCCTTGATACGTATGTAGAAACCGGAAAGGTGAAGATCGTCTATCGGGATTTCCCCCTTGAAAACATTCATTTGTCGGCGCGTCCCGCGGCGGAAGCCGCTGAATGCGCGGATGACCAGGGAAAATTCTGGCCGTATCACGACGCGCTTTATACGCGGCAAGCCGAGCTTGCAAAAGGGACGATGAATTATGCGGCTCTTGCGCGCGAGCTTGGGATGGATAAAACAGCATTTGAGAAATGCGTGAAGGATCGGAAGTACGAAAATGAAGTCACAAAGGATTATGAAGACGGTGTTAAGGCGGGCGTTGACGGAACTCCGGCACTATTCATAAATGGCGTAAAGGTGACGCCGGCGGGCGCGCAGCCATTTAGTGTTTTTCAAACGGCGATCGAGGCCGCGCTTAGATAAAGTAATGTAAAGGCAATTTATATGCATAAAGTAACGATCTATACCACCCCGACGTGTTTTTACTGCAAAAAAACAAAAGAGTTTTTCGGTGCGAACAATGTTTCTTACACCGAGCGCGACGTGACGACCGATGAAGTAGCGCGAAACGACATGATTGCGCGTACGGGCCAGCTCGCGGTTCCGGTGATTGATATTGACGGAAAAATTGTCGTCGGGTTTGACCAGGCCGCGCTCAAAAGCGCGCTTGAGATTGCATAAATAAAAGGACGAGGATGCTCTACGATATCATCATCATCGGCGGAGGCCCTGCGGGAGTTGCGTCCGCGGTCTACGCCGCGCGAAAGCGCCTCCGAACGCTCATGATTACGGAGTCCATTGGCGGCCAGTCCGAGGTTTCCGCGGACATCGAGAACTGGATCGGAGAAAAAAACATCTCCGGTTTTGATTTGGCGAAAAAATTCGAGGAGCATATTCGCGCATATCCCGACAGGGTCGAAATCAAAATGCCCGAGCGCGTTACGGAAGTGAGGTCTATAAAATGCCAAGCCGGGGAGGAACGTATGTGCGATTTTGAGGTCGCAACCGACAAAGGGAATACGTATGAAGGAAAAACAATTATGCTTGCCGCAGGCGCGCGGCGCCGGAAATTAGGGGTTCCCGGGGAAGGGACGTTTGCCGGAAAGGGCGTGGCATACTGCTCAACGTGCGATGCACCGCTTTTTACCGGAAAAAGAGTTGCGGTCATAGGCGGAGGAAACGCGGGGCTTGAAGCGGTTGAAGACCTTTTTCCGTATGCTGCGGAAATTTATATACTTGAGTATAACGGGGCGCTTCGGGGCGACCAGGTGACCCAGGAGCACATCAAACAAAATCCGAGATTGAAAGGAATTATTTTCAATGCCGAGACGCGTGAAGTTGTGGGCGAAAAATTCGTAACGGGAATTAAATATAAAGACCGGAAAACCGGGGAGGAAAAAATCTTGGCGGTAGACGGTATATTTGTCGAGATCGGCTCTGTGCCGAATTCCGAGATGGTAAAAGATTTGGTCGCGCTCGACAAATACGGGCAAGTAGTGATTGATTCAAAACATGGTTCAACCTCGCATCCGGGCGTGTTTGCCGCGGGAGACATCACGGACGACCCCTACAAGCAAAATAACATCTCCGCCGGAGACGCGGTAAAAGCGACCCTCGCGGCATACGCGTACTTGCAGAAGCGGGAGAAAACAAGCCCTGCCGCGGAAAATGTGGTAAAATAGAAATATGGCAAAAGTAGCTATAAACGGGTTTGGGAGGATCGGCCGGCAATTCTTCCGCGCCGCGTTCGGCGACAAGGATTTTGATATTGTCGCGGTAAATGACCTTACGGACACAACGACCCTTGCGTATCTTTTGAAATACGATTCTGTCTACGGGCGATACGGCAAAACGATTGAAGCAAAAAAGGATTCACTTGTTGTAGACGGCGAAGAAATAAAGGTCTTTGCGGAAAAAGAGCCATCAAAGCTTCCATGGAAGGATTTAGGAATTGACGTTGTCGTGGAGTCAACCGGGTTTTTTACTTCGGGCGAAAAAGCAAAAATCCATCTGGATGCCGGTGCAAAGCGCGTGGTAATTACGGCCCCAGCGTCCGGAGATGTCACAACTGCCCTTATCGGCGTGAATGACGCGCTTTTCGCAGAAGGGAATTTGATTACTTCAAATGCCTCCTGCACCACCAATGCGTCTGCCCCGGTTATGGCTATTTTGAAAGAGAATTTTGGGATAAAAAAAGCAATGCTCCAGACGGTCCACGGCTATACCGCAACGCAAAAGCTTGTTGACGGGCCGGATGCAAAAGACGTGCGCCGGGGCAGGGCTGCCGCGGTAAACATCGTGCCGTCTTCTACAGGCGCCGCTGAAGCCGTGATTCAATCAATCCCGGACCTCAAAGGAATTTTTGACGGGATTGCGATCCGGGTACCTGTTGTGTCCGGATCTCTGGTCATGATTACCGCGCTCCTTGGACGCGCAACAACAAAAGAAGAAGTGAATGAGGCGTTTATAAAAGCCGCGGCAGAGTCACGATGGTCAAAGATTATGAAAGTTACTGAAGACCAGCTTGTTTCAACAGATATCATCGGCGAGCCCTACGGCGCAATAGTGGACCTTGGATTTACAAAAGTGGTAGACGGCGATCTTCTCACGGTCTATTCCTGGTACGACAACGAGGCCGGATACACCGCAGCGCTTGTCGAGCACGTGAGGAGGGTTGCGGGAAGTTTATAAAAAAAGTTTTTGGAAAACTCGGATG
>Ga0209518_1001967_pt1 | contig 20442 bp, 17 predicted proteins | sample RifGroB1_FD_183993 | JGI IMG/M metagenome (GOLD analysis project Ga0209518, IMG submission 183993) | Groundwater microbial communities from Rifle, Colorado, USA - Groundwater B1 (SPAdes) (version 2) | ecosystem: Environmental > Aquatic > Deep subsurface > Groundwater | place: Rifle, Colorado...
GGCGCGTTTTGCATCACCGGTCAGCAGACGGCTGATACTTCCTGGTTTATGTCAGTGAGGAACTGCCGGGCCAAGTCTCCGAGCATGCATCTTTGCTCAGCTGAGGAATGGATAGCCGCTTGTACGCAAGCCGCTGGCGAATGGGGAGTAACTCCCTGGGAATGGACCCAGAATCTTGCCGGTGCGAGTGCTACTTTGCTGCAAACTTCTGCCGGCTCGTGTTCTGTGGGCGTCGGAACCTCTGGTGCAACTGCGAGCGGTATCCCCTATCGCTGCTGCATGGGTATTTAAAACGTCGTCCCTGCATGCAGCAGGAACGATGAAAACGTTCCACCTACGCTGACAGGCACGTCATTCACGAAGCGCGTGGATCCGAACACGTCGTGAAACGTGAGGGATGCGCCAAAAAAGATCGTCTTGGTGATTTCAAGGTCAACGCCTGGGCCCATATGCACGCCGAAAAGCAGGGGCGCAACAGAGGTGCCCGCCGGGAGTGCGACATTATCGTTCCCTTCGTTCGCTGAAACGGCGGTCGTGCGATAACTCGGCCGATAGAAGCCCATTCCGAATACGAAATACGGAACGACTTTGTCATACCAGGCAAGATTCGTACGCAGGCCTGTGACGGCAGTGAGCATTGAGAACTTGCCATTGGCGTGTTCGGAATAACCCAGCATGGAGTCAAATCCGAAGAGTTCGCTGACGCCGTAGGTGTAGTGAAGTTGCGCGCCGATGCTGTCGGAGTAGCGACCCAGGTCTCCCATCAGGAAGATCTGACCGACATCGAGTGCGAGATTATTTGAGCCGGGAGCGAAAGGTGAGGTGAGGGCGGTGTCTTCGCGGGCGAGAGCCGGGCGCCGGTCGGGAGTGCGATCTCCTGTAACGCCCTTGGCCCATGTCGGTTGTTGAAGCCAGCTGGGACCAGTCGAAGCTGCTGCCTGAAGGCTGAGAGTCAGCACAAACAGACCAGCAACTTCGACCGGGATCCTGAATTTTGTGCCCTGAAATCTGAATCGGCTCATGCCTTTTGACCTCCATGTCAAAGCGCAAAGTTGGTTTAAAACCAACCTACCTATTCAGAGTAGCGGTCTTCACCGCGGGGAGCAAATGATTCAGCTGGAGACCGACAGTTCGAGTCAGGTATTACTGGTTCAGCACAACAGCTTGGCTGATCGGAGCAGTGTCCGTGTCGAACCGAGCGATTTCAGTGCTGATCTTGGCCTGAATGTAACCCGAGAAGGAGCCGTCGCCATGGCGGATAATCTCTTTCAAGAGGTCAACAGAAGGCTGCGTCTTGGCTTTGCGCTCGCTCTCATAGAGTAGCTGCGTCAAAGTGGCCGCGGTGATGTCGTTTTTGGTCTTGTTGTCGATGACGCGTAGATCTTCGCCGCCTTTAATCATTTTCGCGATTTCGTCGAGCGTCACATAGCTGGACTCATGCGTGTCGTAGAGTTTGCGGTTCTGATAACGTTTGATGATCTTCACTTCTTTCATGATTCCCCCTAACGTATTGTTATACTAGATGAAATCTCCTGGGTATTTCTTATCTAGTAAGCTCCCTATCGATCCCCGATATGACTTTGAGTTCATCTGAGCCTGCCTGGGCCTGGTTTCCCGGGCTATAGCCGGTACGCCACGATGTGTCATAGTCACCTCAGTAGCCAAATAACAACCTGCGGCGCCAAAGTCAAGCGTGGCTCCGAAAGCGCCGAAATGCCGCAATTTGGATACTGCTGCACCGCATAAACCCTTTTTGCCTTTAACGCAAGAGCTTATGCGGCGAACGGTTTGGGGGCAATGCAGGTGGCGTTCCAACGGGCAGCTTCAATGTTTCTTTCGGTGCGACTCAGTTTTTTCACGGAAAACGTCGATCCGTAATCCGGAGGGAGTTCTCCATGAGCGAACGCCTATTCTGTTTACGAGATACACGGCCGATCAAACTGAATTTTTTCACGCGAATTGCCGGCCGCTCTGTCGCTGGAGTCTGCGCCGCGAGTTTCCTTGTGGCGTGCGCAAGCCCGCCGCCTCGTTCAGATTTTCCTTTGGCTACTGCGCAGGAAAATCGTTCGTTTGAATCGGACCTTGCTGAAGGAAAACGTGCTGCAAAGGTTGCCGAGAAAAACTCGGAAGCATCCGCGGAATATCACTTTAGCCTCGCTCAGGCTTACGTCGCCGAAGGAAATCCTGATCGTGCGATCGAGGAGTACAAGCTCACACTTCTTTTTGATCCTGGCTCAGCGCTGGTCTACGCGCGACTTGCGACGGAGTATGTCAAAAAAGGCATGCTGTCAGATGCAATGGAGACGTGCAAAGAAGCATTGCAGCGTGACCCCAAGTTTGTCGATGCGCGACTCATGCTTGCCGGACTTTATCTGAACGCAAGACAGGATGAAGACGCACTGCGAGAATATGAACAGGTTCTTAAGCTCGATGCCAGGCACGAGGAGGCCGCTGTTTACAAAGCGCAGGCGCTTGGTGAGGCCGGTCGCTCAAAGGAAGCTGCCATTTTTCTTAGAAAATTTGTGAAGGCCAACCCCGAATCCGCTCTCGGGTGGTACACTCTCGCGCGTTTTGAGCAGGCTCTTGAGCGAGTGGAACCCGCAACTCAGGCCTATCGAAAGGCGATTGCACTTCGACCGGGGTTTCCTCAGGCATCCCTTGCCTTGGGCTATCTCTATGAAGAGAAGGGCAAGAACGCTCAGGCAATGGAGATCTATCGGACTCTTTACGATGAGACACAGGATCTCGGCGCCGCGAACCGTCTGGCCACGCTCCTGCTGAAGGCCGAGAAATATCGCGATGCGGTGCCTTATCTCGAAACCATCGAGGCGGCTGATCCTGAAGATATGAACGCTCGCGTCAAGCTCGGTTTGATTCAAATGGAGCTGAAGAACTATGACCGCGCGATTGCCATCTTCGAGAACATCCTGGCGAAGGCACCCAATTCCGATCGGATTCAATATTATCTGGGAAGCGTTTACGAAGAGACCGGAAAGCCTGAGCAGGCAATAAAGGCTCTTCGAAAGATTGAGCCGAGTTCGAAGCTCTATCCTGACGCCGTGTTGCATGTCGCTTATCTTTTGAAGGAAAAGGAATCAGTGGCTGCATCGCGAGCCTATATCGACGCCGCGATTGAGACTTCACCCAATCTGTCTTCCTTCTATGTTTTCCGCGCCAGCCTCGATGAAGGGGCGAACGACATTGCGGGTGCCGTCGCCGTGCTTGAGAAGGCCGTGGTGAAATTCTCGGAAGACGAGAAAATACTGTACTACCTCGGCAGCCTTTATGACCGCATCGGGAAGGTGGATCAGGGTCTTCAGAAAATGGAAGCCATCCTGAAGGTGAACCCCAATAACGTCGATGCGTTGAACTACATCGGATACACCTGGACGGTTCAGGGACTTCGTTTGAACGATGCTGAAAAACTCCTGAAGCGCGCTTTGGCGCTGAAGCCCGACAATGCTTACATTCGAGATAGCTGGGGTTGGTATCTCTTTGTCCGGGGCAAGCTGGGTGAGGCAGTGGTCGAACTCGAGAAGGCCGCTCAGCTCAAGCCCGATGAAGCTACTATCCTGGAGCATCTCGCGGACGCGTATCTGCGAAAGAACCTTCGCGAAAAGGCGCTCGCCAGGTATACCGACGCGATCAGGTACGCTCAGGATGACTCGGCGAAGAAGAAGATTGAAGCCAAGCGTGAGAATCTGTCTCGCGAGCTGGCCGAAACCCGGTCGCAAGAGGCTGCTCCCGTTCGGATGCCTGCATCACGAAAGTAGAAGCGGACGTCGGACTCTTTCCGATTGCACCACCTGGAAAACCCGTGTGAAGCTGTCGCGATGAGATCTTCGTTCGAACGCCGTTTTCTGATTATTTTCATTATCGGATTCCTGGGAGTGGCAGCGGGCTGCGCGCGGGCTCCCGTCTTGACCGAGAAAGAGGGTGCTGACCCCCGTGGATTGCTCACGCAGGTCTGTGGCGCAAGCGCACCCGGCTCGCAGATCAACAAAGTTAAAGGTTCCGCCTGGCTCAAAGCCAGCTCCAAAGAGGCGTCCGGAAGATTTCCTGCGCAGGTGCTAGCCGAGATGCCAGACAAGCTGGTGCTTGAGGTGATGAACCTGATCGGGGGCACGGAAGCTCTCATCAAGGTGGAGGGCCGGCGCTACAAGATCGAGATCCCGGCTCAGAAGAACCGGAAGCAGCAAAAACAGGAAGGTTACCATTCTTGGGGTGGAATTCCCCTTCAGTTCGCCACTGAACTTTTCCTGGGACGGATCCCCTGTCCGCCTGTCGCCGCGTTTGCCGATGCGCAGGTTTCGACCAGTCAAGCGGACGAGCTGCTCGTTGAAACCAAGCCCTCGCTGGAACGCGAGGCTGAGATATTCCGATATTCGTTTCGCGCCTGGGAAGGTCGCCCCTGGGTAAAAGCGTTACATTGGGAGAAGAAGGGAACCGCGCCTTCCGTGATCGATTTCCAGTTCGACTCTCCTGAGGAGGGTACTGCGAGCCCGCAGCGTTGGGAGGCCAAGTCCGCCGTGGGCGAGGTGAGTGTTCGTTGGCGTGAGCGCAAGGTCACGCGTTGACACTGCCCTGGGTGACGGGTAGCTTTTCAAGGATGAAGCACGCACGCCTGTGGGTCGGATTCATTTCCCTTAGTCTTCTATTTTCAGCCGCTTGCACTTCGAAGCCCAAAGAGGAACTGCCGAATACTCTTCGGCTCGCGCAGCGAGGCAAGGTGAAGGGCCTGGACCCCATTTACGCGGACGACACTTATGCCGGAGAGGAAGTGAGTCGCGCGTATGAGGGGTTGCTTCAGTTCCATTATCTGAAGCGGCCTTATGTCCTCATTCCCGCTCTCGCGGAAGCGATGCCTGAGGTCAGCAAAGATCGTCTGACCTTCACCTTCAAAATCAAGAAGGGCGTTCTTTTTCATGACGACGCGTCTTTCAAGGATACGGGAGGAAAGGGACGAGAACTCACCGCGGAAGATTTCGTCTATTCGTTCAAACGTCTTGCCGACCCGAAGCTCATTTCAACCGGCTGGTGGCTTCTGGATGGGAAGATCGCGGGCTTGAATGAATGGCGTCAGGATGCACAGAAAAAGGGAGTAGCCGATTACGCTGCTCCCGTTTCCGGGTTGAAGGCGTCGGATCGTTATACGCTCGAGATCAAGCTCCTTTCTCGTGCTCCGTCGTTTCTTTATTCGCTGGCGATGCCGTTCACCTCCGTGGTTGCCCGGGAAGCGGTTGAAAGTTACGGGAAGGATTTCCTGAACCATGCCGTGGGAACGGGACCGTTCCGGCTGATGGAGTTTTCCTCGAATTCACGTTTGATCTGGGCGAAAAACCCCACCTATCGCCAGGAGACATATCCTTCCGAAGGTGAGCAGGGCGATAAAGAGGCGGGACTCCTGGCAGACGCGGGACAGCCGCTGCCTCGCGCCGATCGAATCGAAGTTCAGGTCTATGTGGAAGATCAGCCCATGTGGCTCACTTTTCTCTCAGGTAAGCTCGACCTCAGTGCCATTCCGAAGGACAACTTTCAGCAGGCGATCACGCCCGGTAAAGAGCTGAGCCGCGATCTGAGCGAACAGGGGGTTCGTCTGGTGAAGTCTCCCATGCTGGACGTCACTCATTACACTTTCAATATGTCGGATCCGGTGGTCGGCAAGAACAAGTACCTGCGCCAGGCCATGAGCCTGGTGTATGATTCCGGCCCGCTCATCGAACTTTTTTATAACGGGCGCGCGCTCGCCGCTCAGGGGCCGATTCCTCCGGGCTTGAGCGGTCACGATCCCAAGTTCCGGAACCCCTACCGGCAATTCAACATCGGCAAAGCCAAAGAGTTGATGGTGAAGGCCGGCTATCCTGGCGGACAAGGACTTCCTCCGCTGACTTACATCACGACTGCCGGGTCGACCGAGCGGCAGATGACGGAGTACGCCGTTCGCGTATTCGATACCATCGGCGTGAAGCTTCAGATCGAGGCTTTTTCCTGGCCTGAGTTCCAGCAAGCGGTGAGAAATCGCAAGGGGCAGATCTGGTCATTCGCCTGGAACGCCGATTATCCCGATGCGGAGAATTTTCTGCAGCTCTTTTACAGTAAGAATGCGTCTCCCGGTCCGAATGATTCAAATTATTCGAATCCTGAATATGACCGACTGTACGAAAAATCCCTGGGCCTCCCGGACGGGGCGGAGCGTACGGCCGTTTATCGGCAGATGGTGAACCTTCTCGTGGAGGATTGTCCGTGGATTTTTGGTGTGCACCGGATCGCATTCGGACTCGTGCAGCCCTGGGTGAAGAATTACAAACGCAGCGATTTCCACGGCGCATCGAAATACTATCGGGTCGAACGCGAGAAGTAAGGGGACATGTTCGCATACGTCGTACGCAAACTTCTGAACACGATTCCAACGCTGCTCGGTGTATGGATCGTGATCTTCGTGCTCTTCAACGTCATTGGCGGGGATCCCACCTACATCATGCTGGGGAAACATGCGACTCCCGAACTGATCGCGGATGTCCGCGCGGAATACGGCTATGATCAGCCGATGCTGAAGCAGTTCTTTCGTTATCTTGGGGAAACCGTCACTTTCAACTGGGGCGACAGTCGCGCGACGAGACAGCCCATTGCGACGATGATCCACGACGGACTCGGGCCCTCGCTTACCCTGACTGTTCCGGCATTTCTTGTGACCACGGTGTTTTCGGTTCTTATGGGGCTCCTCGTCGCCTATTTCAGGGGGCGTTGGATCGACAGGATCGTGGTGATCGGTTGCGTGATCGGAATGAGCGTACCGATGCTCGCCTTCATTCTCTTCGGTCAGTACTTTCTGGCTTACAAGATGGGGCTATTCCCGATTCACGGATTCGATCCAGCCTGGCCCGAGCGGTTTCACCACATCCTGCTTCCCGCGCTGATCTGGGTGGTGGTGTCGTTGGGTTACAACGTCCGCTTCTACCGGACGGCACTCGTGGAGGAGGTCGGGCAGGATTACATCCGCACGGCCCGAGCAAAGGGCCTGGGGGAACTGCCCGTTTTCCTGAAGCATGTGCTGAAAAACGGAATGGTGCCTATTCTGACGAACATCGTGATCGAGATTCCGATGCTCGTCCTTGGATCGTTTCTGCTGGAGAGCTTTTTCGGAATTCCAGGAATCGGAGGCATCACGATCGCCGCGATCAACAACAGCGACTTTCCCGTTATCCGGGCGATGACCACGCTGGTGGCCATGTTATTCATTGCGGGGAATCTCGCGACCGACATTCTTTACACTCTGGTTGATCCCCGCGTGAGGCTCAAATGACGGCAAACGTTGGAAGAAGCCTCTGGGCCGATGCGTGGCTGAGACTCTGGCGTGATCGCCTTGCAATGGCTTCCCTCTGCGTCATTGTTCTTTATTCCGTCGTGGCGCTCCTGGCACTTGCCGGCTGGATCGCGCCCTGGAAGGAAGTGGTCGGAGGGTCATATCAGCCGCCTTCCGGCGATTCCCTGGCGACTTTTTTTGGAACGGATCTTTTCGGGCGCAGCGTATTTTATAAAACCATCCATGGAACCCGGATCGCCATGAGCGTGGGACTTGTTTCGTCGCTGATCAGTGTTCCCATCGGCGTCGTGCTGGGAGCCGTTGCGGGTTATTTCGGCAAGTGGGTCGATGATGTCGTCGTCTGGCTTTATACGACTCTTTCATCGATTCCGAATATCATGCTCCTCATCGCCATTGCCTTCGTGCTCGGCAAGGGGATTTTTTCCATCTATATCGCGCTTGGAGTCACGGCCTGGGTGAGCCTTGCGCGCGTGATCCGCGGCGAGTTCATCAAGCACAAGGAGCGAGAATATGTGGTCGCCGCCGAGGGGTTGGGCGCCGGCCATTTTTCGCGAATAGTGAAGCATATTCTGCCGAACGTTTTTCACTTCGTGATCATTCACCTTTCCATTCAGTTCATGGCGGCGATCAAGGCCGAGGTGATTCTTTCGTTCCTCGGGCTCGGAGTTCAGGGGCAGCCCAGCTGGGGTGTGATGATCGACGATGCGAAGCTGGAGCTCGCGCGTGGCGTCTGGTGGCAGCTTGCCGGAGCAACGTTCGGAATGTTTTTTGTGGTGCTGGCGTTCAACGTTCTCGGAGACGCGCTCCGGGATGCACTTGACCCGAAGGTAAAGTAGACATGTCATTTGAAAAAATCCTTGAAATCAAGAACCTCCGGACCTCCTTTTTCACTCCTGAAGGAGAGGTGAAGGCGGTTGATGACGTCAGCCTGAACGTGTTTCAGGGCAAGACGCTCGGAATTGTGGGTGAATCAGGTTGCGGAAAAAGCGTGACCAGCCTTTCCATCATGCGCCTGATTCCGAACCCGCCCGGTCGAATCGTGGGCGGAGAGATTTTCTACCGCGGGCGCGATCTTCTGAAGCTCGACATGTCTGAAATGCGTTCGATCCGCGGTAACGAGATCTCGATGATTTTTCAGGAGCCGATGACGTCATTGAACCCGGTGTTCACGATCGGTAACCAGATTTCCGAGGCCATCGAACTGCACCAGGATCTGCCTCGCAAAGAGGTGAGGAACAAGGCGATCGAGATGTTGAAGCTTGTCGGGATTCCCTCTCCCGAGAAGCGGATTGATGATTATCCGCATCAGCTTTCCGGCGGAATGAGGCAACGCGTGATGATCGCGATGGCCCTGTCCTGCAATCCGAACGTGCTGATCGCCGATGAACCCACGACTGCTCTGGATGTCACGATCCAGGCCCAGATTCTGGACCTTCTCAGGGATCTCCAGCAGAAAGTCGGGATGGCGCTGATTCTCATCACGCACGATCTCGGGGTCGTGGCGGAGATGGCTGATGAAGTCGCGGTCATGTACGCCGGCAAGCTGGTCGAGCAGGGCGATGTCAGGGAGATTTTCAGAAATCCGAAGATGCCCTATACGCGCGGGCTGCTCAACAGCATCCCGGTCATGAAAAAGGATCAGACCGGAAAGGTGAAAAAAAGCCGGCTTGAAGTGATTCCCGGGATCGTGCCCAATCTTCTTCATCTGCCGCAGGGATGCCGCTTTCAGGAACGTTGCCAGCATGTCATTGAGGATTGTCGGAAGATCGAGCCCGAGCTTCGAGTCCTGCAGGAAACAGCCGATTCGCGCCTCCCGCATGCGATTCGGTGCGTGAGGGATATCTGAAATGGAAACACAGGAAATTCTTCTGTCGGTTCGTGATCTCGTCAAACGGTTTCCCATCCGTGGAGGCGTGTTCTCCCGCGAGATCGGAAGCGTGAAAGCGGTGTCCGGGATCTCGTTCGATATTCGCCGCGGGGAAACCCTCGGGCTTGTCGGGGAATCCGGGTGCGGAAAATCCACCCTGGGCCGCTGCATCCTGCGGCTTCTGGAGCCCACCTCCGGTCAGATTATTTTTCAAGGGCAGGATATCACTCATCTGGAAACCGGCGCGCTTCGCAAGCTTCGCAGAAAGATGCAGATCATCTTTCAGGACCCTTATGCTTCCCTGAACCCGCGAATGACAGTGGAGGAGATCCTGGGTGAACCGCTCGATATCCATCGTCTTTGTCGGACACGCGAAGACCGTAAGCGACGGATCACTCAATTGCTTGATTTATGCGGTCTCAGGCGCGAGGCGATTTCCCGCTATCCTCATGAGTTCTCGGGCGGTCAACGTCAGCGCATTTGCATTGCCCGCGCTCTTGCGGTCGAACCGGAATTCATAGTCTGCGATGAGCCCGTCTCCGCGCTCGACGTTTCCATTCAGGCTCAAATCATCAATTTGATGCAAGACCTTCAAAAGGAACTGGGCCTGACCTATCTTTTCATCGCCCATGACTTGCGGGTGGTGGAACATATATCGACTCGAGTGGCAGTGATGTACCTGGGGAAGATCGCTGAGCTCGCGACCGCTGAAGACCTGTACGCCCAGCCGAAGCACCCCTATACTAAAGCACTTTTATCCGCCATTCCGATTCCCGACCCGAACATTCAAGCCGAGCAGCGTCAGGAGCGGATTATCCTTCGAGGGGATGTTCCGTCTCCGATTCAGCCCCCGGACGGATGTTATTTTCACCCTAGGTGTCCGATCGTAAAAGATAATTGCCGTTCTGCCGCGCCTGTTTCCCAGGATCTCTCAAGGGATGGGAAAAACGTGCATGACGTGTCGTGTCATTACGCGAATTAGGTTTTCGGCTTCGCTACTAAATCCGCCGCCTTTACCGGGATTTAGGTCTCACATTCTTCTTTGAATTTTCCGAAGAAGTAATGAGGGACTCAGAGGAACCGAATGGATTTCCATTTGAAAAAGCTTCCGCAAGAGGAAGCAGACAAATTGCGATCGGTAGCCATCCACGACCTGAAACCGTTCGTGCCGATGCCGGCGCCTGTTTACGTGTTCATGAGGCAGAATCAGAAATTCGTCTCCGTGAAAGGCCCGCTCGATTTCTTTATTCCCGATGAGCTCGCGCGTCTGCAATCCTTCGGCGAATTCTATTTTCCTGAATGCGTCGATTCAGCTGCCGCGTACGTTCATGCGGCAAAGCAGGTGCGTGCGATTCTGGAGTGGACGCCGATGCTCCGGACGCGCTCCGGTAATCAGGAACCGGTCGTCTTCGCTCCGGCTTCCTACGAGATTTCTGATGCTGTCATGAGGATTCTTGGGCCGCTCTGGGGTTCAGGACCGGCGATCGAACCGTTCTTCGCCGCGATTTTCGCGACTGAACTCTGCACCTTGCTTCCTTCGGATCTTATGGAGGCGGCGCGAGAGCGCGACGTCACGGGCTACGAGCACGCGCTGATTCAGGCAGGCTGGAGCGTCTTCCTCGCATTGAATCTGGGCTATGTGGAGCTTGCGTTCATCAATCGGCTTTACGAACGTGTCTTCCGGCACTATGGCCTCGGCGAGGCGTTCCCCGAAGTCGCGGTGGGCGCCGGAGCAGAGCTTGAGGATCTGATCACTTTCTCCCATGACGTCATGGCGGGCAGGGAATTCGAGCAAGTGAATCCGAGCGCCTGGTCGGGGCGCGCGGAAGGCGTTGCCCGGAAAATTGCCGCGCGTTTTCAACGATTCACGACTCAGTTCAAGCTTCATGGCACGGCGTTGGCGACCATTCACGGAGAACGGGGGTTTGCTGATGTCTAAGCAGGGACCTGCTCTGACAGCCGCATCGCCCGCCTCCTTTGGCATCGGGAACATCCTCGCGCCGAATACTCGAATCTATTATGACAACCTTTTCTCGACGCAGTACCTGGGTCGTGTTTCGGATCTCCTTGCCGCGCAACTTCGCACGCAAGGCTTGGATGAGCTGAGATTTCGAGCGGTTCTGCTTTTCGCGGTCTTCGAAGGGTATAGGAGCCAGACTGACGGTGAAGTGCTTGCGCAGCCTCTCGTGCTTGAGTGCGGCGTAGACGCTGAGAAGGTGGTGATCGGGATCTCGTTCCGACGAGCACAGGAAAAAGGAAAGCTCGCGATCGAGGGTCTTTCCGAACGTCTGGTTTCAAAGCATCCCGGTGGACCCTTTGAGGTACTGCTTGGGGAACTCCACGCGCAATCGGATCGCCTCGTCATTCGCATCGAGCCGGACACGGGCCGCTTTGAAGCAGTCGCGATTCTTTCACTTTCCGGCGCTGCAGGAGAAAAGGCCGCTCCTGAAGTTCAATTGATCGGTTCAGCCGAACCCGGTGAACGGACCTCGGATTCCTACACACAGCTTGCGGATCTGGACTACCAGGCGCTGCTGAAAGCACCTTCTGCGATAAAAGTGAAAGCGCAGTCGCCGCTTGGCGAGTTGATCGCACGAGTGGCCAAGGGGCAGACCGAAAGTACCGAAAATATTCGTGTGGCAGGGCCTGCTTACGCCGAGTTCGACGAATCCAGGAACGTCGTGACGGGTGTCACTGATCACATCGGTTCAGATGAAAGTCATACCATCAGTGGCAGCGGCGACAGCGCCGTGCCGGGTGGCGAGAACGAGCGCTTTCGTTCCTATCAGGAAAAAATCGCGGAACTGGAGCAGCAGCTTTCAGAGAAGTCGCGGAATGAACGCCCAAGCGTCATGAATCCGAGCGCGCTAACGGGACTTCTCAAGAAAGCCTGGCCTTTCCGGCGTGCGAAAGTACAGGTGGACGAAACGCCACGAGAGGAAAAATTCACCATTATCGAGCCGCCGCCGATCTTTGAAGCGGACCTTGCGAGTGAAGCGCAGAGCGCCAGCAGCGCCCAGGCGACGACAGCAACGGCCACGGACGCGGCGACCGGACCGGACGAGAGTCCGTCTGAAACCGCCGGAAAGCTGGTACGTGAGATTCACAGCGGGGGATTTAACCAGGCCGTTACCCGCGTGCAGCAGAAGGCCGCTGAAATCCGCGAGGAGCTCTCAAGCGAGCGTGCTCAAGGGTGGATGGATGGCATGCTCGGCGAATTGGTGGCTGAAAAATCGCGACTGCACGACCTCGCCAAGCAGGTGAACCTTTCGGTCCGAAGGAAGGAACATCACTTCAAATCACGCGAACAGGCGCTTCAGGAAGAGCTTCGCAGGAAGGATGAAGCCCTTCGGCAGAAAGACGTCTCCCTCGGGCGCCTTCGCGACCAGCTTTCCGAGGTGAATATGACCTTGGAACGCTCCAAAACGATTACGAAAACGACGAGCGACACGGGGCAGTTCAAACACAAATACATGCTCTCCCAAAGGATGCTGGTTTCCGCCAAAGAAGAGAATTCCCTGCTCAAGTCGAAGGTCGATGACCTTCGTTCTCAGCTTCTTTCGGCGCAATCCGCGAGCAAGCTGGGCAGCGCACCGCTGGCCGAGCTTTCAGCTCTTCGCATGAAACACGAGCGCACCAACCGGCAGCTCGAGGACCTTCGTCAGCAGCACAAACAGATTTCCGACAAGCTTGCCGAGGTCAAGAAGGACCGGAGCATCAGCGGCGGCAACGTAGAAGACCTGAAGCGGCGCCTGGACGCTGCAACGAAGCTTGCCATCTCGAATTCGAAGGAAGCGGAGCAGCTCAAGCTTCAAGTCGAAGAGCTGAAGCGCGAAGAGGGAAGGCTCAAAATGGAGCTTCAGCGCGGCCAGCAGGAACTTCGCGACAAAAAGATTGCTTAACCGTCCTTAAAACCTTAAAAACGGGATGTGCTCGCGTGGTGGAATGGCAGACACGCTGGTCTTAGGAACCAGTGGGGTAACCCGTGACAGTTCGAGTCTGTCCGCGAGCACCAACTTCTTATATTTCCTCAAAATCTCCTTTAGTAGATTACTTGACGCTTCGCGCTAGGTCATGGTACTCGGCCTGCCATGAAACACGCGCTTTTATTGTTGGGTTTCCTGAGCTTCTCCCAAGTGGTCGTCGCAGGCCCTCGAATCGATCTTCGTGAGCTGCTTCCGGAAAACAACAATGCGTGTCCTACGCTCAGTCCGATCCCTTTCAGGGCCGTTGTCCTGAACGAGGGCCTTTCCTGTGCTGACACGACCGGTGTCCGCAATATCATGAGCAAGCTCGGTGCCTGGATGCCTCCACGCGCCACGAAACCCCGGCTGGCTCTCGTACTGACGGCGGAAGACGATAACGCTTATTACTCGGGCTATGCCTTGAATGTACCCTTGAGATTGAAAGGGAGTTTGGGCGCGGGTCGTTCTGCCAGGTATTTTCCGAACGATATTTCGAGGGGGGTTGTGGCACACGAATACGGCCATGCGATGTTGAATTCTGCTCTCGCTTCGAGAAACGCGGAATTCCGTGAGGAACTCGCCTTGATGACCCGACTTGGTGAGCATATGGCGATCCAGCAGGTGGTCCAGCTGAAGTATCTCCGTGAATACCGTATGCTGGAGCAGTCCTTTACCCGGAAGTACGGGCCGAAATCTAAGTGGACAGCCGAGCAAGCAAGAGAGTTTGAGGCGACAGTGGTTCGGCTGAGCAAAAAATACGAGCCGCAAGCTCAGCTGAACGACAAGCTGCTGCAGGAAGCCGGATCAAAAGTCAGCGAGCACACAAACAAGCACTTTTCCATACTATCCAGCTACCATGAGTTTTTCGCCGATCTGGTCGCGGTGCTGGATGGCCAGGACTGGGCGCTTACCGGAAAGATCATCAGCATCCTGGTGAACGATCGCGCCGCAGGCCTGCCGCGCGACTTCACGAATGCGGGAAACGCTTTCGAAAATGTTGCCCGTGTTGAATCGCATGAACTCCTTGGGCCAGCTCGCTACGCGCTTTATCAGCGGCTCAAATCGAAACGCTGCCTGCGTCCTGATCCGAAATTGCTTATCCCGGCGGTGATTGATGCCATTCATGAGCAATCGCGTACGGCCTGGGGTTCTTCAGAGGTCTCCACGGTCGCGGGTCGCATCGCGTTCAACCGCGCATTCGTGAATTCGATTTTCTGGCGGCTGGATCGCCTGGGCGCGGGGCTTTGCCGAGCTCGCTGATCTTCAGGCCGCAAGGCGATCCCAGTAGCCGGTCTTGCCATAATGTGAGTAAAGCCGTGCTTCGAAAGTGCGATCGAAGGGGACATGGGGGCTCAGCGCCGGCGCTGATTTGATCTGTTCCGGATCCAGATCCACCCGGATCAGGCTTTTCTCCCACGAGATGTCCGTAATCCATTCCGTCGATATCGGCACCGGAAGCGAGGGCCACCAGCTTTTTGTGTCCACCAGAAGGTATCTGAGGGCCCAGCTTTCATTGTCCACGAAGGCATCCTCGATATGCCCGAAGACGGAGCCTCTGGCATCAATGTGATAGCCTCTCAATTCCTTGATCGACCGCAGGTGCGGATTCAATTCAGAACCTTCGGGTGAAAGTAAAAACGGAGGGGGAGAGTCCTTCTCAACCGCTTCGTCAGAATGCCTTTCGATCGGATAAAGCTGAGGTTTGTCGCTCTCACGCCAGAGGCCCATGCCTCCCCAGTAGACGGGCCAATTGTAGTAACGCAGAAGTTGCATCTCGTGCTCTCTTGAGACCGGCATCTCCGTGTCGATGTCAGGACTGTCCTTCACCTGTTGTTGCGAGAGATTCACGACGATTTCGCCTGCCACTTTGTCCAGGCGACTGACGGCATGAGGTGAGATCAGAACCTTTCGCCCGAACAGCCAGAATCCCGTATTCACGACAATGAAACGAATTCCGAATTTTTCATCATCAAGGAGGAAGTCCTCCGCGTGGCCGATGTCCCCGTCCGTGGCCAGGATCCGGTATCCATCGAGTTCTTTCATTCGCGTAAGCATGTTGACCTCACTTTCGCATATCAGGCCGCTCGTTTGTGATCGTCTCGATCACGGGCTGACGCCGATGATTCAGGTCGCAGGCTGCGGAACTGCATCAACTCAAAGACGTCGGCCGAGCGCACGATGCCGACGATCCTGCCGTCCTCTGTTTTCAATGGCAGCGCGCCTCCCGGATTGCTCGCAAGCACCGGGAGATTGTCCGAAAGCGGTTCATTCACGTCGAGAACTTTGGCAACCGGCTCCATGACGCTCTCGATTCGGGTGTGCCGCCAATGGTCGCGCGGAATACGGCGAAAAGATGCCAGGCGTACGATTGCTGCTCCCGGAGGAGCCATGATTCGAACCGGCAGGATGCTTGTTCGCAAGGTGATCATTTCCTCAGCCGTCGAATCCATGAATTCGGCCTGTTCGAGCACACGGGTTCTGATCCCGATTTCGCCCGCCTTGACGTCTTTCAGGAGCGTTCGACTTGTGAGGAGGAAAAGCTCGCTGTTTGCCGCCGTGTAAACGAAAAACGCGATCAGGATCAGGAGGAAGTTCATGCCCATCAGTCCCAGGATGCCGAGAGCCCAGGCCAGGGACTTGCTGATGGCGACCGCGACTTGCGTGCCGCGAAGTTTTCCCTGTCGCGCCGACAGCACCGATCTGAGCGCTCTTCCGCCGTCAAGAGGGAAGGCAGGGACCAGGTTGAAGATGGCGAGCACGAGGTTCACCGTTCCAAGCCACGAAGTGAACAGGACGAGTTCACCTGAAGAAGTCAGGGAACGAAGAAAGAAGAGGAGGCCCGCGATCGCGAAGCTGACAATCGGGCCGATGATCGAGAGTTTGAATTCCGCGTAGGGTTTTTCCGGCATTTCTTCCATTTCGGACATCCCACCCAACATCATCAGTGTGATCCCGCGCACGCGCACCCCGTGCGCTTGAGCGACCAGCACATGTCCGAATTCATGGATAGCGACCGAGACGAGCAGCGCGATCGCGAAAATGAAGCCCCAGATCAGGGGCCCCCCGCGCAGGGAGGCCGGATCCAGCCCCGCCTGCTTTGCCACCAACGGGTATTGCATGCTCGCCACCATAACCACATAAACGAGGAGGATGAGCAGGCTGAAGTGTAACTTCAGTTCGACACCGCGGATCGTCGCGATTTTCCAGCTTCTGCTGTTAGCCATTAAGGCCAGTCGTAGCAATTACGAAGCCCTCTCCGGAGCACGTGGCTTGCTTCGTACTCAGGCATGACGGAAATATCGGTAGCGGAAAGCTGGCGTCTGATCCTCCTGAGCGCCGACGGAACGGCAACACCTCACCAGGCGGGCGGCTTTGTTGATCTGCTCGCCAAGCAGTTGCGGGCAGAGGTGCTGCCTTTGTCGATGGGCTCCATCGAGGAGAGCCTTTCGGAGAGAGTGGATAAAATTCGGGAAGGGGTGGTTTCATTGCGAGGCGACCTGGTTCTTTATCCCGCCCACCCGGAAACCAAGCGGCGCGACAAGCTTTCCGAAAAGCTGCTCCTCTCATGCCCTGTTCCCATCCTGCGTTATGCGCATACCGCGGCGTTCGCGTCAAAAGGATCGCCCAAGATCCTTTTCCCGACCGATTTTCATTACGAAGCCAGAAAGGTCATCGATCGGCTGATTCCCTTTGCACGGCGGTTGGGGGCCTCCGTGACGCTCTTTCACGAGGTTCCGCGTCCCGCCGGCAGTGCGTTGGAAGTCGGGAGCGCGCCTGAAGCATTTCAGGTGGCTTGGGACGATGATCGGGAGGAAAGACGAAAAATTGCTGAGCGGTTCGCCGGAATCCTGAATGCGGCGGGTATTCCGACTTCCATCGAGTTGAACCCCCCTGGCAAGGTACTGGTGCACGCCATCTGGGAGGCGGCTTCATCGGGAGGATACGCGTTCATAGCCGTTGGAGCTCGCAGTGGTCCGATCGAAACCTATTTCACGGGCTTGACCACCCGGCAGTTGTTCTCAGCCCTGTCCTGTCCTGTCTGGGCGATCCATGAGCGGGTTCTCAAGTCCGACGAATCCATGCCGGGGGAGAAAGTGGCTTGAGTCAGGCAGACATGAGAGAGTGGTCGCATGTCTGCAGTGAAGGTTTCCGATTCTGAGAAAAAAAGAGTGGCTGAAGTGATTCGCGTCCTTGAACGTGAATATCCGGAGGCCGCCTGCAGCCTGGACTTCAAGAACCCTTTTCAGCTCCTTGTGGCGACCGTGCTTTCAGCTCAGTGCACCGATAAGCGGGTCAACCTGATCACGCCCGAAATCTTTCGAAGGTTCCCGGATGCTCACGCGATGGCTAAAGCCAAATTGAGTGAACTCGAGCGTCTCGTGAAATCCACGGGATTTTACAAGAACAAGGCAAAGGCCTTGAAGAAGTCCGCTGCCCAGATCGCTGAACTGCATCACGGTAAGGTCCCCGGCACTCGCGAAGAGCTCGTCAAGTTGCCGGGGGTCGGCAGGAAAACCGCGAACGTGATTCTTGGCAATGCGTTTGGAATAGCCACCGGCATCGCCGTGGATACGCATGTGGGCCGGGTTTCGCGGCGCCTGGGCCTGACAGCATCGAAGAATCCGGAAATCGTTGAAAGGGAATTGCTGAAGCTTGTTCCGGAAAAACATTGGATACACTTCTCTCATCTTCTGATTCAACACGGACGCGAGATTTGCTCGGCCCGACGCGCGTATTGCGAGCGATGCCCTATCTCACGTTTTTGCCCGAAGGTGGGGGTCACGCCGCCGGTTGGACCGCCAGGCGAATGGGTTTGATCCCCAGGGTGAATTCCAGAGCCTCATCGACCGTGTCGACATAGCGGAACTGCAGTTGCGAGCGCGTTTCCTGCGGAACGTCCACGAGATCCTGCTGGTTCTTCCTTGGAAGCACGATCGTTTGCAGTCCCGCTCGCGCGGCGGCAAGAACTTTCTCCTTGATGCCGCCCACTGGGAGTATCGCTCCGCGAAGGGTGATCTCGCCGGTCATTCCGATCTTGGGATCCACCGGTCGCCCAAGCAGCAGGGAGACGATCGAGGTCAGCATGGCCACTCCAGCGGAAGGCCCGTCCTTCTGAATGGCGCCTGCGGGGACGTGAAGGTGGATATCATGACGCGAGAACGCGAAATCGCGGTATTCCATGTTCGCGGAGATCGAGCGGGCGATACTCATCGCGATTTGTGCGGATTCTTTCATCACGTCTCCGAGCTGACCCGTGAGCGTCAGGCTCGATCTTTCCGATGGCATCGCGGCTGCCTCGATGAAAAGAATGTCCCCTCCATGAGGGGTCCATGCGAGCCCGGTGGCCACGCCCGGTTTCATCGCCCGTTCAGCGAGTTCCGGATAAAAACGTTCGGGTCCCAGAAGTTGATTCAGCCGATCGGGCGTGAGTTCGATGACGGGTTGCGTGTCGGGCTCATCGTTGGTGCCCCGTCGTGCAACGATTTCTTCAGCCGCTGATCGAAGAAGGGCGGCGATCTTACGCTGAAGTTCCCGCACTCCCGCTTCGCGGGTGTAATGCGTGATGATCCGTTCGATGGTTTCATCCGGCAGGTGAATCCACTCGGGTTTGACCCCGTGGTCCGCCAGAAGCTTCGGCATGAGATATCGGGTGGCGATGTGAAGTTTCTCCAGAGACGTGTAGCCGTTGACTTCGATGATCTCCATACGGTCCTTGAGCGCGGAAGGAATGGTGTCGATCACGTTCGCCGTGCAGATGAAAAACACATCTGACAGGTCAAACGCGAGATCGAGATAGTGGTCGGTAAAGCTTTTGTTCTGTTCCGGGTCGAGCACTTCGAGCATGGCTGCCGAAGGGTCGCCATGGAAGTCGGCGCGAAGCTTGTCAATTTCGTCCAGCATCATCAGTGGGTTTCGCGTTCCTGCCCGTTTGATGCTTTGGATGATCCTGCCCGGCATCGCCCCGACATACGTGCGGCGATGACCGCGGATCTCCGCCTCGTCCCGGACGCCTCCGAGCGAGGTCCGGATGAACTTTCGTCCCATGGCGCGGGCGATGGACTCGCCGAGCGAGGTTTTCCCCACACCGGGGGGGCCAACGAGGCAAAGAATCGGGCCGTGAAGGTCATTCTTCAGTTTCGCGACTGCGAGGAACTGCAGGATACGTTTTTTGACCGCTTCGAGTCCGTAGTGATCTTCATCCAGGATCTGACGCGCGCGTGCTACGTCAATCCGGCTTTCGCTGCGCTTGTACCAGGGCAGCGCCGCAAGCCATTCCAGATAGGTGCGGATCACATGGTATTCAGCTGAAGCGGGTGGGAGTGCCCGAAGCCGATTCAGTTCATCACGCGCCTGTTTGGCGGCTTCTTCGGGAAGGCGCCCATCCCGTAATTTCTGATCGAGTTCGTCTGCGGCATCTTCAGATGCTTCTTCGCCAAGCTCCGAGCGAATGGTTCGGAGCTGTTCGCGCAAGAGGGCTTCCCGCTGCGCTTTATTGAGACGCTCGGACATTTTATCGCGTATTTCGCGCTGGATCGTGAGCACCTCGCGCTCCTTGCGCATGTGAGACAGAAGAAGCTCCATCCTGCGCTCCACCTGAACTGTTTCTAAGAGTTCCTGCTTCTGGGGAAGTGAGAGGTTCAGGTACGCTGCACAGACGTTGCTCAGGTACGCCGAATCATCGACTTGGTCGATCAGCTTGATCAGGGGTTCCATTGCGCCGGGCAGCAGCTCGAGAATTTCGCGGGTGAGTTCTTTCAGGTGATTGAAGAGGGCTTCGTTTCGAATCGGGTCCTCGCTGTGGATATCGGCCACAGTCTCTCCGCGAGCCGTCAAATAAGTCTCCGTCGCATCGAGCTCGACGCGTGCGATCCGGTACCGGGCAATGCCGGTGACAACGATCTGGCGGCTGCTCTCTTCCGTGGAAACGACACTCTCTATTTTGCAGAGCGTGCCGATCTCGTAGAGGTCTCCTGGTTCCGGATCGCCGGGCGTCAAAACACGCTGTGCGACAATCACCAGAAAATTGTCGAACTGAGCGGCTTCCTGGACCGCCTTGATGCTCCGGCCGCGTCCAATGACCAGCGGCATGGAAATCGAGGGAAATAGGACAGTGTTTCGGATAGGCAGGACGGGCAGGACCGGCGGAAACTGCTCCATGCCATCATCCGGAGCAATTCATGCGCCGAAGAGGTCAGATCTGTGCCGGTCGCACCCAAGCGGACCGAATGCGATTAGACGGAAGGGTTCGCTTTGCGCTTCTTGGCGCGGCTGCTGCGTTCCACCGC
>Ga0209518_1001968_pt1 | contig 20425 bp, 16 predicted proteins | sample RifGroB1_FD_183993 | JGI IMG/M metagenome (GOLD analysis project Ga0209518, IMG submission 183993) | Groundwater microbial communities from Rifle, Colorado, USA - Groundwater B1 (SPAdes) (version 2) | ecosystem: Environmental > Aquatic > Deep subsurface > Groundwater | place: Rifle, Colorado...
CAGAACTTACATTCCTTGCAGTTGATAGAGGTGTAATTGATTTGATAAATTATCATGTTCCAGACCCATTAAAATATTTTTATCAAGATTATAGATTTCCTATTGGTGTAAAAGGTGGTGACTCAAGACATCTTTTGATTGACCCAGTAACTTATGAGATGAAAGATTTGTACGGTGGCGATAGTGAAGATGCTAAAATGAAACAAAGGAAGGATTTTAGTCCAACTGCGGTTTTTGAGCCATTCTTACTAACTGATGAAAATGGTCTTGCTAAAGTAAAATGTAAATTGCCAGACACGCTCACTACTTATAGATGTACAGCATTGGCAGTAAAACAAAGTGACTTTGGTATTAAAGAATCAGAAACAATTGTACAAAACCCAGTTAATGTTCGTACTGCTCTACCTCGTAAATTGCGAATTAGAGATACTTCTTTTGCAGGAGTTATTATAACAAACCTTGATAATAAAGAACACGAAATAACTGTTAATTTTGAGTCTGATATTCTTGAAGTAGATGGAGACAAAACAAAAACTATAAAATTAAAACCTTCATCAATTGTTGAAGTGCCTTTTAAAATTCTTGCAACTCGTGTTGGTGTTGGTAAAGTCACATTTACAACAAAGTCTGATATTTTGAACGAAAAATTAATTGAAGATTTCACTGTCGAACAGCCAATAAACAAAGAAGCATTCGCAACAATCGGCAGAACTAAAGATTCTAAAGAAGAAGGGTTAATTATTCCTTCAAATATTGCACCTGGGTATGGCGAGGTTCAGATTAAACTTGATTCGACAAGGCTTTCTACACTTGCTGAGTCTATAAATTATTTGTGGGACTATCCTTATGGTTGTCTCGAACAACGCTCATCAAAGATTTTTCCATTGATTGTGTTTGGAGAAAGGTTAAAAGATTTCACAAATGTAAAAGATTCAAAAAAAATTATAGAAAAAGAACTATCTGAATGGGCAAAATACCAAAATTCTGACGGAGGGCTTCCATTATGGCTTGAAAACGGTCAACCGTCTTATTATTATGTGTCTATTAAGGTTGCAAAACTTTTGTATTATGCAAAACTTAACAATTTTAAAATACCAGATATGTTAAATATAGGAGCTCTGCTAAATTATATTTCTACAAAACAAGAACAATATGATTATGGAAAAGCATATTCTTTATATGTATTGTCACTTCATAAAAAAGATGTTTTGGTGAGAGCAAAAGATTTACTCGAAAAACAAGGAGACAAACTTGGTACTGGCGGGCTTGCATTACTTGGGCTTGCTTTTGCTAATGGCGGAAATAATGATTTGGCAAAAGAATGTTTTACTAAATTGAAAAACTTAATTAAGATTGGGACTCAGTCTATTGATTTTGTAGACACTTACGAGCGATATTATTTTGACTCTGATGTGAGTAGACTTGCACTTCTTTTAATGTTTTATAAGAATATCGGTGATGAGTCAGATATGGAAACTCGAATTATAAATACCTTACTTTCGACTCAAAAGGCTGGTTATTGGTATAATACGTATTCTACTGAGTGGGTAATCCAAGCATTTTACGAAGTGTATGAAAAAAATAATGCAGGGCAAACTAGTTTTACAGCAAAAGTATTACTCGACAATAAAGAATTAATCAGTAAACAATTTAGGGGTATCGAAGACCAATTTGTTAAAAATTTATTGTTTGAAAACGAATTAAAAGACTTCCCAAAAAATAAAATGATCCCACTAAAATTTAGCAAAGAAGGGGACGGAGAATTATTTTACACAGCAACTATAAAATATGCTATCCCTTCTGAAGTTGTTAGGGCTCGTGACGAAGGTTTTAGCGTGTTTTCAGAAATTTATGATATGGACGGCAACAAAATCGAAGGCAAAGAACTAAAACTTGGCAAAACCTACAAAATGAAAGTAGCTATAAGTAGTACAAAAACAAGACAATTTGTAGCAATTAGAGTACCAGTCCCATCAGGTGCAGAAATCTTAGACTCAAGTTTTGTAACAACAGCAACTTATAAAGATAAAAGCCAAAAAGAAGAAAACAAAGACTATTACGGTTATTACGACTATTACTACGATGCTCCAATATCAAAAATCTACGATAACGAAGTCCAATACTTCTACGATTACTTTAGCCAAGGCAAAAAAGACTTAGAATTCGTTTTTAGAACAACATCTCTTGGTATCTACCCAACACCTCCAGCTTACGCATCATGTATGTACGAAGAAGAGGTTTTTGGAAGAAACGCGGGAGGATTGTTTGTTGTGAAGGAGTAGAGCGTTTTTTAACACAAAATACAAAATAACTTTAATATTTTCCCCCTTTGGTAAAAAGGGGGATTTTTTTTGAGATTGAGTTGGTTTGTGGGTGAATTGGATTACTTTGAGATGTTATTTGTTTTTATTGTAAATAAAATATTAAAAACAAACTAATTATTCCAACAATACCGCAATTGTTTGTCAAATATTTTTAATTTTTATAAGATTATGTTAATGCTGGTATGTATATAGAAAAAGTACTGCCTTTTTTAAGCTCTGATTCTACTGTTATTGTGCCATTATGTTTTTTTATTATAGTGTGACTTATTGACAAACCAAGTCCTGCTCCTATTTCTTTAGTTGTAAAAAAAGGATCAAAAATTTTTGTAAGGTTTTCTTCTTTTATCCCGCAACCTTGATCTATAATTGAGATTTTTACATAATTCCCTTCTCCTAATGAAAGTGAATTACTCTCATTGAGAAAAATATTTTCTCCTTTTAGAATAATTTTTCCTCCATAAGGCATTGCTTGAATAGCATTTATTATTAAATTATTTATTACATTAATAATTTGAATTTCATCTATTTCTACTTTATTTAAACTATCTTCTAATTGAAACTCATAAATTATATTTGAGTTTTTAATTATAGAAGTTAGAGATTGTTTAATTAATTCAATAATTTCTGTTGGTTTTTTTATAAGAGTGCCACCTTTTGAAAAAGTCAAAAGTTGTTTTGTCAACTCTCTTGCTTTTAGACAAGATTTTTCTGCCTCTTCTATTATTTCATAAAGTTTTTCTTCTAAACTAAATTTTACTTTTGCTAAAGAAATATTTCCCAAAATTCCTGTAAGAACATTGTTAAACTCATGGGCAACTCCTGTTGCAAGTACGCCAATTGCCTCTAATTTATGTATTTTTTGTAATTCTAATTCTATTTTCATTTTTTCCGTTATATCTTCTGCAATTCCTACGATATACTCTGGTTTTCCATATTTATCAACAATAGGGACTTTTTTATTGTGAATCAATTTTATTGTATTATCTTTTGTTAAAACGGATTGATCTTTAATTTCTATGAGTTTATTTTTTTCTACACATTCTTTATCAAATTTAGTATGAAAACTACTGTATTGTTCTGGAAAAATATTTTGATCGTATTTGCCTATAACATCATTTTTTTGATACCCAAAAATATCTTCGCAGGACTTATTCCACAAAACATATTGAAAATCTTTTGAAGTTTTTACATAAACAGGATTTGGAATATTTTCAAGGATAGAATGTAATAAAATTTTATTCTTTTCTATTTCTTTCATAGCTTTTCTTAATTTTAGAAGAATATAAATCAAAATTGCTGCAAAAATAATTAGAAATATTATAAAAATGAAATAAATCCACATTATTTTTTTGTTTATAGAATAAAAACTCGATGGTTTATTTATTATAATGCTTTCTTTAGGTAATTTATTTAATTTAATCCCAAATTCTTTAAGTTTATTATAGTCGAACATATATTTATTCATATCTTCTGTAATTATAGGTATTTTTTTGGGTTGAATATTATCTTTAATTATTTTTAAGGCAAGTTCAGTTGCTTTTTTACCTTGAAAATAACCGCTTGTTTGTAAACCTCCAACAACTCCATAACCAAGATAAAAATCCCATGTACTATAAATTGGTACTTTTGAATATGCTGAAATTAATTTCATTGAGTCCTCATAAGAAAAAAACATATTATTTTTATCTCTATTAAAAACAAGAAATAAAATTATTGTACCTTTTCTTAGACTTGAAACTACTTCTTGAGCCTCTTTTAAAGAGATGTTGTCAAAAATATCAAATTGAATGTCTTTAAAATCAGGTATTATTTTTTTTAATTGATTACCAACAAGAATTCCTGTCGTAGTTTTGTCATTTATAACAACTACTTTTTTAGTGCATGGATGTAAACGTAATGTAAGGTTTAAGGTTTCTTTTATGTCATAAACTTCAATAACCCCAGTTATATTATCAAAACCATTTATTTTGTTAAAAGAAAAATTATTAACACCACAAAAAACTATTGGAGTATTACCAAAAATTTTTTTTGAATGCAAAAGTAAAAAGTTGAAAGCATCATCATCTGTTGAAAAAATTAAATCAAATTTGTTGCTTTTAAATTTTAATAAATATAATTCTTTAAGGTGTTCAAAATATTCTTTTGAATTTATCCTTTTTGTATCCATATACTCTATTATGTAATCTATATTATTTGGCATATTTGTTGTAAAACCCTCAATTTCTTTTTCTGTCCAACTTAGTTTTGGACTATAAGAATTAAGGATTAATATATTTTTATTGCTCAAACAATAAAAAGGTATTAAAATAAATAAGTTAAGAAGTGTTAGTATAATAATTTTTTTTGAAAAAACATAAATATTATAAAACATACAATAATTATAATCTAATTTTTATAAAAAAACCACAATTCTTTATTATTTTTATTTAAATTTTTATTTTTTAAAATTCTATAAATTACTAATTTTTTTTACCAAATTAAATATTTTATTATATAATGGAATTAGAGTTGTTTAAATTATCAATATTTTTTGACAATCATAATAATTTGATATTAATATCTTCAATTGAGGAAGTTGAAAAATTGTAATTAAAACCGACATTCGCGAATGTCAGTTTTATTTCTATATGTGGTTATATTTATATTTTAAGGAGAAAACATGAAAACTTTTAGAATCTTTTGTTTTATTTTATTTTTTGTTATATTATTAATGGCGTCTTGTAAAAACACTCGAGATATAACAAATTATCCTTATGTGGAAATACCAGAGTATAGTGTGGAAGATTTTTATGATTTGTTATTTAATAAAAACAATGAAATAGTTTATGACTCTATCTGTAATCTAATTAATTCACCTTTGCTAATAAATTTTGATAGCACAGATGATAATGATGTAGGTAAGAAAATTTATACTCGTATTAAAGAGTTGGTAAACTCAAAGGATGATAAAATAGTAGCTGTATCTTTGAAATTTTTACAGATTAATCTAAATGAAAAAGAAAAAGAACAAATAATTGATACAATTTTAAAACTAAAAAATAGTAATTTGAATATAAATTACGAGAGATTGGTTTTATTAACCCAAATTTCTGATAAAAGTACAAAAATCGAAAATAAATTTTTGGAAAACATGCTAAAAAATAATTCTTTTGTTATATCTAAATACTCCTATCTTTTGGTAAATAAACTCGAAAATAACGAAATTAGACAACAATTAATAAAAAAATACAGTTTATTAAAAGAAGAATACGAAAAACTTTTACTTTTAACTGCTTTTCAAAATAATTTTACTTATGATATTTTTGAAAGTTTTTTAGCTAAAGAACTGTTTAATTCAAACAAAAAAATTAAAAATTATATTCTAACAAATATAGATAATTGCATTGAAAAAGACAAAGTCGTTTTGTGGCTTGAAAAAAATTATAACCAATTGGCAAAAGAAGATATTGGGATTATTGTTAGTAGAAATATTTATTTAGGCGATAATTTTTCTACTGATTTTTTTAAATTGTTAATTAAAAATGATTATCCTTTGCCTGATGGATTTTATCAACAGTTGAATCAACAAGTTTTTTATCATCCAGATAAAACTAGCGATCAATATAAAAATCTTTTGGAGTTACAAAATCTTGTTTTACAAAATACTAACATAAAAGATAAATATGTTAAAGTTAAATATCTTGAAGTCGATAAAAAATTGATAGAAGAACATAATCGCGAAACCAAAAACTATATAGCAAACATACAAAACATTCTAAAAAAATATAAAATCAACCAAAAAAAGATCGATAGATATATAGATTCAATGAATTACACTTTAAGTAGTGAAAGTGTAACTAATGCGTTAAAAGCAACAGAGGAATAATAATGACAAAAAAATTCAAAACATTCTCACAATTTGAACCAGCAGGAGACCAGAGTCAAGCGATAGAAGTTCTTTCAAAAAATGTTATTGAAGGCAAAAGATTTCAAACTCTACTTGGGGTTACAGGCTCTGGTAAAACTTTTACAATGGCAAAAATTATTGAAAAAGTCCAAAAGCCAACACTTATCATTTCACACAACAAAACTTTGTCAGCCCAACTCTATCGTGAGTTTAAAGACTTTTTCCCTGAGAATGCTGTTGAATACTTTGTTAGCTATTACGATTACTATCAACCCGAAGCCTATGTTGCTGCAAAAGACTTGTATATCGAAAAAGATGCAGATATTAATGAAGAAATTGATATGATGAGACTTGCGGCAACAAGTGCTTTGATGGAAAGAGAAGATGTAATAATTGTTGCAACCGTTTCTTGCATCTACGGTCTTGGTAATCCAGAAAATTATAAAGAGTTAAGTATCAATCTAAAAAAAGGGATGAGATACGATAGGGATGATTTTATTAGAGATTTGGTGAGGATTCAATATATTAGAGAGGATAATATCATCCAAAGGTCGAGTTTTAGGGTCAAAGGGGACTCGATTGATTTGTTTCCTGCCTACGCAAAAACTGGGATTAGGATAGAATTTTTTGGTGATGAAATAGATAACATTTTTAGGCTCGATTTACTCAATAACAAAATCACAGAGCCACTCGAAAAAATTACAATATTCCCAGCAAAACACTTTGTTACAAATCGCGATCTTGTGTTACGAACTATTCCATTAATAAGAGAAGAACTTGATGAACGAATTAAAGAATTAAAAGCCGAAGGAAAAGACATCGAAGCCCACAGATTAAAATCAAAAACTGAGTATGATATTGATATGCTCTTAGAAATAGGTTACTGTAAAGGTATCGAAAATTATTCGAGATTTTTTGCAGGACGAAAAGAAGGTGAACGACCTTCGACATTAATTGACTTTTTCCCAGATGATTTTTTACTTTTTATTGACGAATCCCATGTCACTATTCCACAAATTGGCGGGATGTATGAAGGGGACAAAGCAAGAAAAACATCGTTAGTAGAATACGGCTTTAGACTCCCCTCAGCACTTGACAATAGACCACTATACTTTAGCGAGTTTGAATCCTTTATGAAACAAGCGATTTTTGTTTCTGCAACACCAAGCAAGTACGAAAACGCAAATTCTCAAGCAGTTGTAGAACAATTAATTAGACCAACAGGGCTTATTGACCCAGAAATTACAGTTAAACCATCTGAGGGGCAAATGGATGATCTACTTAATGAAATAAACGTCGTTATTCAAAAAAAAGAACGAGTTTTAGTTACAACTTTAACAAAAAAGATGTCAGAAGACTTAACAGAATACATTGCAGATAAAGGCGTCAAAGTTAGGTATCTGCATTCTGAAATTGAGACAATAGAACGAGTTGAAATTCTTCAAGGCTTACGGGCTGGGGATTTTGATGTTTTGGTTGGAATAAATCTTTTGCGAGAAGGGCTCGACTTGCCAGAAGTGTCTTTGGTTGCAATACTCGATGCTGATAAAATTGGATTTTTGAGGTCTGTAACTTCTTTGATACAAATAATTGGACGGGCTGCAAGAAATTCTAATGGGCGAGTAATTATGTATGCAGATAAGATGTCTGAGGCTATGAAAACAGCAATTGATGAGACAAACAGAAGACGAAAAATCCAAAAAGAATACAATGAAACACACAACATAACCCCAAAAACAATCATCAAAAAAATAGAAGCAATTCTCGAACGAAAAAAAGAACTCGAAATTAAAGACGAAAAACTTGAAATCGAACTCCTACAAAAACAATTTAATTTCTTTGAACCAAAAGAAAGAGACGAATACATCAAAATCCTAAACAAACAAATGCTCGAAGCAGCCCAAAACCTCGAATTTGAAAAAGCCGCTTTAATTAGGGACGAAGTGAAAAGGGTTAAAGATGAGTATAAATAGCGGGGTGGGGAGATTTTTTTAGCCACAGAATTTCACAAAAAAAGAGACTATTATAAAGTACACTGAGAAAATGTGATTTGAGGATATTAAGAATATCTTTGTAAGAACTGGAAATTTTAACTAATTTAAAGAAGATTGATTTTTGTTTACAAAATTGTTAGGATTTTTTATAATTGAGTTGGTGGGAAAGTTGTATAATTGGTAGTTGTCTGTAATCGCTTTTTTGGGAATAAAAATTTATGAAAGATGATATAATTTTTGGAAATACATTAGATTTAAATGAATGGTTAAGATTGTTATTTTCAAGCCAATGTAATAAAGTTTTTCCGAATAATTGTTTCCCAACCAATAAAATGTTAGAAGATTTTATAAAAAATATTAATAATTATAATGATGATTATATTAAAAATATTCTTAGAAAATTATTAGTACATACGGGTAGTTATGGATCAGATTATTATCAAGCAAAATATGTTTTACACGATAAAGATAATTTTATAAATAAGATAAAAGAAACAGAATATTATAGACGGTTGTTTACCAAAGGTGAACAAACATGGGAAGGCATAACATGGATATTAGATTTCTTACCTGATCTACCAAATGATGCTATTAATTCTTTAGATTTATATTTTTTTGTTAATTGTTTATTTTTGCCTGATAATGCATTATCAGGATTATCTGATGCTATGGAAATTATTAGAGCAAAATATTTATATAAAAATAATAATATTGAATCATTATATAATTTAAAACCAAAAGAATTTGAAATTATTATTTGTAAATTATATGAAGAAATGGGTTATTCTACTAGTTTGACATCTGATTCTTATGATGGTGGAATTGATATTAATGCATTTTGTCAAGATTCTGGAAAAAAAGAAAAAATATTAATTCAATGTAAAAAATATAAAAATAATATTGGAATTGAATTTATTAGAAGTTTATTAGGTGTTGTTTCGGATAATAAGGCTACAAAAGGTGTTTTAGTTAGCACTTCTGATTTTACAAGTCAATCAAAGAAATTGTCAAACAATAATGGACGAATAGAATTGATAAATGGCAGTAATTTAAACTTATTATTAAATAAGTATTTTGGCTCAAATTGGCCAATAAAAATTGACAAAATATTATTGGAATATAAAACAGAAAATAAATTTAATAAATAAAAAAAGCGACTACAGACAACATCCAGTAGCCAGTTACGGCGGATTATCGCCTTCATCCAAATTGCTAACAATTGGTTGGAGTAACTGATTATTTATTGATATTATTTGAAAATTTTTGATATATTAAAAGTGAGTTGAAAACAAGTCGGCAACTTCTTGAACTCGTAAACCGTTGTGTGAAACTACATTTTTAAAATATATAAGGAAAATATAATGGCTAAATTAACTACTTTTATGTTATTATTTTTAAATATTTTTTTTATAAATATTTATAGTTTAGATAATACAGATGATTATAATGTAAATAAAAAGAAAATGTTAGATTATTATGATAAACAACAAGATTATTTATCATTAAAATATGCAAATATAATTTTAAAAGATTTTCCAGATGATGTTGTCGCATTATCTACTCGAAGTAGCATATTTTTTTATAAAAAAAAATATGATGATAGTTTATTAGATATTAATAAAGCTCTTGAATTATTAAATAAAAAAGATGAAAAAAATCAAATGCCAATTAAAAATTATATTAGAGAAACTTTATTAAGACAACGTGGTGTTATTTATGATTTAAAAAGGAATTATGAAGAAGCAATAACAGATTTTTTAGAAATTGTTAAAATGAATAATAAAAATGCAATATATCAACAAGATTTAGCAATAACTTATGCTAAAATTAATAAAATGGATAAAGCAATTGATCATTTAAAAATCGCAATTGATATAGATCCTTTGAATTTAATATATTATGATAATTTAATTCAATTTAATAGTTATTACAATTTAAATATTGATAAATATATAAGTTCAGCTCTTTTCTTAAAAAGAAGAGGAACTATTATAAACAAAAAAATTAAAAATAATATAATAAGCCAAACTGAAGATGAATATAATCAGATTGATGGAAAAGAATTATATTATAGTATAGTATTTGATTTAGATGGCAATATAATTTTGCCACAATTTGATAAATTTATAAAAATTGGTGATATCTTGAAATTAAAAAATTTTAAAACAGGATTTAGTGAAATAAATGGAATGGTGATGCTATCTACAAAATATGAAACAAATGCAGATACAATATTAACAATTAATGCAATTAAATTATTAACTTTTTATGAAGTAAATGAAATTAAAGAAATTTATTTTATTTTTAAAGTAAAAGTTATATTATAGAATAATAAAGTTAAAAATGTGGCTTCACACAACAGCTGATAAATGTTGCGTCTCGACTTTTTGAGTACAAAAAGCCTGTGATACTCGGCCGACGCGAGGTTTGGAAAAGATTTCGCCGTCGTGCTCAACACATAAAAAGCGACTTATTTTCACTTGAAGTTGTTTGTGAGTTCTGATATTATTTGAATTAGACGAGATGTTTGTAAAATCGCTTTTTACGTCACTTATAGCAAGCATTAGATGCAAAACCGTGATAAAAATTTGGTAAAAAATTATGAACATACAAGAATTTAAAAAAGTATTATTGAATATAATCAAATGGAATGAAGAAAAAATTTCATCTGAAAATAATTACGATCTTTTAAATAAACAGTTACTTGACGTTTATCAATTTGTTTTTAAAATAACTTATATTTTTGACGAAAAAGATTATAATAATTATGATAGAAAGATAAATAAAAAATCATGGAATAATATCCAAAATAATTTTCCTGAGTTCCAACAATATAATGTAACAAAAGATGTTTCTGTTAATATAAGTAATACTGAATTATTGATAGGCGATCCTATAGATGATTTAAATGATATTATTAATGATTTTAAAGAAGTAATTTGGTGTTTAGAAAATACATCAGAAAATGATGCATTATGGTATTTTATGTTTGGTTATGAAAGTCATTGGGGAAAACATCTTTCTGATTTATTGTATTATTTATATAATTCAAAATTTGGTTTATAACAGCACGGCTCAGCATTCAGCATTCAGCATTCAGCATTCAGCATTCAGCATTCAGCATTCAGCATTCAGCATTCAGCATTCAGCATTCAGCATTCAGCATTCAGCATTCAACAGCCAGTTATGGCGGAGTGTCGACTCCTCCCAAATTGCCTTCGTGAATACGCTACGACAACTTCAAATACTTAGAGACATTGTCTGCAATTATTTTAAAGACAAGAAAATGAAAACTTTAAACTTTAAAATTGGTATTAGACCACTTGAAGATTCTTTTGACGAAATCAAGGAAACTATGAAAAAATTAGTTTGGAAGTTATTTTGTAATCAAACGAGTTGAGTTTGTCAAAATTTGTAGAATAATATTCAAAAATATATTGAATAATGCTCTAAATAGTATTATTATAAATATTATAAAGAGGAATTATATGAGTATTATAACTGCAAATGATTTAAAGAAAAAAGGGGTTTCATTAATTGATGATTCAATAAAAAATGATGATGAATTAATAATTACAGTACGAGGAAAAAATAAATATGTTGTAATAGATATGGATAAATACAATTATTTAAGAGAATGTGAATTAGAAAAAGCAATAAATGATTCAAAAGAAGATATAAAAAATGGAAAATATTATCAAGAAAGCGTTGATGATCATATAAAAAGAATAAAAAATGTCTAAAATTATTTATACTGAAAGTTATATAAAACGAGCAATAAAATTTTTAAAAAAACATCCAGATTTAGAAAAACAGTATGAAAAAACATTAAAATTATTAGAAATAAATCCTCATCATCCGTCTTTAAGATTGCATCAACTAAAAGGTAAATTATCAAATTTGTACTCTGTATCTATAAATTTAAGTTATCGAATTAAACTTGATTTTATTATTGAAGATGAAATTATTATACCAATTGATGTTGGAAATCATGAATAAGTTTATAATTAACAAATGTTCCTCAAAAATAACAATAAAAACACCTTACAGTCATAGCCTTAATAAAACTCAGCAAAAATCTGTTTCAAATAAAAAAAGATTGACCATTTAAAACATTTTAAGTATATTATTCTACCATATAGGGTGAACACATTTTAATTTTGGGAGAAACGGATGATTCCTTTTAATAAGCCTCCTTTTGTTGGTAAAGAATTAGAATATATAAAAAAAGCGATAGAAAATAACAAACTCTGCGGGGACGGAGAATTTACTAAAAAATGTCACAAGTGGTTTGAAGAAAATTTCAATTGTAAAAAGGCTCTTCTTACGACATCGGGTACTCACGCATTAGATATGATGGCTATTCTTCTTGATATAAAAGAAGGAGATGAAGTTATTATGCCTTCTTATACTTTTGTTTCTACTGCGAATGCTTTTGTATTAAGAGGTGCAAAAATTGTTTTTGTTGATATCAGACCTGACACATTAAATATAGATGAAAAATTAATTGAAGGTGCAATTACAAAAAAGACAAAGGCAATAGTTCCAGTTCATTATGCTGGAGTTGGCTGTGAAATGGACACTATTTTAGCAATTGCAAAAAAACACAATTTATTTGTTGTAGAAGATGCGGCACAAGGAGTGATTGCAAAATACAAAGGCAAATTTCTTGGAACAATTGGACATCTTGGGGCTTTTAGTTTTCATGAGACAAAAAATTATTCTTCTGGTGAAGGTGGGGCTTTAATAGTAAACGACGAGCAGTTTATTGAGCGAGCAGAAATTGTTAGAGAAAAAGGCACAAACAGAGCAAGATTTTTTAGAGGGCAGGTTGACAAATACACATGGGTTGACATAGGCTCTTCCTTTTTACCAAGCGAACTTAATGCTTCTTATCTTTTTGCTGAGCTCGAAGTGGCAGAAGAAATTAATAAAAATAGACTTGCAAGTTGGGATTTTTATTATCAGAGCCTAAAAGACTTAAAGGATAGAGGTTTTTTAGAGTTGCCAACAATACCAACAGAATGCGAACATAATGCCCACATGTTTTATCTAAAAGTAAAAGACCTTGCAGAAAGAACAAAATTAATAGAATATTTAAAGAAAAACGAAATTTCAAGCGTATTCCATTATGTTCCTCTACATAGCTCACCTGCAGGTCAAAAATATGGAAGATTTTATGGAGAAGATACATATACAACAAAAGAAAGCGATAGATTATTAAGACTTCCAATGTATTACAATATTGCTAAAGATGATCTAAAAAAGGTTACTGAGAGCGTAATTAAATTTTTTGAGAAATAATATTTTTTTGTTTTTACTAATCAAAGAGCAATTATTTTTTCTGTTAGAGAATTAGATGGGGTAGGTTGAAAATTAAATAATAATTGCTCAGTATTTTTTTTCACCAATTTTAATATTCCGTCAACCTTGCCAGCCTGATCAATTATTCTTGTATATTGTAATCTCCATTGTAGGGCATTAGAAATTGTAAGATAACCAATTTTAGGATTATTTATTAAAATTTCTTCAGCCAATTCATTTGCTCCAATTTCATCAATAGGAAAATTTTTATCTGTAAATAAGGCAATAATATCAAAAAAACTATTTTTTCCCCAACAATTCCAATGCGTTTTTGTATTCAATTTTTTCTTTATCTGACAAAGATAGTTTAAATTTATTAAAATAATTATGATATTCCTGAAGAGGTTGCCATGGATAATCTGAGCCATAAAGAATCAAGTCTTTTGAATGTTTATTAAACAATTTTAATATTTTTTGCTCATCAACAAAGGGAAGTTCGTAAGATAAATCAAAGTAGATATTTTTGCCGAGTAGAAACTCTTCCATTTCATCATACATCGCATGACCTCCACAGTGAGCAACGACGATTTTAAGAGTTGGAAATTGTTTTTGTAGAGCATAAAAATTTTTGGGATGACCATTTGGGACAAGGCGTTTTAAAAATTCTTCTTTACCAGAATGAAAAAGTACAAACATATCGAAAGAAATTAAGGCTTCATACATTGGGTAATATTTTTTATCATCTGGTTTAAAATCTTGAAATTCTGGATGTAATTTTATGCCTTTTATGCCATTTGAAGATAAAAAACTCAATTCTTTCTCAAAATCTGGGAAATCTGGGTGCATTGCTCCTATAAAGAATATATTTGGAATATTTTTTTCTACATTGTATCTATTTATTGACTCAACTTGACTTGCTTTTGTAGAAACTGGTAAAACAACAGCATAGTCAACTTCACCTTTTTTTAGGTTTTCAATGAGGCTCGATTCTCTGCCATCAGCATAAACAGAAAAATCACTTAATTTTTTTAGGTCATCAATTGCTTTTTGTGCAATATTATCTGGAAATGTGTGTGTATGAAAGTCTATTATCATTTTTGTCTCCTAAAATTTTTTTTTAATTTTGGGGAAAGAGTTTTTTTTATTTTAGTGGTTATCATAAAATTTTAATTTGGTTACAGATTAATATTTAGTCTACAACTCTACTTTTCTTTTTATGCAGTGTCCATATTTGTCGCAGATTATGCAGTATGTATCTTTTTCGTCAAAATCTATAATATCACAAAGATGGGCATCGTTTGATTTGATTACAGAAAATAGTTCTTCTTCCTCTTTTGTAAGTTTTTGACCTTCTTTTATTTTATTGTATATATCAAGGTATTTTTTATTTTCCTTTTCTTTTATTTCTTTATCTATTTCTTCTTTAGCATTTTTTATTTTGTTATTAACAACTTCTATTATTTTAGGTTTGCCAAATATTTTTTTGAAGTATATAAGAATTGCGATGTAACTAAAAATTCCTGTAATAATAACAGATTGCCAAAGATTGAGAGGAATAAGTCCGCCAGCATCTATGGATTTATTTACAGTGTAGAATAGAGTAACTATTATTCCTATTGGGGCAATTGCCATAGAAATTATTGCCAAAGTTTTTACTCTTATCGGAATAATGCCAAATAAAAATATTCTTTCTTGAGGATAATTAAAGCCAAATGCAACCATAATACATAGGTATAAAGATTCGCTTCCATAAATAGGAAGTGGACCAAAAAGAAAAGATGATATACTCTTTGATAGAATAATAATAATTACATATATTAAAAAATGAAAACTTCCCCACAAATCTTCCAAAACATTAGAAAACGAAAAAAACAAAAGTATTGCAAAGAAAAAGAATATAGGATGAGAGTTAAATAAAAGTGCATAAGTTACAAACTGCCATGGCAAAATTAATGTAATGTCGCTTGATTTTAAGATAAACAATTTTGCAAAGGCTTCTCCGCTAATAAGAAACATAATATACATTAATACTATTATCGCTGTTAAAAAAAACGAAATATGCAGATTTTTATTTTTATTCAAATTTATATCCTTTAAAGAGTATAGTTTTTTTGTAACATATATTTTATTATTTTTCAATGATTAAGTTTATATTGGGTTGAATTTTATTTTTTGCAAAACAATTTTCTGTATCTTCTTCAGAGGTATCGTATCTCCTTGTTTAACTGATGTGTAAAAAAGTTTTGCTTTTTAGAAATCTATATTATACCAACTATAACTGGTTTTCGCTATGATTAAGATTTATTTAGCATTTAGTTTGTTCAGTATATCTAAAAACAAAGAGTATGAGTTCAACCTACAACACTCACAAATCCATCGTTAGTTTTTTGGCATTTTGAGACTTTATACTGCAAAGTTTTGTGATCTTTTCTGATTTCTATTATTGTATCCAAGATCAATGGATTAGATGTTAATAAATTAAATCTATTATCTTTTATTTCCAAAATTGTCGCTTTTTCCCATGCTAACGATCTTATTGACTGTGAATTTTTGTTATGACTAATCATTTTTTCGATTATTGCATCTGGATTACCAAAAACAATTGCTTTTTTTTCTGCAATAATTTCTTGTTTTGCTATAAAAATGTCAGTTAAATTTATTTGCTCGTAAGGAACAAAACTCACTAAATATTCTTTTGTGTCAGTATTATAAATAATTTTTACAGTTTTTAATTTTACATCTTTTATATTAACAACTTCATCAAGTAACAAATTAATTTTTGTTGCACAAGTTACAGTATTGTTAGTTACAGATTCTACTTTAAATCTAAAGTCATAAAAAATTTCTTCTCCAAAATGTTCAGCTTCATCAACAAAATTAGTTTTCTCATTATAAAAAACAGAAAATTTATTATACTTTTTGGTAGAAAGCAAATCTTCTTTCTCTCTAAATAAAACTTGTTCGCCAAGTGTAAATAATTCTTTTACTTCAACGATTTCTTCTTTAATATCTGGCTCTTTTTTATCTATAACTTCTTCTAATTGATTTTCTTCATCTATTTTGGATAAAATATTTTCTTTTTCTATTATCTCCTTCTCAATTAGAGCAGAATATTCTTCATCTGTTAATAAATCTTCTTCAATAACATTTTCTTTTTCAATATCTTCTTTTTTTTCTATAATTTGATTTTTATCAACTATATCTTCTTCCATAATTTGATTTTTATCAGCGTTATTTTTTTCTTCTGTATCTTGGTTTTTATTAACCAAGTCTTCTTTTTCTTCTATAATTTGTTTTTTATCAGTAATATTTTCTTCTTTTTGTATGATTTTATCCTCTTTAGGAGTATCTTTTTCTATTTTATCTAAATTTATATTTTTTTCTTCTTTTTTTATATTTTCTTGATGTATTGGAGTTTTTTCAACAGTTTTTAAATTTTTATTTTTAAAATCATTTGATTGTTTAACTTGAGACTCGCTTGTACTTGTATAAGAAGCTTGACTTCCTCCAGATGTAAAAAGTCTTCTAGTTCCACCGCCTCCAGATGAGTCTTTTTTATCTCTAATTGACAAAACAATCTTTCTAATAATTAAAAATAATAAAATTAATAGTAAAATAGATAGAATAATTATAATTATTATCCAAATAAAACTAAATTTTGAAAAATCAATAATTATTTTAGTTTTATCATTCTTTTTAGTGGTGTTTAAATTATTGTCTTTTGTGGTATCAACTTGTAAATTGTTTTCTTTAATAACAACTGTGTTATCACCCGTAGTTTCTTTAACGGTGTTATCTTCTGTCAAATCAGTAAGTTGAGTATATTTTTTAGTATCAGAAGTTTCTTCTTTTATGTTAATTGTGTTTTCTGTTGTTTGATTATTTTCAATATTTTGTTTGTCTGTTTTTGTTGTTTTATCTTCATTTTTATTGTCATTTTTTATATTTTGAGAATTATCTTGTAAATTAGTATTTTTATTATTTTTCTTATCATTTTTTGTGTTATCATTTAAAATTATATTGTCTTCGGTGTTTTTATTTTCGACAATTTTTATTTTATCTTCTTTAGCTTCTTTACTAAAAATTTTACTAATATCAATTTTTAGGTTTTTATCTTTTGAATTTATTTCAACAAAATATTCTTTTTTCTTATTAATATCTTTTTTATCAATTTTAAATTTAATCAAATATCTATTTTCTTTGTCTATAAAAAGTTTTTTAATTTCATCATTTGTTGGGCGCTCGAGTATTTTACCATTTGTGAGTTTGCAAAGTTCTTTAAAAGGCTCGATGATTTTTTTGTCTGGAAGATTTATATAAGAAAAAAAGAAAAAAGGAATTTTATTGTCAGTCGTGTAAATTTGTTCTTTTTTTGCCTTACTTCCAATATCGTCCCCATCAGAAAACACTATTAAATATGGATGAAATTCTTTAAATCTATCCTCTTTCGATAAAGCAAATATTTCTTTTTTTGCTTGAATTATTCCATCATAAAGTCTTGTTAGTTTGCCTTCTCTAATCAATGACAATATCTGGGGCGATAATTTTTCATTTGGCGTACTTAGAGGATATATCTCTTTTTTTTGATTATTTAACTTCCAAACAACCAGAAAATCTTCTTTATCTATGTTTTTTAGCAAAAAATCGACTCTATCAAGGATTGTAAAGAAATCCTCAAGCTCCATTGAGCCGCTATTATCAATTATGACACTAAAAAGCCATTTATTTTTGAGTTTTTCTACAACTGGGGCAGTATATTCTTTACCATTGATAAAAATTTTTAGGCTTTTAACTTCTGCATTATTTAAATTATGAACTTTCAAAGAAACAACACTATTTTTATCAATTGTAAGATCATCATAAATTATTGAATAACTAAAAAAAGATATGAATATAAATACTATAAAAAATAAACTTTTTTTCATAATTTGCTTTTCGCCTTATCGCAGAGATATTTGTAAAACTGTAAAATAATTAAAGAATTGTTGTTTTCGTTTAATTTAAAGTCAGCAGTATATTTATATAATACTTCACTCTCTATAACTTCGCCATCTAACAAAATTCCTGCTAATTCAATCTTTTTTTCTTCCTTTTCGAGAAGAAATATAGATATTTCTTTACCAACTAAAAATCTTTGGCTACAATTAAAATTAAATTTAAAATCTCCAGATTTATTTTGTCTTTCTATATTAAACATTCCAATATTTAGTGGAAAATAATGGTTTTCTTGTATCAAAAATATTGAAGAATATTCAAAATCTATTTCTAAAGGAAGCTTAGAATCTAAAATTGTATCCAAAAAATCTTTATTTTTATTTTGATTGTAAAGATCATCAATTAAATCTACAAAATCATTTAGTCTTTGTTGTTCTTGCTTAAAATCCCATTTTTCACGCATAAAACTAAACAAATCAAAGAAAATTTCCTCATTAAACACCAATTTTAGATTTTTATTTTCATAAAATATGGTAAAAAAGTGTTTTTTATTCTCAATTCGGTTTATATTTTCGAGTTCTTTTGATAAGTCTTTATGGTAAAGATTTTCTGTATCAACACCGACAGATGCTAATGATTTAAAAAGAATATCTTGATTCTTTTTATTACAAATATAGCTAATTTTGCCTTTTTCCATATATTTAATGTTATCTTTTTCGAGTTTAGCATCAACTGTACTCGCATCTGGCACAACAATATGCCTTATATGAGATTGAATATTTTTTGTAATAAACTCAGAATTTCCTATTCTTAGAAAAGATTTATTATCAGCAGATGATTTGCCTGTGTAAATTATAAAACATTTTTCATCAATCGAAAAGATTCTTTTATTCATTATTTTTCCCCATTCCGAAGATTAAATTAAATAAAAATCTTTGTCAAGAAGAAAATTTAAGGTGGTAAAAAAATGTTAAATTAAGAAATACTTTTTAACAAAAACTTGAAAATTATTCTTTTTTTTGTTAAATTATAACACGAATGGACACGGATTTCGTTTGTTGGTAGACAACTCCCATTGTTTCCACAAGAAATATTTATGGAGGAAAATATGTCAAATTTAGCTTTAAAACCAGAAGAAAAATATACTTATGCAGATTGTAAAACTTGGCCAGAAGACGAGAGATGGGAAATTATAGATGGAGTTGCATATAATATGGGTGCCGCCCCTATGAGGGTTCATCAAAAAATATCTAGAAATTTACTTGTAAAAATATCAGTATATCTAGAAAATAAGACTTGTGAAGTCTATGATGCTCCATTTGATGTAAGGTTTGTTGATAATGCAGAACAAAAAGATTTTGAGATAGAAAATGTTGTACAACCAGATTTAGTTGTCGTTTGTGACCCAAAAAAACTCGATGATTATGGTTGTAAAGGAAGCCCTGATATAATAATTGAGATTTTGTCCAAAAACACAACAAAGAGAGATAAAATAAAAAAATTTAACCTATATGAGAAATATAAAGTAAAAGAATACTGGATAGTTTCTCCTGATACTGAAATGATAGAAATATACACTATTAACAATGGACAATACGGCAGACCACAAATTTTTGTTAAAGAAGACAAGATTGAAGTTAAATTACTTGGCGACTTGGTAATTGATTTGAATGATATATTTAAATAAAAATTAAATTACTTATCCAACAAAAGCGACATTTGCAAATGTCCGTTATAAAAAGATACAAGGTGGAAATATGTCAAATTTAGCATTAAAACCAGAAGAAAAATATACTTATGCTGACTGTAAAACTTGGTCTGAAGATGAAAGATGGGAAATTATAGATGGTGTTGTGTATAATATGGGTGCTGCCCCTATGAGGGTTCATCAAAAAATATCCGGAAATTTATTTTTTAAAATAAGGGCTTATTTAGAAAATAAGACTTGTGAAATCTATGATGCTCCATTTGATGTAAGATTT
>Ga0209518_1001972_pt1 | contig 20392 bp, 35 predicted proteins | sample RifGroB1_FD_183993 | JGI IMG/M metagenome (GOLD analysis project Ga0209518, IMG submission 183993) | Groundwater microbial communities from Rifle, Colorado, USA - Groundwater B1 (SPAdes) (version 2) | ecosystem: Environmental > Aquatic > Deep subsurface > Groundwater | place: Rifle, Colorado...
ATATCGTAATAACTTTAAAATAAAATTATACACACTAACATATAGCTCAATACACCAAACGTCTTAAAAGGCCCTTTATGTCGCTCTCAATCAATATATTTATATTTGCATTTATAAACCCAACTCATGATATAGGAGAAACTAAATTTATCTATGTAAAAGACTTAAAAACTAGTCCTAATTGGTGTCCTAGAAGAATTAAATTATAAATATTAAAATCTGAGAACTCTAAAAGGGTTCTCTTTTCTTTTTGCCTACAATTTATCCACCATCCAATTCTAAACGCTCACACGGGCTTATATAACTTCTCACAGCATCTTATAACTATTTATATTCCTGCTATCATTGTTCCATTTTTCAAACTCACAACAAATTATAATTTAAATAATTACTTGACAACTATATAATATTTATGATATTCTGATTAGGAGCGCAATAATACAAATATAATAATTATAGAAAGGAGTAAATTATTTATCATTTATATTGTACTATTAAAATTAAATAAATAAAGGAGAGATTGGCAATGAGTAAAAATAAAATACCTGAAAGATTACAACAAACTTATTCGAATATGAAGGGTAGATGCTATAATCCTAAAACTAATGGATACAAATATTATGGTGGTAAGGGAATTACAGTTTGTGCGGAATGGTTAAAAGATAGTAAAAAATTCTATGCATGGGCTTTAAATAACGGTTATGAAGAAAATTTAACTATTGATAGGATTGAAAACGATGGAAACTATGAGCCTAGTAATTGCAGGTGGGCAACGCATAAAGAGCAACAAAATCATAGAACAAATACTATTTTTATTGAATACGATAACGAAATAAAACCACTAACACAATGGAGCAAAGAAACTGGAATATCTCAAAGTGCTATAAAAAATAGACTAGATAAAGGAAAAGATATTTTAGATGATTATTGTCATATAAATATAGACATAAATGGAGAAATAAACACTCTAAAAGAATTATCTGAAAAAAGCGGAATACCATACGACACTATAATGAATAGGTATTACTTAGGATGGGATTCTAAAGATTTAATTAAACCAATTAACGAAGATATTAATAGAGAAACAAAACATATTGAAATTAATGGAGAAATACATACAACTACAGAATGGGCTGAAATATCAGGATTGACAAGAGAAATTATTTTAATGAGAATATCATACGGATGGAAAAATGAAGATTTATTAAAACCTAGAATTAAAAATAGAAAGAAAATATACATAGAAATAGATGAAATATCCCATACAAAAGATGAGTGGTGTAAAATTGCAGGAATAAGTATTAACGAGTTTTATCGAAGAATTCGAAAAGGATATACGGGAAAGAAATTGATTGCACCAAATAAAAGAAAAACACTAAAATAAATTTTTTATTGACAATTCAATAACCAATCACTATAATTATATTTAGCAAATCAAATACATAAATAAAAGGAGTTGCTAAAAATGAACAAATTCAAATTTTTCTCAACCTGCGAAACTATCCAAGAACTAAAAACTACCTTCCGCGAACTCGTTAAACTTCATCATCCAGACAAACCCACTGGAAACCTAGAAACAATGAAAGCATTAAACATTGAATATGAACTAGCTTTTGAATACATCAAATCAAATCCAATAAACGATCAAGAAAAGAAATCCTCATACTACGCTAACGTCAATGACGGCTTCCGCGAAACACTAGAAAAAATCATCTTTATTCCTGAAATTTTTATAGAAATATGCGGTAGCTGGATTTGGGTCAATGGTGAAACTAAACCTGTCAAACATCTACTAAAAGAAGCTGGCCTATGGTACGCAGGAAATAAAAAAGCATGGTATTTTAAACCTGCTGATTATAAGGCCAAAAAACATAAGGCATTTAGCATGGAAGATATTCGTGGCAAATACGGCTCGGAAACAGTCGAGAAGAAAGAGAGAACAAAGGTAGATAATCCACAAGCAGCAAAATAAAAAATGAAATAAATAAATTCCCAAAGAGGCTCAAAGAGCTTCTTTCTTTTTGTGCTACCTGGTAAACATTTTTGTATTAATTATAAATAATTAACCAATTAATTAAAACACAAAATAATTATTTAAAACCTATTTACATCCTCTGTAATAAGCGTATAATAAGAGTATAAAGTTTTTAAAATTGAAAGGGGAAATACATAATGGCAGTTATTAAAAATGTTAAAATTGGAGATATGTTAAAAGTTCCTACAATCTTAGTATTCCCAGGTAGAACTGGAAAATTTAATAGACACAATTATTCCGTGGGCAGAGTAATTAATGTCTTTAAACATTCAAAAACTGGCGAAACAGTTGTGGAGGTTGAATATTTTGAGTCATTACACTATAAAGAAGACTTTCCTCTACAAGTAAAAAAATTCTTCCTCGCAAACTGTATGAAATATAAATTAGAACCATGTACCTCACAAAATGTAGAATTATGCATAGAAAAAATTGGTTATAAGCGCATAAACGGTAATGCATACGATGTTTATCAGCAGACTTTAATTGAAGCATTTAACTTAAAGGCATGATTAGGAAGTGAAAACTTCCTATCTCTTTTCTCGAATGAGGCTGTAATAAGTCTCATTTTCTAAATCCTAAACCTCATACAAAACATAAATATAAAATACACCATTGACATCACTTAAAATACTATGCTAAATGAATCAATTACATAAACCAAAAATAAATAAAAAGGAAGTGCTTCCCTCATGGCAAGAAATCTTAAACCTGCTAATCTCAAAAAATTATCTCAAATCATCACTTCTAACGGATTCAAAATTGACCTAGCAAATTACATGTATAATCCATCATATGACCATGAATACCCAAACCTAATCCAATGCACCCACGAAACATCAACAGAAAGATTCTACACCAATGTAAAATACTTTAAACGCTACAATGGCACTGGTTATTATTCCATGGAAACCTATTCCCACAAAATTGATGATTCAAATTCATGGAGCATAGCAAATAGTCTAAAAGAAGTTGAACTTGAAGAGTCTAACAGATTTAGCATGAAACATCTAATAGAACTAGCTGAAGCAATCAAACTAGAAAACATTCCGGCAATTGCTGAAGCAGCACGATAAACCTAAACCACAAAATAAAATAAATCAATCTAGAGGCTCTAACGAGTCTCTTTTCTATTCACCTATAATTTCCTTACCTAATACCTCAAACCTTCTTACAATCAATCCTAGTGCATATCATTATACATTCAGTTACAATCTCTAATCCCATATTCCCGATCACACCAAAAACAAACCTAAAATAAATATTGACATATCACAAAATGAGCGTATAATAATAGTTAGTTACACAACTTAATAAAGGAGTTGACGCAAATGACTTATACTGAGAAGTCCGAAAAATGGGCTAAAAAGTTAGGTTATGAATCTTTCAACGCACTATGGATGGCATCAGAAGAGGTTAGAGACTCGGACAATAATCTTTCTTATGTTACTCCATTCCAAGGTAAGTTTATTACATATGATTACAATTTACGCAAAAAGGACATTAAAACTTTTGATACACTAAAAGAAGCTTATCAAAGTTTATTCTAAACTAGAGTAAAAACTCTAGTTTTTCTTTTAAATAAAAAGGAGGAATTATGTTAAAATGGAAAATCTAACCTCCGAGCAGTACGCAGTAAACAACTTTAAACAAAAATTATGGGATCAATTAGAACCGAATTTTTTGGAATTTATACATGAAACGGTAAACAAGCAGGATATGAAAACAGATAATGAAAAAATTATGTTTTACAGATTGCAACAGATTTTCGAGACATTGCAGGAAAATGGAATAGACAAATTTTAGAGCGGAAACGCTCTTTTTCTTTGTCTTGCTATAAAGTTTTACTCTAAACATATTCCAGTGCCTTAAAAGTACCATTATGGGCCTTAAAATCAAATATAATTACTATTTGGCGTTTGTATTTGTTCTATGGTATTATATCAATATGGATTAATAAATAAAATATTGGAGGTTGAAGGAAATGAAAGCATTTGACTTTGTAAAAATACAAAATGTTGGCGTTGGTAAAATTCAAAGTATATATGATGGCAAAGGAGCGAGTATCGATATTTGTTATACAAATTATTATAGGGATCTATCAGAAGATACAGACATCGAACCAGCCACGGAAAAGGAATACATAGAATTTATTAAATTTATGGTTAAAGAGTTAACCGCTAAGTCTAAAAATAAAAGGAGTGAAGCAGCAGATTATAATCGGGAAACAAATGGAGAGGCCACCAGAAGGAAAGGGAAAGTCAGTGTAATTAATGGGAATTATGCTTTTGGATTAGCTGAAAATTTATTATCACAGCATCATAGGGGATTATTGTCAGACGCTAAAAAAGCAAAGGAGTTAAAAGACAAACTGAAAAAGGAAATAGACTGGTATAATCACATACAAAAACTTTTAAAAGAGGCTGAAAAGGAAAGAAAGAATAAGGAGAAGAACGCAGGGTAAAACCTGCCTTTTCTTTGTCTAATTTTAACCTTCTCTTTCCCCGATCAACTCATTTTTCCTTTTTAATCCTTCCCAAACTAAAAACACTGCCACAAAAACGGCCCTTGTTGCCCTCAGATTGCGTTACCCTATATAATCTTATCTAACAACAATTTAAACGTCTCAGAATCAAAATACAGCTATTATTTACTTACTTATGCCAATATAATTAAATTGTTTATAAAAACAAACAATAAAATAGGACTACAAAATCACAAAATAATACTAATAGTACAGCAAAAAGATACCTATAGTGTATTTACAATATATAAATAATAGTTTAAAATAAAGACAGTTAAACAATACACCACAGAGCAGACACAAACTTCTTACCTCAATTATCAGTCAGTTATCTATAACTAAAATGTAAAATAATTATTCGGAGGTGGCTTACTACATAAAAGGTCTTGCATAAAACCGAGCAGCTAATCACAAACCACGATAACCAGAGAACTTTAATTCTAGGTTATATGTGTAAGTGGACAGAATGTTCTTTGAAAACTGAATAAAGCGAACTAGCACCATAAACCTTTAAAACTACTTTTTGGATTGACGCATTCCGCGCTCATAAAAGCAAGTTAGAGGAGTGGAAAAGGATAGTAAAAGCGCAAGGAACGCATTCAGCTAGTTAAATTATCCCTTACAAAAACTTGCTTAAATTCTTGTCTTAATTTCTGCTCTCTTAAATGCAAAAATAAAATTAAGAAAGTGGGAAATAAAATGTCACAAACTCAAAAAGATTCATTTCTCAAACTTGCGAAAGGTAGCTGGCAGCGTTCAATTCTCAGAGATTTATTATCTTGTTCAGCCATAACAAATCCTATCAAATCTTTAAAAGGTAATGCCAAAAGTTATTCAGGACGTTATCAAGTATCATTTTTCGCATTATTACGCAGAATTGAAAATGCAGGATACACTATAACAATTCAACCTGGCAAACTCGGAGGCCAATGGGGAAGTACATACAGTTTATCGGTATAAAGTCAAAAATAATTATTCTGAAAATTCCATTTTAAAAAGAGAGTGGAAATTGAGACAAGAAAAGAGTAAAATGTAGGGGGATAATAATTAGACTTTTTAGTCTAGCTTAGAGCATAGCAACAAACTTAATTAAAATTTAAGGAGTTGTTGTATAATGGATTTTACTAAAAGCGAATTGAAAGATGTTGCGAAAATGATTGAAGAAAGTATTTTAAGAGAATCTATGAATTTTGATACTATTAAAGGATATCAACAAACTGAAAGTTATAAAATCAAATCTGCTTTATACGTTAAAATTTTAAGCGAATATTACGGTAGTATTGTAACAATCAATGAGAATTCAATGTTCGGCTTATTAGATATTAACTAAAACTATCCTGCTATGCTATGTTCTAAGCTAGGCTGAATTGTCTTAAAACCTCTCTTTTAAGTGATTCCAATCTAATCCTTATTCCTTTCTAAAATATTCCGAACGCAGAGAAGTCCTCTGTATTAGTAGATTTTCTTAAAAGCTTAATTCCGCGAATGATGCTGAAAGCAGCAAAAAGAAAAATGAAAATACAAGATAACGAAACAAATAGGAATATTTTAGAAAGGATAGGGGTAAGATAAAAATTCTCTAGGGATATGCTCCTGTTAGTGCCTACTCAAAGGAGTATGATAAAATTATGATAGCTTTAATTTCTTCTGATTATATCGTTAAAAATCACTTCGAGGAAATTGTGAATAATTTTCCTCAATTAAAGGTTTTCAATACTAACGACGAAATAATCAGGAATGAAGAAAATTATAACCAATTTGATCAAATTTGTTTCTGCGATTTCGAAATAACAGCCTATACTTCTATGAAAATTTCGAAATATGCTCCAGAAAAGAAAATACAGTTTTCTGATTTGTATAGTTTGAAAAATTATCTTTGTAAGTTGAAAAACATTCTTAACTAAAAATTAAATGGTAGGCATTAACAAAAACATATCCCTTAAGCAAAAGAGAGAGTTAACCAAAAACATTCTATTAAATCCCTTCAGTTTATTCATTATTACAGTTTAATCATAACAATTGATTTAAACTTGCATAACAAAATTAAAATGCAGGTTGTTTGTTAATTAATAACAATTACATGGTTATTCGTTGTCGAAAAGTAACTTTATACTCCAAACCGTCAAACGAGAGGATATAAGGCGAAATCATTATATTTATTGATTATGTAAATGTTAGAAATGGCTTGTAACAAAATTGTTAAGGTTCTCAATTATTCTTACTATAAACTAAAGGGATTAAAAACAAAGAGAGCATACTTTTTTAATGCTTGCTTAATAAAGAGGAGATTAATAAAATGGAAAATACTTGGATTATGAACGCTAAAGAAACTAAAATTTTTAATTCCATTGCAAGAGCTTGGAAAATGAAAGTTGAAGGAGAATTTACTTTTAAAGATTTTAACATTCTGTATTCTGCATTTATGGATAAACTTACAGAAGATGAAAAAGAACGAATTAAATACAATTTAGTTCGTTGTGGAATGTAAAAATAAGTAAGCAAGCATTAAAAAAGTATGCTCTCTAGATTAATTTTCCGCAAGGTGTGAACTTTATAACAATTTATAAGTTTAGACCTTGTGCAAAAATTTAAGAATGAAAGAGGTTATGTAAAATGATTACAATTAAAAAATCTCCAAAACATTCCGGTTGTTTAGCTTGCAATAACACCGATAGCGACTTAAAAGACATTAAATTTGGGGCATCAGCCGTTATTACTCTCTGTAAAAAATGCAGAAAAGAATTAATCGAACAATTCAAAGCTGAGTAATTATACCAAATCAAAAAGACATTTTAGTTTAAGTGCTTTATAACAGTGATTATGAAGCACTTTCAACCCTAGAATTTTAATAAAGTATGAATTAATGAACAATTAGCGTATACTTTATTAAAATAAAAGGAGTGCTGAAAATGAGTTTTACATCAATGGCAAGTAAAAACGCAAGCATCGATAGAGCAATGGAGGAGGGAGCAGAACAAGAAAAGGTAAATATCGGGAAACATATTAAGGCCAACAAACTGAACATAAGGACTTGTGAGCGTACACGGGTTGAAGGAAAATGTCTGAATGTATTCTTCAGTCAACAATCAGACGCAATTGTTTATGTGATTGAAACCGCAGAAGGAAAAAGAATTCAGGTTTATTCGTGGGACATTACCTCAATTAATTAACCCTTAAAGTTTGTTTGCCTCTAGCAACAAAATCAAAATAACAGACATAAAAATTTGTTGCTAGGTTCGAGTAAATTAGAAGGAGTGGTATTAAATGTCTGAAGAAAAAGAAATCACTTACACCACGGAAAAACGAGACATTGGAACTTTAGTAGAGCATATCGAAAAGCAATACTACACAGTCGGAAAACACCTCCAAGACTTCCTCACTGCAAAAAAGGAAACTGAGGGAAAAGAAATAAAAACCCTTCGAGATTTTATGGAATCACAAAGAGCCTACGTCTGGGAGACTTGGAGAGCTTCAAACTTAATCCAAACTGTTCTTCTTAAAAATCCTATTCCTGAAATAACAGTCTACAGAGCCGATGACAAAAGCCAATTTAGAAAGACAGTCGATGGGCAACAGAGATTAACTAGTATTTATCTTTTCATTAACAATGGTTTCAAGCTTGACGTATCAAAAACTATGTTCCCTAAATTTACAATTGAAGGCGAACAATTTAACGCAAATGAAACACTCCAGGGCAAAACATTCTCTGAATTACCTGAATTATGGCAGGATATCGTAAAAGGTTATCAACTTAGAATAACAACCATGAACAATTGTAGCGAGGAAGATGCTGAAAAAGCATTCGTCCAAATGAATTCAGGGGCTAAAGGGTTAAAACCTTCAGAGATTCGCAAAGCAGCAATGGGAAGCGATACACGTAAATTCTTTAGATCAATTTTAGATAGTGATTGGATTTTACACGCATTAACACCATTGGCAACGAAAGGGAATGCTGGCGATGAGATTCTATCGCAAGTCATCACGCTAATACATAACAATGGCCCAATTGAGTTGTCTAAGGATAATATTGACAAGTCAATTTATGGCTTTAGAGAATTAGGATTACCGGAAGAAATCGAGGATGACATGATAAATGTCTCTAATTACCTTAGTCAAGCAACAGAAATTTGGATTAGCAACAAAAAGAAAGAAGATGAAAAAGAAGGGAGTAAAAGGGTTAAAAATTATTCAACCTATCGCTATACGTGGCTAAATAAGACTAATACTGTAATGCTGATGTATTCGGCTTATTCAGCAGTAAAAAATAATGTTACTGTCGAAGAATTTTCTGCATGGGCTTATAATTTCTTTCAGGCTCCAACAAAGGAGTATAAGGAAGGATTGCAAGACAAGGTTATTGACCTAAAACGTGTAGAATTGCGGTTAAATGCTATTAATTCAGAGTTGGGGAAATTAAGTTCATTTGAACAGGCTCAAAAGGTTGAACAGGATGAGGAAGAGGATCAAAGGGAGCAACCTCAACAAACTGAAAACCTTGAACCTGCTATAACAGCAACCCCAGAATCGTTCAGCGAAGAAAATCAAAAAGAACATTCTGACATATCGGATACAGACCAAGAGGATGTAAAAGCGATTTTAAATATCATCGACAACGTTGCTTAATGCTAAAATAATTGTATCTGGAGTCTAGACAATAACAATAGTTAACTTGCTATTGTCTAGCATTCGAGGTAAAGTTATTATATCAAAGGAGTGAAGACAAATGAACAATGTGTTAGAATCTATTAATGAAATCTATTCTGTGATCGAAGAAACTGAATTCGAGGTACTGACCAAAGAACAGCTCTCCAAATTAGGCAATAACAATAACACTTATTTCGGGAGAATGGAAATTGCCGACACTGATTCCTATATCATGTTTTTCATGCCTAAAAATGCTTTTAGTAAATTTGAATATTATTGCGGTATGGAATATGCTAAGGATGATCTTGAATACAAATTCGAGACACCGGATAGTGTATTAGTGGTTTATAATTCAAGTTGTGAGCGAGCTTCTAGGTTAGTATATGAAGCAACCGGAAAGCAAGTCGGAGACTATGAGGAAGAAGAAGATGAAGAATAATCCTTAGAGTTTGTTGGTCATAGGGTAGCGGAACTTATAACAGAGTCGTTACCTTGTGTCGAGTCAAACTTAAAAGGAGTTGGAATTATTATGTCGAATAATTGTTTTGTTGCAATAACAAGGGTATACAGCGACAATTCAAAGGAATATGTTCTCACAACAAAAAAGGATTATGAACAAGAATCTAAAAACAAAGATTTTAAAGAAACATTATCATATTTCAAAACTTATATTGAAGCTTATGACCATATTCATTCTTTAAACTAAAGGAGGTTAAAATCATGGCATTGGAATTTATTCAAAAACTATATCAAGACGGATACCTTTCAGCAGACTTTAAATTATTTGGTGTACCACAAACTAAGGAAGATGCTGAAATCTGGATGGCACAATATCAAAGTATTAGGAATTATCTAAACTAAGAAATAAATATTTAGGGAATTAGCCTTAATTCTCTTTTGTACTTCGTAAAATAGTGGTATAATGAATATATTAATTACGGAGTAGAAAAGGCAATTGTGGAAAGTACCTATAACAGTTGGCCTAGAATACTTGAAGGAGCGTGTATTAAAATGAATTTATACCAAACCATGAAAGACCAGCATCAAGAAGAAATCAATAATTTCCTTATGTTCTTTGCTTTCTCAAATGCTCAATTCGAAGAAGGTATACAAAAACTAGGTTTAAATCCTTCTGAAACTGATAAACTTTACAAAACTGGTAGTGGTGGCTATTATCGAAAAACCGATGCTAAAGAACTTCATTCCATGTTTAACCGCCATCAAAAGGAAATGAAACAAGCAATGAAAGACGATCAATTCCTTTATGATGCTTTTGACTATGAATTAGGAAATCATGAATACTGTATCACATGGGACGTAGAACCTACACTAGAGGCTCTAGGAATGACTGAGGATGAAGTTGAAAATGATGCAAGGATGGCAGCAATTTTCAGAAAAGCTAGGCAAGCACAAAGCGAATGGTATTCTAAACACGGTTAACCTTTCTTTATCTCGACAGTGGGCAGGTAACATTATAACAATAACAAATGTTATTTGCCTAGTTTCGAAATTAAGAAAGGAAGTGTAGTTCAAATGAAAAATTTTGTAATCAATAACGTGAATATGATTAAAGAAGATTTTTCGCAAATGATTAACTATGTAGGGTCAAGAGCTATCGCATTAGCCGAAGTAGAAGAAGGTATTGCAATTAATACTTCTAGCCCTTCAAACGAAAAAGATGTTCATAGTAGTATTGTGTTTTTCTTTGAAAAATGGAATAATGCTTATAAATTAGATTATGAAAGGAAAGACATATTGATTACTTGGAGGGAATAAACCTAGCAAACACGAATTTGAAAGGAAGATGAAAAATGAAAAAATTTAATGTCAACATATCCACTATTAATGAGCAAGGTGTATATCCAGCTTGGGGAGAAACTGAAAACGTTGAAATTGAAGTTTCTGACTTAGGAGAACTTGAGAAAGAAATCCAAAATCTGAAAGAGGATTTTATTCATAATTTATTAGCAAATAACAGTGATTACACATCTAGCGACATTGTAGGATTTGACCTTTGCAAAAATGAAATCTATTTGACAGTCGAAACCTATTCAGAAGAAATTGATTCCGAATAAAATCCAATTTTGATTGTATGGAAATAGGGCGAAGTGACATAACAATAACAGGACTTCGCCTTGATTCGAGACTATCAAAATTTAAAGGAGAGTATATATTTATGTTTAAATTATTTATGTCAGTTGATGGATTTTGTACGGATAAAATTAAATTCTTCAGTACCTTTGACGATGCTCTTGATTATGCGAAAAATGATTGCCATATATGGAGCGATAATGGCAGTCTTAAATTTGAGACAATGAAGGACGCTCGTATTAGTACGGATAATTCTTCATATTTTCGTATGGTTGGCGTACCACATAAAGAAATAGACGATTGGGATAGTAAATTTGGGAGGGTAGAAATAAATCAAGAAAAATTTTTGCCTAATAATGAAACGTTCTTTGAATTAATTCTTGACAACGGATATACCAATACTCAAATATATGGTGATCCACACACAAGAAATTCAATGGATTATTTTCAGACAAAAGAAGAAGCTGAAAAAGCAGGAGATAAATATGATAGATACTATAAAGCATGGAAAGATGGTACTGTTGGTCTTGATTTTACAGGAGAATTTCTCTATGTAACACAAAGAAAATTAGCATAAAACCAAACTTTTAAGGCATAGAAAGGAATGATATATCATGAGTAAAATTAAAAAGGAAAAAGAATCGTTAACCTACAACCTAAAAGAGAATATGGAAAGATTCGAGGAACAAAAAGCAAAGGTAATTGAAATATTAACTAAGGCCACACCAGAAACAATTGTTAAACTGGATGAGTACACGGCATTCAGCACCATGAAACGATTAGCAAGAGAGATTGAAATCATGGAAGCGAAATTAAGAGTTGTTGATTATTTGTGGGACGAAATAGATTAGCATTTTGCAGAGTGTAAAGGGTAATATATCTATAACAGTTGCCCTTTATTAATGCACCAGGCAGCACGTTTCAAGTCGTGGCCTATGCTAAAATTATGAAAGAGGTTATTAAAATGAGCAATATCAGAACTATGGAACTTTTAGGAGTTGACGATTGGGACAGACCAGTTTACAAATGTATCGAAAACGGAATCTTATGGAAAGATTTAAACCTTGGAGGCGAAAACCCTGAATTATATAGTTGTCAAAATAGTTTTGATGGTGAACCTGAAAGTCCTATAAAATCTGATTTGGAAATACATTTTAAAACTAAATATAAGAAAAATCCTAATGAATTTGATTATATGATGCTTTCCAGGTTGCAGACAGATTGTAAATATTATCTTGGTAATGGTAATCGTAACAAAGAAAATTTATGGGCAGGAGATGAGCAGAAGCAAATTAACGAAATGAAGAAACTGTATAATAAATTTGTTGACGATGATAAGCCAGAATGGTTAACTTATGAACAGATTTTAGATTATGAAAAATCTATGGTTAATGAAAACCTATTCTGCCCAAACTGTCAAAAATCTGTAACACCTACTACTACAGAGTACGAGGAAGGATCAGAAACCTTTGAAAGTGGGAAATTATGTCCAATATGCGAAAAATATATTGATTAATTCCTTCATAAAGCTTTAATTATTCTCTAGGTCGTGATATAATGTAAATATAAATATTACGACTTGGAGAGTATTTAAAAATCTAAAGGAGCGTGTTACATATGACTAAATTATTACTGAATGACCAACTAAAGGGCGTAGAAATCTATTTCGACGGTAAACCAGTTCAAGCAATTATTGACAGTCTTAAAAGCAATGGTTTCCGTTATCATGGTGCAAAAGTATGTTGGTATGCAAAACAGTCAGAAAAAACCCTTGCAGAAGCTCAAAAATACACCTTGGGGCAGGGAGCAGAACAACCACAAGTTAAACCTTTAACACTTGTTACTCCAACCATTAAAGCACAAAAGGAAGTAAAAAATAATATTGTTCTTCCTTTGTGGGATCGGGTACAATTTGTTGAAGGTTCTGACGATACTTCAAAATATCGCTATAAATTTATTGGATCTAATTATACTGGGCTATCAACCAAAGAAACTGCAACAGAGGTTAGAAGGATTTTAAAAAACCAATTACCGGAAGTTAAATTTTCCATAACCTCAGACCATAGTCATATCAGTATAACAATTAAGCAAAGTCCATATAACTATTCAACACTTGAATATTCTTCAGAACTTCAACCTTATGAATACAGAAACCATGAAACGGAAAATAACAAGGAGTTAACCGCAATTAAATCATATTGCAAATCATTGTTGAATAGTTATAACTACGATGATTCAGACAGTCAAAGCGATTATTTTAATACTCATTTTTACGACAGTGTTTCAATTGATTCTGATTATGTTCAAACCGAACAAACTGAAGAACAAAAAGCAATTGTTTCTGAATTCAGAAATAAAATTAAGGCCGAAGAAATTAAAGAAGAAGAACGGAAGGAAATTCAATATCAGGAGCATTTAGCACAAAGAGAATTAGATAAAATTTCCTATCAGGAATCAGCTAAAAAAGAGGCTGAACAAATTCAAATTATCAATGCTAGTATTTCTATAACAGACTTAGTAGGAGAACGGCAATATTTTATAATCGGCTCACAGTTTGCAAATCTCAATAAAAACGATACCTTGGATCAATATATTGAGGAAGTAGCAAAAGGCGAATTCTATTTGCAAAATGTAAAAATTACAAAAGAAATTCATTTTCAAACTGAAGAATCTTTATCCTATTTCTCTAACATGTTGCTCAACGATTTTGATTTTCTTTCTGAAACTGGTGGAAGTTACACTGACGATGTAAGAATTAATTCCATGACAGATTATAACAACATGACTGATGATGAGCGCAAAACGGTTGTATTCAATCTTTACGGTGTAGGGATCTACTATAACAATGAACTACAATTCATTGTGGACGCACAAGGCCATTCATACGCCAGATATGTTGGATTAGTTGAAAATATTACCATTCAAAAGAATGACAATGTAGATCAATTAATTAACCATGAACAAATAAAAGAATTAAAGGGAAAAGTTGAAACCCTTGAGGATTTATCAGTTGAAGCAATAACTTGTGATCCTTCTTTAGTTGGAACATGGGATAAAGAGAACTGGAACGAGTACAAAGACAGGATGAAAAAGATTTTCAATAAAAACTATTTTAAACTCACCAAAGAAATTATTCAGCAAATACCTGAAGAGTCGGAAACTTTAAAATGTTGCATGTATAGATTGCTCAAGGAAGTTGATGGAATTCAGGAACAATTCAGGATTGCAGACTTAAAACAAGGTCAAAAGGTAACATTATTTTATATTACTGATTTTGGAAGTGTAGCAAATCAAATGGTAACGCTCGACACTGTTGAGTATACCAAATACGCTCAATATGATAATGCTGTAAAATTGACTTGGATACCAAAAGGAAAACGGAAACAGTATTACAATTTCTTTTACAGCACTTTGTTAGTTTATGAGGGGTGGCTCGAACTTCCTCAAAGTGTTTTGCATGAAGTAAAAGAAACTAATGATTTTGTCATAACATCGACTAAATTCTTAAGCTGTGATAAAAAGCAGTATGATGAAATTTTAGACCATTATGAAGTGCAAGGGTTTAAACCAGTGATCAATACTTATAGACCCACTTTCTAGAGTCATTCAAAGCAGTTTATGAAGGTTCTGCTATAACAAAAACCTCCAATACATACTAGGAGGAATAAAATGTTTGAACACGAATTTTACCCAACCCCAAAGGGATTAATTGACACTATGTTAACAGGAATTGATTTTAAATATATTAGTTCTGTATTAGAACCAAGCGCGGGCAAAGGGGATTTAATTGAAGCAGTAATGGATAAATTTAAGTATTCCCATAGTTACTCTTATAATAGGGAAGCTATATGGGATATTGACGCAATCGAAATTGATGAAAATCTACAATTTATCTTACAAGGTAAAAAACATAGGGTAGTACATAACGACTTTTTAACCTATGATACCTATAAAAAATACGATTTAATTATTGCTAATCCACCATTTAGCACCGGAGATAGGCACTTATTAAAAGCCCTAGAAATGCAGGAAAATGGTGGACAAATAATTTGCATACTCAATGCTGAAACTCTAAAAAATCCCTATAGCAACATTAGAAAGGAATTGGTAGACAAATTAGAGAAATACGATGCAGAAATTAAGTATATTCAAAATGGATTTATTAGCGCAGAGGTTAAAACTAATGTTGAAATAGCTTTAGTTCGCGTTAATATTCCAAAAGCAACACAGTCCTCTATAATTCTAGAAGGATTAAGACAACAAGAAGTATTTCGCGAGGAAGTCCATAACAGTGGCAAAGTGGTCAATGCCGACTTTTTAAAGGGAATAGCCCAGAAGTATAATTTTGAAGTAAAAGCAGGGCTAAGACTGATTGCAGAGTATGAAGCAATGAAACCTTTTATACTTTCTTCTTTTAAAGAGGAAAGCAGTAATACAATTCTAAATTTAACTGTCAATGATAAAGACGGAAATTGTTCAAAGGAGAATTCCTATATCAAACAAGTAAGGATGAAATACTGGTTAGCATTATTCACCAATGAGGATTTTATGAGTCTATTTACCTCTAATCTAAGGGAAAAGTATAGGTCTAAAATCAGTGAATTGAAAGATTACGACTTCAGTCTCTATAACATTTACACCATCAAAATTCAGCTAAACAATGAAATGGTCAAAGGTGTAGAGGATACTATATTAAATTTGTTTGAACAATTCAGTCATAAACATCACTGGCATGATGAAACATCAAAGAACGTCCACTATTATAACGGTTGGAAGACTAATAAAGGATGGAAAATTAACAAGAAAGTTATTATTCCTTTACATGCTTTTAATGACTATAGTGGGGAGTTTCAACCAACTGATTATAAGATTGTGGATAAACTAACCGACACGGAGAAGGTTTTTAATTACTTGGATCAAGGAGTAACAGAGGATATAAATATAAAAGATACATTGAAGTTTGCTGAAGGTTACGGAGATACAAAGAAAATTCCATTAAAGTATTTTACAGTTACATTTTATAAGAAAGGTACTTGTCATATTGAATTTACTAATTTAGACTTACTCCATAAATTCAATCTTTTCGGATCACAGCGAAAGGGATGGTTGCCTCCTTCATATGGCAAAACTGATTATAAAAACATGACGAAGGAAGAAAAGACTGTAATTGATGAGTTTGAAGGAAAAGATTCTTATGCAAATGTCATGAGTAACAAGGATTATTTTATAGTTGAGACTTCTAAACTATTGATGTTGGCATAAAGTTAGTATATGATTGTAATATAATTATTTTGATAATGCCTAAGAACCTGCAAGCTATATAACAATCATAACAATAAATTGCAGGTGCTTGGAGTTTATCAAGGAATTATGATAAGCTATATTAAATTAAGGAGGGTTGAAAGACAAAACTAAATATATGGTAATAAATAAAATTATTAGGAGGAACAAATAATTTGGCATCGGTTAAACAACAAGCAACAATTGAAAGAAAAAGACAAGAAAAATTTGATCATGAACATAAAATGATTAATGGAGTTGACCATAAATTCTGCAATAAACATCATATTCACTTTCCCGAAGAGGGTATTTGGTTTCCAGCGACTACAGAATATTTTTATTATAATGATAAAAATAAAACAGACTATTTACATCCTAGTTGTAAAAGATGTGATATTGTTAAAGGTGGTATAATTTTTCAAGCAAATAGAGAAAGAAGCTATGCAAGTCACAGAAAATATCAAGGTACTCCAAAATGGAAAGCATATTCTAAAAGAAATCAAATAAAAGCCAAACCTAAACGCACAGAATGGAGGCAAGCACATCCTGAAAAATGTATAGAATATTCTAAAAAACATAGGAATCATGATATAACTGAAGTAGAGTGGAGGAAGGAATTAGAAGTATTTGACTATAAGTGTGCTTATTGTGGAATGACAGAAGAAGAAAGTAAAAGAACACAAAATCAAGTTCTGCATAAAGAGCATGTTGATACTGGTGGCTATAATGATTTAAGAAATGCTGTTCCTGCCTGTAGAAGTTGTAATAGTGGGAAACATGAAGATGATTTAGAAGAATGGTATTTTGAACAAGAATTCTTTGATGAAGATAGATATGATAAAATAATTTGGTGGATCGAAGAAGGATATAAGGAGTACATAGATAATAAACCACCTTATAGAATAATTAGGAAAAAGAATGAAGACAATAACAAATTTCATCATGAATTATGGAGTGTAGATGAATATAGAAATATGGTAGAATGCCTACATAAAAGAACAACTAAAAAGGAGATAGAAAATGATATGAAAAATGGCATTGTGGAAGTTCCTAAAATAGTACCTATTTAGATGAAGGGGCATTAAATCGCCCCACTTGCATATACGCACGCACGTATGCTATAATTACACCATAACTACATCAAAGGAGGTATCACAATGCAGGTATCACTAAATACCAGAATTGAATTGGAATTACGCCAACGCTTAGACATCTATGTTAAAAAAACCAACAGATCAATAGCCCAAATTACTGCTGAAGCAATTGAAAAATATTTAGATGAAAAGGAGAAAAAGGAGTAAATTTTTATTGACGTATGCGTGCAAGCGTGATAAAATGTTGTTAATAAAGTAAATATTATTTATTGATTTAGAGGAGGAAGAATTAAAATGAAAAATGAATATGTGTCCGTATTATTTACCAAACCCCAAGGAGAAGGTAAGTGTTTTGTAGAAAAAACTTGGAAAAATGAAATCCCGTTCATGGAAATTACTGAACACAATGACCCTCGGAAGATTACTTGTGTATGGAATGTTCAACATTGGAGAAATCCATCAGAAAAAGAATTAGAGAAGTATGGTGAAAACATTCTATCCATTAGGGTAGAGTCATATCCTACTATTTCTTTAAATTAGAAAGAAGGAGTTAAGAAAATGGAAGATGAAACTGAAAAATACTTAAAAAATGAATTATCCGAAATGAAAATGTTAGAAAATCTAGAAACTGCTAATAAATTTGAAGTTTGTTGGAATTGTGCCACCAAAAAAGTCTTGTATTGTCATATTTGTAAAAATTCTTCACACTTCACCAAAAAATGTACTTGTGGTTCTGGTGAGTATTGGGCAACGTGTTCTGCTCCAAACGGATGGAGAGAATGTGGTTAACTTCTAGATTGTAAGAGGGATATTCGAAAAACCCTATAACAAATCGAGTATCCTGATTCGAGTCTAGAAATTAAAAAGAGAGGTAATTTAAAATGGAAAAGAAATCGTAGCTGTGTAAGACTTTTGAAAAAAGAAAAAAAACAATTAAATAAATTAAAGAAAGAAGGAATTGTGAAATGGAAAAATTTATTTGTAGTTGTTGTGGAACAGTGGTAAAGAATGAAAAAGATTGGTGTAAAAAGTGTGGGAATACTGATATATTTTGTGATACTATTCCAAACTTTCCCGAAACAAAAATTATCCCTTATAAAATTGTAGCTATTCTCTCAACAACTATTCTTCCACTTGATGGTTGCTATGATGTTAAAACCTTAACTTCCATTCCTAACATAACAAGGATACCTCATTATATCGGACACCCTACCACAAAAGAGATTGTAGAAAAATTAGGAGCCGTAAAAGCTCCAACAAATTTATTCAAAGGTTTAGAACAATCTGGCGATTCTGCCTTATGCTTTTCTATAAAGCAAGGTATGTCAACCCGAAAAGAGGAAGGATTTACAAGTCCACATCAAGAAATTGATATAACACAACTTGATGTACGGTTAATTACTAGAATAGATTGGGAGGTATTTTAAATGAAACGTAAAAATATGAATAGAGTGAATGATATGCGTTCACCCTATTATTGGGAAGATTTATGTTCTATTGAGAACTCACAGTTTTGTGGATTCTCAGAAGAGGGGAATATTTCGGGCATTCCTGTTTGTAACGAATGTCCTTATTTAAAAGAAAATGGGTATACTATCAATAACAATTAGAAAGGAAGTATGTAAAATGTCCTACACTCTAAAAGGCAAAACCTCGGATCATATTGTCAGTATGTTTATCGACATTACTGACACGAAACAAGTATATCAAGATGCTAGAAATTATTTAAAATCTCAAGATCATAAACGCGATGAAATTGAAATTAAACTAGAGAAAGATTTATATGATTATGAGCGAAAACCATTAGAAGAAAAATTAGACTCTCTTGATGATTGTGTAGTGCTTTATAACATCCATGATGAAGCACTACAAGAATATCACTTCGGTAGTGACGGTCAGGTTTTAAAAACTAAGCTAGGGACCTATGATTAATAGCAAATATTGTTAGAAGGGGGGGGTTTTATAAAATTAAAGTAAGCGAGCTTAGGGTAAAATTAGAATCAATGATTAGTGTTTTAAAAGTTAATGACATTCAAAACGACGAAGTAATAGAATTATCAGTTTTTGAAATAGTCATAATACTTAAACACTTACAAAATGCAATGAATATTTTAAATGAAGATAAAGAGGGGGAAGTAAATAATGCATTTAAACAGTGAATATGTCGAAACTAAAGAAACTGAGGGATGGGACGTATTATGTGAGTGCGGTTCTCCCCTTCATGTCTTTAAGGTAAGAGGAATTATAGATACAATTGACCGTGATTATGTATGTAAATCTTGCGGAAACAGATATAATGAGTATAGACTCAAATATCCATCAGACCACACTTCTTATAATTACAGTGTAGATGGAGTTTTTACTAAAATTTAATTTCTGAAATGAAACCACGTAACACAAGATCAAGTATTAAGTATAACAATTTTGTGTTACGGTTTGAGGTCAGAAATGGTATAATCTGTATAACAGCAGGCCAAATTTTAAGCATGTAATTTTTAAAATTAATTAGAAAGAAGGAATTAAAATGAAAATTAATGTTCTTCATAACCAACAAGATCCTTTTAGTCAAACCATACTCTATGCTCCAGAACTTGAATTACCTGAAGCAAATCATATTGCAGAAAAATGTTTCCCTGCGGTCAGATTCTCAGAATTACATCCTCAAGAATATTTCCTCATCCTTGAAAGTGAAGTCGGGGCATATGAAGAATATTCAAGATATTCCAA
>Ga0209518_1001984_pt1 | contig 20300 bp, 26 predicted proteins | sample RifGroB1_FD_183993 | JGI IMG/M metagenome (GOLD analysis project Ga0209518, IMG submission 183993) | Groundwater microbial communities from Rifle, Colorado, USA - Groundwater B1 (SPAdes) (version 2) | ecosystem: Environmental > Aquatic > Deep subsurface > Groundwater | place: Rifle, Colorado...
GGATTTTTCCAATCTAATTTTTCTCCCAATTCTTTGGAAAATAAATTAAAAGTATTTTCGTGGAATTGAAAAAGTCCAAAAGCCAACCCATTGTCGCCGATAGCATCTGCCTTCCCCGAGCTTTCGCACATCATTACCCTCGTCATTTCTTCAGGGGAAACGGCATATTGAGCGGAGTATTGTTTTATCAAGTCCTTAATTTCCTCTACATTATCGTTTTTTCGCACAGAATTGAGCAAGGCAAGACTTTCCCACCCCTCCTCGTCCTTATTCACATTATCGCCCTCTTTCTTCTCCTGCGTGATTTTATCGCTTAAAATAGTTTCCGGTATTTTATCTACCGCCAAAACCGAAGAAGCCAACGATTTGGTTTTAGCTTCTGCGATATAAACGAAGTTTGGGCTATTGGGAGACGCTGGTGAAGCGATAGCCACAAGAGCCGAAACAACGATTGATATGATTTCAAACATAGGGCAAGATGAGTTCCTGCCGAACTTTTATTTTTCTGCGCCTAAAATAGTTCCCTCGCTGTTTGTGATAAAGTTTTTGACGATGTATCCCATACCGGAAGCCATAGCCACTTGAATAAGGCTGGCATAATCAAACGAAGCGAATGAAAAGTTCTCTGCGTTTAGAGCCGTTCCAAACGCCAAAAATACTGTTGATAAAACAGCGACAAAAAGTCCACGCCCCAAATCGCCCAAATTAACTCTGAATAATTGTGATTTCATATTATTAAATTGCTAATAAAATTATAAACATTCCGGCCCGGGCAGGAAGTTGACGAAAAATCCCTGTGGCCATTTACCTTTGGTATATTATTTTATCATAAAATTCGTTTTTTTGCAAAATTGAAAGTTTTTTTATGGCAAGACTTGCAAAGTGTTTGTCCATTGTTTATGTTCCATAATTCACTACAATTCAAAGCATCTTTAAGTTTTCCAATTTTATTTTCATTTATAATTTTAGAAAAACTTTTTAAATGATGTGCTTCTAAATCACCTCCTCTTTTTCCACATTCCTGACAAGTAAAATTATCTCTTGTAAAAACATCAGAAATCCATTGACGATATTCAAAACAAACTCTAATTTTTTTAATTTCAGGAGTTATTCCTCCCTTCCACCTTCCACTGTTTTCACTCATTTTTTTTCTTGTTTCCAAAGAAGGTCTTTTTCCTTTCTTAGCTAAGCCTATTTTTCTTTTATGTTCTTCTGAAAAGGGTAATTTTTTTTTGCCTTTTAAAGAATTACTTATTTTTTCTTTATGTTCTTCAGTCATTATTCTCTTAATTCCTTTATTGTGTGGAAAACCTTTCAAAAATTGTCCTTTTTTGTTTCTCATATTTTAACTATAATTTTTAATAAGCCAAGAATATAAATTTTTACCAGGACAAGAGGTGTTACTAAAATTGCGATGACCTTTTATGTTTTCGTTGGATATTTTATATTCTGTTTTTTTCTTATCTATCAATTCTTTTAAAGATTTTAATTGTAAATCTGTCGGTTGTTCGGTTTCAAAATTCCCTTGAAGGCAACAATTTATTGAACATTTGTTATAACCAATAGTCGCTGCTGCCTCTTCATTATCCATTCGCCCCTGATGAACCCGTCCCGAGTAAGAAATAAAATACTGATAACCAATTCCGAACCCAAGCGAAGAAATAAAGCCCCATTTGCCTTTATGATATTCGTTTACCTGCTCAAAATTAAGCTGGCCAGCCCCGTGATGTATTATTATATAACGGGGGTCGTTTAGGTTCGGCACGGTCAATTTTTCTTTTAAGAGCATAATTCTTAATTGCAGTTGGAGTATTTGAAGTTGTAATTTTATTTTTTCAATCATTTTTTAATTATCGCTTTTAAGAAGCGAAAAAAACTTATAATCAAATCACTTACCCAATTTGTCTGTTTTGCGACTGCGGGATAAAAATCTTTTTTTTTAAGCAGAACTCTTTTGGCGAACAAAATCTCGCTGTCAAAGGAATATATTTTTTTAGAATGGTCGTAGCTGTCAAAAATTTTCCATCCTTTATCTGTCCAGCCGTAACAAACGCACCAGTGATTATTAGGCAACCCGCCGTCAATATATATGTCTTCACTTTGTGTCCAAGCTGAAACACTAACGCCGATAGGGGAGTATTTCAAATTCTCTTTCAAGGTTTTTATTCTGTCCTCTTTTGTTTCTTTGCCCTGCAAAACCCATTTATGTTTTATTTCGTAATTTTCTAAAAATTTTCTGCCTTCCGCCAGATATTTATCTTCCATCGGGTCGGGTTTTTTAAATTCTGCGTAGGTATCGGGAATAGGTAGCAATTCTTGCGGGATAAGCCCTTTTAGCCTCATCGTTTCAAGAGCGGTGTGCGGGTCGCCGCCGCCTTCACTTATTCCAGCCAAAATATAATTAAATCGTTCCGAGAAATTCAACTCTTCGTTGAAAAGAATTTTATGCAACACCTCTAATAAATTTTCCCCGCCCCACACAGTGCAACCCCAAGTCTCATATTTTTCCGCTTGCGGTTCGTATAGAGGCAAATAATCGTCATATTGCCCGTCTGATCGCAGGACAATATCGGGCAATTCGCTTCCACCTAACACATACTGGTCGGGGGTGATGACTGGATTTTTGAAACCATAATTTTTTAATTTAATTTCCATATATTTAAGGCCTATTTATAATTTTATCTCGCCAAAGTTTTGCATCTTCTCTCGCTTTTTCGTTCCACGACTTCCACGAATTTAAGTGGCAGACAAAGAAATGATGCTCACGACAAACAGTTAAAAGATTTTCTGACAACAACTCTAATTCTGGTGAAATATGATAAGGAACGCAATGGTGGATATTCAAGGGTTTTAAAAATGTTCCGTTTCCCCCGCAGACTTCGCAATTTGGATGTCCTGCCAAAAATACTTTCCTCACGGCCGGCCATTTAGAAGAACGCCCTACTCCACCCAGCAACGGCGCCGTCCCTCTCAACCAGTCTTTTATTCTTTGAAAAATCATTTTGAAATTACCCACATAATCGCCGACACAGCTAAAATTGAGATAACGGAAGTCAGTATAGTCCAAGTCCTGTCCCGAATAAAACGCCCATTCTCTTTTATAAATTTCAATTCCTGGGACATTCCAATATCTTCCTCTCTTAATCTCTGCGTCGCTTCTTCTTGCTTCGCCATTCTGCCGTTGGAAATATCCAGTCTTCTGCCTATTTGTTTCAGCTCTGATGTTGTTTCGCTCCTAAAAGAGATAGAATGTTCTTTATGTTCGTCCAAAACCTTTAAAATTTTTTCGTAGTTATCTTCGTTCATTTTTTCATATTTATTATTTATAAACCTCCCCGCATTTCTCGCAATAACTTTTTCTAGTATCCCAAGCTTTTATCTCTCCTCCGCATTCACATTTGCTATTTGTTGCCCACCGCAAGAAGAGAATGAAAGGAAAAGCGAGAATGAAGAGTGTTATTTTTAGTATTTTCATTTTAGCGGGGATACATTATGCGGGGGTGAATGGCATTTGTGGTACCTGTTAGTGTTCCAGATGCTCCTTCTCGCATATCTATTTCAGGAGAATTGTTTCCAATAATAGTTGAGTAAAAAACCATACCATTTCTAAAAAAAGATGGAGCAAAACCTTTTGAAAGTGCAATTATTTCAGAATCAGTCAAGACTCTATTCCACCACGCACATTCTGCCATTTTCCCATTTCTGTCGCGGGAAGACCCGGGGTCTTCCCCAAAATACATAGTATCGCCAGACCAACCAATATCATCAACTGCAGAAGTCGTTACAGGACTTTGTGCATCCTCAACTCCATCTACCCATAGTTGTAACCCTCCTGCTACATTTGGAGTAAAACTAATAAATACATGTTGCCATTGATTAACCTTTGCTGAATTAGTTGTCCCTTCAATTTCAGCAAAAGATATTGTACTAGATTCGCGAATATGTATTTTAAACATATCGGTACGTCCAGAGGCAGAACCAACATCATCTTGATATAGATTCATTCTATCGTTTGTGAAATTAAAAACAGCATGGTCAGCGGTTACATTTGTTGAATAAATCCAACAAGAAAAAGATATAGTAGAGAGGTTTGTAATTTGGGAAAGAGAACCCCAACTTATTTGGTCGTTTACTCCGTCAAAATCTCTCGCCGCATAACTTACTCCTCCCGCAAGAAGAAGAATGGCAAGCGGTATTCCCCAAAGAAGTTTTTTGAATTGTGCTTTTCTAAATTTCATATTATTGTTCTTTCATATTAACCATTAAAAGTTCCACATCGCCTCCTGTATTATCATTCGCCACATCACGGCATACTTCAAGACGAAATGCTTCTCCTGCGAGAATGGAGTCCATTGCCGAGCCATTTGCCACATTGACGGTTGAAGTTGCGACAACTCCGGAAGTTCCCGGCACTGTAAGAGCTGTCACAGTCGTTCTCGCAGAAAATCCTCCCGCCGTTACATCAAGGTCAAGCACGCTATCGTCAAATCGCTCAAATGCCACTGTCCATCCTGCTGTCCCTGTTGTGGTGGTGGATGTCGTCCAGTGAAAATTAAGAGTCAATCCTCCTGCTCCATAGTCGTGAGGCATTATATCAGTCCAATAAGCGCATTCTTGCGTTACGGAATCAAAATCCAATGTTGGGTGATTATTTCTGGTATCAAAAGTAGCGAAGTTTGTTGTTGTTGCCTCGCTTCCGAGGATTGGGAACATAATATATCCTGTTACCCCACTTCCTCCTGCCGGCGTTCCCCAAGTGGCATCACCCCGCCAGAAAGTTGTTGCACTTGCGCCTGTTCCGCTATTCAAATTAGCGACTGGGAGATTGCCTGTAACTTCACTTGCTAAATCCACGGATGTCCCAAGTGTGGTAGAAATTGAACCCGCTGAGATATTTATTCCTGTTCCCGCCGTAAATAATGACCGGACATAAGTTGTAAAATTTTCAAAGTATTCCCCTAGAATTGAAATGCCTGTTGTAATGGATAAACGAGGGAAAGTGGAAGTGGCAGTGGTGGAGGTGGCGGTAAGGTAAGCCACCGTCGGACTGGTGGAAGATGTCAAAGTCGTCCCGTCGCTGTTTAGCCACCCTTGGCCGAAAGAAGTTTGACCGGTGCCTCCATTAGCCACTCCCACCGTTCCCGATAAGTAAGAAGTGGTATCTACCGATAATGTCCCCACTCCACCGCCTGTTTTTACAAAGCCATTGGAAGTCAAATTAGACAATGTGGCGATGTTTTGAGAAGTGTCAACATTTAATGTATTGGAACTCCAAGTCAAACCTGTGCCGTCGGTTATTCTTGTGGAGGGCGTGTCGTAAAATCCGTTCCAATTAGTCGTGGAAGCGGTTAATACTCCGGCGTATCCGGCGGTGTAAGTTAAAGCCAAAGTGCCGGAAGTGGTAATAGGCGAACCGCTTATCGTCAATCCTGTTGGCGTAGTCATTGCGACAGAAGTTACTGTGCCGGAACCACCAGCAAGACAAGTTCCATCTATGGCAAAACAGCCGTCAGAAATATCCACCCCTCCGGCAAAAGTGGAGGTGGCGTTAGTTTCGGTTACGGCAAGCGAACCAGAAAAAGTAGAGGTAGCGGTTGAGGTGGCAGTGATATATCCGACAGTCGGGCTGGTGGTCGCTCCCACTTCTGTCGCCGAAGTCCAATAAGTCAAGGCGTTGGCGGAACCGCCGGAGAGGGAAGTGGTGATGCCAAGAGAAGAAGTGGCGGTTAGTGTATAAGTTCCGCCGGAGTTGCCGACTAGCATTTGTCCGTAAGAGGGAGCGGTGGAAGTGCCGGTGCCTCCACCCGAAGGATAAAGAATAGTGGCTCCCAGTTTTATTTTTTTAATAAAATTATTTAGATAATCAAGATATGTTCTATTTTGTTCGGCTGTCCCAAGATATGTTTCATTAGCTATTTCATTTTCAAAAACATTTTTTCTTTCTTCAAAAGAGGGAAATTTAAGCCCTTGTTCCTTGTGATATTCCCATAGGTTAGAAGCCCCAAAGACTAAGGAAGTTGTGGCAAAAAAAGTTAAGACTAAAATAAGTATTTTTTTCATATTAGAAATATCTATAATCGCATAAAATTATTTCTCCTGCGGCGGGGGCGACAGTAAATGTGATTGTTTTATTGGATAATGTAAAGTCTTCCGTAATTCTTTGCCTTGCTCCACCTCTAAAAACTTTCAGTCCGATAGGCGATTTTACCAAAACAAAAACTGTATTTACTCCATCTTTTGTTCCGCTCGGCGTTTCGTCATCAATAAATTTATGAACGGCAGAACCGCCAAAAAATCTTCCTCCTTGAACTGTCGGCAGTGTTGTTTTAAATTCATCAAAAAGTTCTTTGAATAAATCTTTAATTCCCTTAATCATTGAAATATCTAACCCATTTTCTTTTAAATTTTTCAAAATTTCTTCTTTTTGAGCGGTTATTTGTTCAGTCATTTTTGCTAAAACATTTTGGTTTATTTTTTCAATCATCGTTTCCTCATCAGCGTCTTTGCCATCTTTAATTTCTGACATTTTTTTATCCATCATCACCATTATTTTTTCGTGTTCTTTATATATTTTATTCATTTCGGACATACAATAATCCATCATTTCTTTTTTCCTTTCCATTATTCCTTTTTCAGATTTTGTTTCCATTTTTTCCATCATTTTGGTAAATATTTCTTCTGTTTTTGAGATGGAATCACTAAATTGTTGTTTTATTTGCAAAACAAAATCAATCACCTTTCTAAAAGAATTTATAAATTCCTCTTTAGTGGGGACTTCTTCAAGAACTTTCAGCAAAATGTCCAGTTTTCTTAAATTTTTTGTTTTTTCGTCAATTTCCATAAGGTTATTATAGCATTTTTAGGGATAAAATTAAACTTTTGCTTCTTTAAACAACCAAGAAACAAGCATATATATTAAAATTCTTCCATATAATCCATATATGGAGAACCGCCAATCCCTCCATTGAATCCAATTAAACTTGCTAAAACCATACTAATAACAAATAAATTTATCATCAATAAAAATGAAAATAATTGACTATTTTTTCCAATTTTATTTCCATATTTACAAATTAAATATAAAGAAAATAATGAAATTCCTAATGTAATCATTTTGGTATGTATGTTTTTTTAAATTCTTTCACCGCTCCAACCTCTCCAAGTAAAGTTCTTAATGCTTTTTTCTTTTCACTTTCCATAAAACTTTCTTGAAGTTTAACATCAACTGGGCTTATTTTTAGTCCTACTTGTTTTAATAATTCTTGAGCCAATGTTCTTGTTTGAGCGCCACCAGCTTCTATTCCCCCTTTTTCAACTTCCAAAACACGCTTAAATCCGGGCGGTCTTCTTTCGCCAGTAGCTCTATATCCGCCGGGGATTAAATCAGAAACAATCGGCGGAGAATATAATTTAACTAAATGTCTAAATACATCTCCTAATTGTTTATCAACGCTATCACCCACTCTTACTATTTTATTTCCATAAAAATCCTGATTTTTGCCTAATTCTCTAATTATATTTATAAATGGCAATTTTTTAATTGCCGCTTCTGCCGGACTTTCCGGCAATCCAGTTTCTCTGCTTATATCTCTTTCTAAATAATTTCCCGTAATTAAATCTCCAAATGGTAAGATATAGCTTAAATCCAAATAAGCGCTTCTGTTAAATTTATCCTTAATGGGAAGTTTAATATAAAACCCGTCTCTTATCCATTCCGGTTCACTGGCTCGTTCCCGCTCTAATTCTTTTAAATCCGCTTGATTTTCAATGGCAGTTTTTATTTTCCCGATATTAGAAATTTTAGTCGGCTTTGTAATTAAAGTTTTCGCCACTTGCGGTGTTGCCTTGTAAGTGAAGGTAACAAAAGGAACTCCCCAAATACTTTCTCTCACTCGTCTGATAAATGGCGTAACTTGGGCATAATTAAAAGTCGCTTTTTCTGCTACCTTATAAGCGTCATCTGGGTTTAATCCTTTACTCCTTTGAAAAATGTATTGCGCCATTTTAGCAAACTCTTCTTCTTTCTGATAAATATCACCAAGTTTATTAACAACATTTTTCCAACCGTTGCCGAATTTTCTGCCTACTTCTAACCCTTCCGGCCCAAGTAAAATGTCTTTCAATTCTTTTGTGGCAAATGTATCTAATCCCAATCCAACCTTACGAGCTTCTTGATATATATCGCCCTTTGTCGCTAATTGTTTTGCCGCTTTTGCGTAAATATCCAATCTTGCCGGATGTAATCCTTCAAAACTATTAAGTAAAAAATTACTCATTATATTTCTGGCGTGGGTAGCGGGATTAAGAATAACCTTTGAAAATTTAAAACCGCCCACTACTTTGTTTAACACTTTTTCGGCGGGTGTTCTAACTCTTATAAGTTCTTGAATATCATCAAAAATCGGCGTAGGAACTGCCTTACCAGCCAATTTTCCCAATGTTTTTACATCGGGAAGTTTGGAAAACCCTTCTTCAATAGTATCCTTAGCCCATTTGCCCGCTACTTCTCCAAAAAATTTAGCTCTTTCAACTGCTTGATTTAATTGAACTAAGCTTTTCGCGGTAGGATAACCGGCTTCTAAAATCTCGCCCATTGCTTCTCTTACATCTTCGGGAATATCAGTTCGCTTTTTAAATCTTGATAAATCAATTCTTGTCGGCTTTTTTTCAAAAAATGTTTTAACTTTTTCTACCATTCCTTTAGGTATCTCGTGTTTTCTGTAAAGACGGGCGATATATTTGCCGACATTTTCAGCATAAGTTTCGGGCTTTAATAATCCTACTTCTACCGCTTCTTTGCCTAATCTGTCTAATTCATCAAAAGCAGGTTTAGCTTTGGTTAAAATATCTGGCGTTAAACCTTTAATTGGCTTAACTTCTTTTATTTTATTAAAGAATTTAATCGCATCTTGTTTTACAGCAACAATTTCCATCGCCTCCTTTTCTGTCTTTTGTGTTTTAAAATTACTTTTGTCACTAAAAAATCCCTCTTTTGCCCCCTTTGTTTTTGCAATATCAATAAATTCGTCCACATTACCGGCATTGCGGGCTATTTGAGCTAATGGTTCAAGTTCTTTCGGAACTTGAGAAATCGGCTTTGAAATTTCTGGCATCAACTCGCCAGCCTTTCTCGCTTCCGCTATCGCCCTTTGCGTTGAAGCGTCTAATTTAGTTAATGGTCTCGCAATATCTAAAAGATTTTGATTTCCAACTGCTATATTTTTTATACTTCTTTCGGCTAATTCTTTATAAATAGGGTCTTGTCCAAAACGATAAATAAAAGCTCTACCTAATGTATTACCCATTTTTTCCGCCGCTCCGCCAACAACTGGAGCTTTTACAGCTATTTTTCCACCTACCTTACTTATTTCCTTAATTCCTTTTAATGCCGCCTTTCCCACTCCTAAAACAGGCACATAAGTTAATGGGTCAACCGCAATATCTAAAGCAATTCCGCCAATCACGCCTGGCAATCCATAATCACCTAATGCGTCCTTATCGCTAAAACTTTGTCTTGTTTTCACTCCTTCGCTAAAACTTTTGCCTTTTAATAATCCTGTAACGCCGTATTGTAAAGCGTTAAGAGTATCAAAAATATCCATAACAAATCCGCCAGAATAAATTTCTTTTGGTTTTTCACCTTTTTCAGCTAAAATTTCCGTTGCTCTTTCGCCAAGTCCTTCTTTTTTTGCTACTTGCTCCAACCCTTTAACTGTTGAAATATCTGGTTTAACTCCAAATCCAGCGCCAAATCCGCTATCACCTAAGACAGAGCCAAATCCAGTTTTTTGAGTTTTTTTATCTAATACATCAGCAAATCCCATAAAAATTATTTACCAAATAATCTTTTAAAAAACGACCCGAATAATCCAGTAGTTTCTCCAGCTTTTTCTCCAACTTTTTCTTTAACTTCTGGGAATAATCTATCTATTTCTGTTTTTAATTGGCTTATTCCTTCTTCACCCACTTTTACAATCATTGAAGATTGATATTTGTTGAGTTCACTTAATGCTTCTTCTCTATTATTATAAGAAGCCACTTGTCCAAGCAAATCCGCTAAATTTTGTTTTCTTTGCCTAACATCAACAACACTTTCTTTTTTAACCCATCCCTCATAAGTTCCCGGACTCCCTGCAAGTTGCCATTCTTGATAACTGGTTGGAGGTTCTTTCGGTTTTTCTTTCGCCCCCAAATCCGTCCTTGAAGTCGTCTTGCCAGTCATCGGGTCAATCACTTCTCTTATTATTCTGCCTCCGATTTCCGTGTCTCTGACAGTTGGTTTTTGTCCTTTAGCTTTCCAATCAAAATATAATTTTTGTCCTTCGGGGGTAGCTAAATCCGCTTTCGGGAAAAATGTTTTAAAATCGGCGATGTCCCCTGTCTCCGTTTTTGGCGCGGCAGGTGTGGCAAGAAAAGGAGCGGCCAAAGAAAAGGCCTCGCTTTCCGTTTTGGAATTGGCGATTTTATTGAGAATAACGGTGTCTAAATTGCCCTGTTTAGCCATATTTTCGGCCGCTTTATTCGCCCAAGATAAAATGTTTTTGGCTTCTTCTTTGGCTTTTTCGTTAGCACCTTGGCGGGCTTTGATAATTTCTTCTTGTTTAATGGCTCGGTTTTTGTCTTGAATGGAAGTGGTGGGAGAATTTTTTATCAAATTCAGATTATTAAGAAGAGCCGCGTATTTTGCTTCATCGGGAGCGAATTTATTATTTACCGCTTCCGTTACTTTTCTTTCCGCGCTGGCCAAACGGCCTTGAGCGGCATCAATCAAAGAAGAAGTTGTCAAAGCGTCATAAGCCAAAGCTCTCCGTTTCCCTATTTCCAATGGTTCTACCCCTCCTTCGGTTCGTCCTCGTCCCTCCGCTTCTCTTTGAATTGCGAGGGGAACTAATTGCTGTTGTCTTTGCAAATCTCTTAATTGAGTATTTAAATCATCATAGGCCTGTTGAGCGGCTTCTATGCCGAACTCTTTTCTTTTTTCCGCTTCAAAAGCGGGCTTGCCCGATATAGATATGGCCAAATCCGCCATTTGCTTTTCCAATGAGGTTTGCGCCTCCTCTTGGGGAGTTAATTTTATTTCTGCTATCGGCAAGCCAGAAATATCTGACGGAGGGGAAACTTCGGGAGAAACAAAAGGAATAGGTGTTTGACCTAGCGTATCGCTGGTGATTATTTGTCCTGTTACAGGATTGATTTTTTGCCCGCTTGGAGTTGTGGCTTCATTGGTTAAAGAGGTTGGAGATAATCCGTATTGAGATAAAACACTTTCTGTTCCAGTCGCCACTCTTTGCCCATCCTTAAAAATCTCGTAATTCCCTTGACTGTTTAATTTTGCGGTTGTTGCCATAATTTTATTTTAACATTTTTAAGACATTATACCTATGCTTCGCAAGGCATCATTTAAAACTTTTAATTTTTTTGCCAATTGATAAAGATTATTTCTGATAGTGGCGGCATCGGTGGCATAAGTAGTCATGTCGGTATAATTGGCGATTATATCGGTTGTTCCGCCGGTGGCGACATTGTTGGTCAAATCAGCCCCATTGGATGGTTGAGCAGATGGCGACTTATTCCAAAAGCCCAATTTTTGGCTGGTTGAAGTGCCTATTTTAGAACCGGTTGTTCCGCCGACAATAATGTTTCTGCTGTCTAAAAGTTGCAAATTACCCTCAATGGTCGTCAAACTTCTAGCTAAAAAGGCGGGGATTTCTTCCCTAAAAATTTCCCTAACCTGTTCGGCCGTTACATTTGACTTGTCAATATCTTTATCTAAAAGATTTTGCAATTCTTCTTGTATAAATTGTCGTATTTTTAAATCATCAGTCATATGTTTTATAATTTAGAAATTCTTCTACTTGTTTTAATGTATTATTTTTCCGACCATAAATTCTATGAAACCAATTATGGCATTTCCTATTAGTTTCTTCGGTATGCGGTTTTTCCTTTCCTAACCAATATCCAGTATTTCCGAGTGCGTTCTTATTGCCTTTAAGTGCAATACTCAAATTTTTTTTATGATATTCTGTTCTTTGTGGCATTTTATATTCGTTCATTTTAATATAAATCGTCTGGCACGATTTCACTCTTATATTTTAATCCCGTTATTATTCCAATGTCCCCAGTCGTTCCGGCCACCGCCGCCGAACTCTCAATTCTAAAAGTTATTTCTTTATAAGTCGGTAATACCTCGCCGTCTATATTGATAGCTGATTTTCTTATGGAATTAGTGGCTGTGTTTGTAAGAATAGTAGTGAAAGAAGTCTCCTCGTCTTTTTTGTATTTGACGACTACGCTTCCGTTGGCGGGCAAGGCCTCGTGCAGAATGGTAATGCCGTGAAGTTTTTTTGTGGCAGAGCTGTCGCCGTCATTTAGGATAACAGTTTCATAAACAGCCGTTACGGCGTGGAGATTGGTGTCATTGGTCTTGCTTACGGCGTGCGTTCCGCCATCTTCATAAGCGATAAACATAAAATCTCCTATGAGAGAAAAATTAAAAACAATATCTGCCGCCAATGGGGCGACATCATTATTCCAAGTCCTGTCCATCGCCAATGAGAATGTTCCCGATTTTGTCCTTCCGATTTTCCAAACGCCGTGTTCAATTACTCCGTTCAAAGTTATTTTCATTGAAAAATAAAGATAATTATTCACTTTTTGTTTGGCTAATGGCGTATCGGTTGAACCGAAAGTTGTTTCATTGATTATTTCTTTGAAGGTTACGGGTTTACTGCCGGCATAGTATTTGAAAACCACTTTTTGTTCAAAGTTAAGCGAGGAAGTCCCGATATAGGATACTCCGATTAAATAGCCCTCTATTTCTTCCAAAACGGTTAAGTTGCCTTCGCCCCACGGAATACTTTGAGACAGTATGGTCGTGGTTTCGTCTCTATTCCAAAGATAGACGATTGACTCGCCCACTCCCGAAAGCGGAGAACAAGCGATAGCGAGATAGTTTCCATATTCGGAAATAGAAGTTATTTTAAAATGTGAAGGCAAAGTAAGTGCCACCGCCGTCCAGCTCCCGTTATCATTTTTGGCTATCTTGTTATCATAAGGAATATAAAGAATATCGTCTTTGGAATGGACTAATCCTTGAGCCAGCGAAGTAAAAGAAACAGTCAAAGCGGATTCGGCGAAGGCCGCCGCGCCTGTCGGATCATAAGCCCAAATAGCCGAACCGGCTGTCGCCGAAGTTCCCCGCCCACCGTAAATCAAACCTGTTTTTTTATAAAAGACAAAAAGCTCAAACCAAGAAAAAGTATTGGAAGACTGATTATTGGCTGTGTTCGCCCAAGCATCATCGTCTAAGTCGGTCGCCGCTCCTGTCGTTAAATTTTTATACAAAACTTCAGCATTGGTTACACCCGATTTTACTCCAAGGGCGTAAAGCGAATAAGTCGTCCCTGTCCGCAGAGCAACGCAAAAATTCTTTTTCTTACTAGTGGTTGGGGCGTCATCTCCACTCTCCGAACTTCGGAAAGGAACTAATTTGTGCTTGTAAGTATGAGCGTCAAAGTTTTTTAATAATTGAGAATAGCGAGTGTCTTCCTCTCGCGGTTCATTGGTCATACCAAGACTGAAATCAATTATTTGTTTTGGTGTCATTATATCTCAAAAATTTTTCCCATAATTATTCGCAACTTGTCAAACTAAATATTCCAACGCCTTTATTTGTGGTAAGAAAAGTATATCCATTTCCATCTAAATCTTTGATTTTTACGCAAGTTCCTTGCTGCACAAATTCACTATCTAAAAAATGAGTGAATTTTTCAGCGATTATTTTTGTTGTCGTTGCTGTATCCGAAATCATTTTGAAACTCTTTGGATTTTGGATGTTTTCGGTTCTAATTTTAATAGTTGCTGTCGCTGTTAAAACTATCCCCAACATTAAGCCTGTGATTATAATGTATTTCATTTTTTTAGTATAAAGTATAAAGCATAACTCTATCAGTATTATTACCGCCACTGTCATTGTCGCTCCAATTTAAAGTAAAGGTGGTAGAAGTAAGGGCAGTTAATTGCACTTGTATTCGGGTATTACCACCGCCACCTCCAGGAGAATCAACCCTTAATATATCTCCGCTGCCGCAAGAAGATTGAACCACAGTATTACTCGTTAGATTATCAGCTTTATAAACGCAAGTTTGAGTGGCGACAGTAGAAGTCGCCTGGCCTAGAATGTTCACGCTAACAACATCAGTCCCCGTTGTGGTGGTGGTAAATAATTCCAATTTAAGCATTATTGGAATTCGGCCTAAATTATGAGGATAAATAATACTAGCCACCGCTCCAGCGGAAGTGGTTGTCGCACCAAAACTGAAAGAATTTGGAACATCAACCCAAGAAAGCGAACCAGCCCCATTCGTAGCCAAAACAGTAGAACTGGCTGATTGTGTCGCTGGGAATTTATATGCTATGCCATTTAAAACCAAAGCATTGTTGGTCGCAGAATTGGCTAAAATTGTGGTTGTCGCCGAGTGTGTTGTAGAAGCTGTCCAAGTATGCCCGCCAGTCCAAGTATAATTTATCGCCGTGTCCACCGCCGAAGTCTGCCACGAAGGAGCAGTTCCCGCCCCGTTGGAAGTTAGATATTGCCCAGTTGTTCCTAATCCCGAAACTATGCCGATATTGCCCGTCCCGTTGCCTAGAAGCAATTGATTGGCGGCAAGCGTGGTGCTTCCTGTGCCTCCTTTGGCGGTTAAAATAGCCGTTCCGCTCCAAGTGCCCGAAGTTATCGTCCCGACAGTGGCCAGAGCGGAAGCGGAAGTCAGAGCGTTTGCGGAAGTCAGCCCCGACAAGGTGGTAATTAAAGGTAAGGTAGTGGTGGATATTTCAATTTTCCCCGCATTTAAAGCTGTAAAATTGTCGTTTATTGTCGTTCGTGAATTTTTAAGCGTATCGGTAGATTGAATGGTTGTTACAGAAGTTCCCAATTTATGAACAGTTTTTGTTTCAAGATATTTTAAAGGAACATAATTTTGAACGGCGAAAAAAGAGGCGAATGTGATACTGGCGGTGATAATTATGTTAATCAAGATATTCATCAGTTTTTATTTTCGTTGGTAATGGTTAAGTTATTTTTTGTTTCTCTGGCCAAAACAATACCTGGAACATCCCAAGTTCCTGTCGCTTCGTTCCAAGTGTAATCAGCGTCATCCCAAGTAACCGCCGAAAGTTTTACTTCATTGGTAATTGTTAAATTATTTTTTGTTTCTGGTGTGATTGTAATTGCCATATTTTTATCTAAATGAAATACGCTCCATTTCCATTATATTTTTTTTGTCTTTCTGCCGGGAAGCATAATGTTTTAATAAAGTTTTTTTCATTTCAATGGTTTTGTTTTGATACATAACAACCCTGTCTTTTTTATATGCCATACAATACGGAATAGAAGCCATATAAGCCAAAAGGACGTGATGAGTTGAAGGAAGTCCCGGCTCGGTTGTGTCAGCCGCAGTTGTGGAAACAGCGGTAAATAATTGGGCGGTTCTTTTGGCTTTTATTTTTAAGCCATTGGTAAGTGTTGCATAAACCGCAGTCGGAGAATTGCTTAAAATAATAGTATCGCCGACTATATCGTAATGAGTGGGCAACCCGTCTTTGGCGGTATAAGCGGAACCGTTAAAAGTTATATTAAAAGTTTCTTCAAAAGTCCTTCCTTCTTCCGCCGAATCAAAAGGAGTAAGTCTTCTGAAATATCCGCTTAAATCCAAAATGCTTATTTCTTCAATTTGCAGATATTCCGAAGCAAAAGAATAACTGATTTGTCCGCTGACCAGCGTGCCTGTGCCAAAAGGAGTGGTGGTATAATTAGTATCGTCATATTGCCAAGTGCCATCGGCGTTTATAATATCTCCCACTAATTCTTCCAATGAATTATTCACCCGTGAAGTTTTTGCCAAACGGGTGTAAGAAGTGTCGTCAGAATCGCAAAGACGGTCAATTTCTTGGCAAATTCCTTGTTTAGTTGTATTGTCGTAGAATTGCATTTAATATAAATACTCCCCGCAATGTTTTATGACCAATGTCGGGTCTACCCAAACATCATATCCCGCATCTCTGGCTGTATTGCAAAACCATACATCCTCGCCTAATGCCAAAGCTCCTTGCGAATCTCTGCCGAAATTAAACCAAGGCGCACCAAGCGGGCGGAATTTGCTTGTAAAAATAGATAAATCAATAAGCAATAAGCCAGCTCCGGTGTGTTTCACTTTAAAGATTTCAGTCTCAGATTCTTCTCCCAGCGATTCATAAAGCCACTTAACAGGAAACTCTCGCTTTTTGTATTTAACCCCGACAATTTCTTTTTTATGAGCCAAAAGTCTTTTAATAGTGTCTTCGGGGAAAATCATATCTGAATCAACGAAAAGAATGTGAGTTCCGCCATTTTTGATGGCTTCATTTACGAGCCAAGTTCTATTGCTCACAATGTCGCAAGAGCGTCTTAATATCATATCTATCACAAGCCCCCCCGCTCCAATAATACAACCCCCTATGGCTTGAGCGGTTAAAGACCTCATTGCATCAGTATCTGATACTGGAACTCCAATGACTACTTTTGCCTGCGATTCCACAATTTTTATTTCTTTTTTATTTGCCATATTCTGCCCCCATCACAAGTAGGGACAGATACGATAAACAAGACTATGCCACATTCACATCAAACACAGTCGGTTTCAGATTTGTCGGAATCAAAAGTCCATAATCCAAACGAGTATGAATTTGAGTTCCCGAAAGAGAACCGGCCGTTGAGCTTGAGGGCATTTCCGCCTTATAAACTTTTCCGTAAGTTTGGGTTAGAATTCCGAACTTCTGCACTTTGCGAACTCCGCCGAAGAGGTGGTTCGCAGTATGAGAAGTTGAAACATAGTGGAATAGGCCAAGCGCTTCTTTGCCTATTCTGCCTTTCCCGCCATCACGAAGAGCTTCATCCGCAAATTGGTAGCCGTTGGCTTGCATATAGGTAACAAGGAATGTCCAGTCGGCTGGTCTCCACTCCATAAATCCGCCGTTTTCCAAGTATAGGTCAAATCCATTGGCAGTCTGAATTTGTTCTATAATTCCACGACAGATGTCATCTATATTGTTTGCCGTAACGGTGATTGCAGTAGCGGCAAGTCCCAAGACACCTGCTCCTGTATCGCCGAAATCAGTCCAATTAGTGTGATTGGCGAGTGAAATAGCTTCCGCTCTTTCGTTAATCTTCTTCCCAAGCAAGGTTCCCATATCAGCCATTTTTGCGTAATTTGATTGCGCTTGATCAGCGTAATCAACATACACAGAATCAATTTCCGCAGTAACGATTGAGAGTGTCTCGTTCGTTTGGGTTACTGAAACAAATGGGATGACATTTGAGAGAGTAGAGCGACCCGCCGCCGTATTGGTGAGGGTTGCTACCGCCGGCTCATTTGAGGTGCTTACAAGGGGAAAATTATATGTCTGCGCGTCTGTATAGACCACATCGCACACATCTTTCCAATTCTGGGGTTTATCAAGCCTTCGGGCGATTTTATTCTCCCATAAAGCTTGGTAAATAATAGTATTAGCCATTGTGTTTTGTTGTCTTTTTAAAGACTAATCTGCTAATACAAGCGATTAGCTCCAAGTTAATGCCAAGAAGGTTTATTTCTATTCCCTTTGGCTGTTACCGCATCCGTTACTTTGGATGCTAGTTCAAAGTCGCTTGGCAAAACGCCAGTCGCTTCAAATTTGGCTATCGCCGAAGATATATCGCCTGATATGTCCCCGCCTCGCCTAGTAGAACTTGGTGTCGCAGATTTGACATCTCTTTCTGCTTTCAAGGAAGCCAGTTTAGAGACCACATAATCATCTTTCAAAGCTTCTCTGACGGTTTGACCCGTTTTTTGAATAATTTTCTGAATGACGGCTATGTCTTCGCTTTCTGTAATTCCTTTGAGGTCAAGATAATCTAACTGCGTTTCGTCTAATTCGCCTGTCTTTGGTTGGCTTGGCGTTTCTTTTGAACCCGCCACAACTCCGACCGCTTTTCTGGCATCCGCCAGTTCTTTTTTGAGAGTTTTTGTTCGCTCTCTTTGAGAAATCGCTTTGTGTTGGAGTTTCTCCGCTTCCGCCTTCCAGTCGGTAGTGTCATCTTCGCCTTCATTAACTACAGGAAGGTCTAAAGTTTCTTCTACCTCTATAACTTCTTCATTTTTTATTTCCATAGAATGATAACTGGTTATTCACTTTTAAAGAGTGATAACTTAATTGATAATTTTTAAAGAATGATAACTTGTTATTTTTGAGGGGAATAATAACCCCGATACCGAAATCTATTTCAAGAAAATGCTCATCGTTACATCAATATCTTTATCAGCTCGGCGGACAAAATCCAATCTGGCGGAATTTGAACCCGATGTATTGCCAACAATTACTTTTGTTGACGAAGCGACAAGTAAATTCATTCCAGTCCCGCCAGCTATGGTCAAATCCATTGAAGCGGTCGTGGTGGCGTTTCGGATAAAGATTGACCTAAATTCCCCCGCTTGCTGGATAAACGATGACAATGTTGAAGTCGCCGGCAGTGTCAATGTAGCATCTTGAACATTCAAGGTATAAGCTATGACTTTTGCTTTATTTAAGTCGGCCGCTAAAAGCGTTTCTGCCGAATTAACAGTGGATGTCGCTCTTATCCCTCCGCCATCAGTTAAACCTTCATGAAAGAACATTGGAAAATAAACATCAGGCCCCGAAATCGCTCCTAATCTTTCAGGCACACCGATTGCTCCCGTTGCTCCTTTGTCGCCTTTAACACCCTGAACGCCCCTTTCCCCTTGAACACCCTGTGAACCCCTATCGCCTTTTACTCCTTGCTCGCCCTGAATACCTTGCGTTCCTTTATCTCCCTGAACACCGACTTGTCCATTTTTGACAACTCCCGTGATACCTACCGCAAGGGCTATTACCGCTATAAATCCTATTATTTTATTCATTTTTGTTTTTTGTTTTTTTGCCGACCTTTGTTTCTAATTTTACTTCTTGCTCTTCTTTCTCTTCTTGCTCTCTTAATTTGTCTTTCAAACTTTTTCTTCTGAATTTATATACACTCATATTTTTAAATTTATCCAATAATTATCTGAACTCTGTTGCTGTTATTGTGGTGCTGGCGGCCACGCCCAAAACAATCATTCTTCCGCACCCATAAATCCCCGCATCATAGGCTTGCGTCGTGGAAGCTCCTTGCCAATGCCCCGCCATTGAGGTGATTGTCGTGCTGGATAAATCGCCATTAGTCGGGTCGCCATAAAGCACCATTATGGCTTGACCGACAGTGGACAATACTCTTGTCGTGCAAGAAGTATTGCTGGCAAACACCGTTTTTTTCTCTTGCGGGCCGACTGCGGTAGTTGTGGCGACCGCTAATACGCTATAAAGCCCTTGTGGAGCGCCTTTAAGCGCAGTATTTCCAACATCCTTTTTTGCAAAATTAAAAACAAGAATGCCCGTCAAAACAAAACCTATACCTACCAAAACAAATCCTATCGCAATTAAATTTTCTCGTTTCATTTTTTTTGTTACTAATAAAAAAGCCGACCTTAATAATGTGGCGGCTTCAAGTTCCTTTGAAAGTATTTGGTGAAGCCGCCAAGCTCTTTCCAAATACTTTCAAAGGAACAAAGATATTTTTATAATTATAGCATATTTTTAAAAATCAAGTCAATAAAGTCAACGGGCGGGATTTCCAATAATCGGATTTTCTTTAAAAGTCTTGTGCGATGATATTTCTTTGAAAGCGTTTTTAAGCAATTCTTTTCCGTCTAACCTTGCTCTGACTTTTTCTGCCAAATTGGGAGTATCCGAATTTATATCATCAAGCGAAAAATGTTTTTCAATCGTTTTTTTTACAGCGTCAAAGAGATTTTGATTGTCGGCTATTTGTTTAAGAATTTCAATTTTAATTTCAGACATTTTGTTGAGCTAATGCGGGTAATATGGGTAATGCGGGTTGTTGGTCGGGGTTCGCCATTGCAATTTGTTCTTTGGTTATTCCGCTAAAATCCGCTGGGTTGAGACCAGAACTTTCTAAAATATCATTGAAAATCTTGCCTATGGCGGGTATTTGCAATACGGCCGGATTGGCGATTATTTGTCTGAATACATTAACTAACTTATCAGTTTTTGCCGCCAAGTCTTTTGATTTTCCTTTTACGACGACTTTCACGGCTAGCGGAGCGTCTCTAAATTCGCCTTTCAAAATTTCTATAAAATGTTTATTGCCTTTTTTCTTAAATTCGGTTCTTATTTTTTCTTTGTATATTTCTACCTCATCAGAAGTAAAA
>Ga0209518_1001985_pt1 | contig 20296 bp, 27 predicted proteins | sample RifGroB1_FD_183993 | JGI IMG/M metagenome (GOLD analysis project Ga0209518, IMG submission 183993) | Groundwater microbial communities from Rifle, Colorado, USA - Groundwater B1 (SPAdes) (version 2) | ecosystem: Environmental > Aquatic > Deep subsurface > Groundwater | place: Rifle, Colorado...
CAGGTAAGCTCTCTCTGTTTTCAACGCAACAAGTTTATAGGCGATAGTAGGGGGGAGAGATAAAAGAATGTATATCTGCTTTTGGCAATTTATACACACCATACTCAAGGCGGGTAAGCCATTCGGCAAATTTATCTATATCCTGGACGGAACCAGCCCTTACTCCTTGGTGCGCAATATTGTCTGCTACATAGCGATTTGCCAATATTATTTTCCCTGCGTTTAACCAGCCTTCTAACATATCCCTCGTCTCGAAGCGATCTCCGGCGAAGAGAGTGGCGGCCAGATACGGGCTGACATCTTTTAGGCCTCCAAATTCTCCACGCAGATACCTGCCTACGAGATCACCAAAAAAGGTTTTTCCATATCTCGGATAGTCTATAATTTCTACCGGATAACCCTCTTTTGTTAGCCTTTCATACAATAGTTTTGTTTGTACTGTTTTCCCAGAACCGTCAATACCAGTAAGTACTATTAATTTACCTCTCATTAAAATCAAACCTCCTCTTTTAAGGTTGTAAGGTCTTCCATTCGAAGCGCCCTAAATGTTTCAATCCACGCTCCCGCGCGGGGGAGCGACATCTAATTCAAAGAAATACTTGTTGTCTTCCTATGAAAAACCGGCTTCCGTACCTCAATGATCGTGCCAGGGTTTTTTGGATGCCTTATATATCCATCCGAAATTATTTTGTCGAGCAGATGCTTGGTGAGCCTTACATCATTCAGGCAGTAATCTATCACGTTCCCATACCGACCGCGCTGCCATTCGACGGGTGCCATTGCTCCGTTTCCACTCTTTTGATGGTGCTGGCCGAAATTTACCAAACAAACATCGTCAAGATTATATCCATAGTGGGTATCAAGGTTGAAATCCGGGCCAAGCCCGACGCCGGCCCAGATTTCTTTCAATATGTCATAACATCTATCTTCAGGCATATTACCCCAACATGCGTTTATAACTTTGTTGTCAAACCCGATATTGTTGAACCCAACGAGCACATCACTACTGTCTAACAACCGAAAGAACTCCTCTTTGTTTGAGTCGGTAAAAACCCTGTAGCGGTCAGTAGCATAGTCGTACGCGCCGACCACTGAAATTCCCATGTTTTCATAATCGTTCCACCCACCACAATAATCAACACTTTCTAGCCTTGGTGTGTTCTTTGACAATATCGCTTTTCCGATCTCCAGGTCGTAAATCAGCATGTCTTGCAATCTCCTTTTAATGGGTTATACGTGATAGGGGGGGGGTGTAATTTATTGTTTTGACATACTGCGATACACGTTAAGTCCCACCTTCTCTTCCCTGCCCGGAATAGAGACGTTCCCTTGTGTCGATGCGACGATAATATTCTTTCCTGATGAAGACTGTCCGTATTCTTTCGACAAGTCTACTTTTATAGTAAGCATGTTTCCGTCTACTGAAAATTCTGTATTTTTCATATAAAACCTCGCTTTCTCAAAACGAATTAAAATTAATACAAGATACTACGTTTAAATTAGTGGTTATTTATTCCGGAACTGGTAACATTTTCATGGCTTCGACTGCTTCGGGATACCAGTGCTTCACTGTTGTAAATCCTCCCTCAGCCGAACCGTTGACCAGAACATAGCAGTGATCACCTCGATAATATGGGAGATTCCGCCGCAACCATCTTTAAGTGTAGCGATTGGCGTTGCTTCTATTCCGTTTTTAAGCATGACTGTTCCCTTGTTGTCCATCTTTAAACCTCTCCTTCCTTTTGTAGTTAGCATTCCAATCCATCAAACAGAACGCGCCCGCGCTGCTTTTCTTAGCTTTTTGATTTCACCAATCGGCGTAATAGATGCTTGTCCGCCTCCTCCCTTTTCTTTACCTTATCCATCTTCGTTTTGTCTACGATCTCATTGAATGCTGTGCGTATAAGACTGCTCAGGACTTCTGGTGGCAATGCGTCCACCTCCCACGACGAATCGCCATGTTGCCGAATATATGCCGTTGCTCTTGGGTCTGTGATCTTCGCCGGGTTCGGCGGTGGGTTATATTGCTCTACTTGCTCCATTGTCAGCGCAAGCTTGACAACCCGTATACGAAGAACGCCAAACATTCGTAGCCTGTCCTCTATATCTCGCACCATGTCCTCTCCGGAGGGGTCCATATCCCCAAGATAAAATAATATCGGGGAACGCTGCCCGTCCGCGGTGTTGAATCTTTTCGCGCTCTCGAACATTGCGGACTGCGACGAATATCCACGGTTAACCATCATCGTAACGTGAAACTCGGAGGCCAAAGGTTTAAGCACTCCAGCAAGCGCATCCTTCTCTACCCACAATTCCGCATAGTGTTCCTGCTCCTTCCATCTCGGCAAACGGTAAGATCTTACCGCCGCCTCAGTTAAATCTCGCAAATCCGTAAATTCGTTTTGTCGTATCGGTTGCCGAATACGGTCCTCTATAGCCGCCCAATCCATCATCCCCGAGAGTCGCGCGTCGCTCACGAGAGTCGAAAGGTTTTTATACGACCGCTCAATGTTTGGAATGGCGTTTCGCGACACCAACTGATAATAGAGCTGCCGGAGCGTCAGCCGCAATCCTTGATCCTGATAATTCTCGATAATCTGGTTGCAAAGATTGATCCGGTCGAGAGAGTCTTGGCGAAAATTTATTTCCTTGAATTGTATTTTCATGGTCTCCCTAAAAAGCCAACAATCGTCCGATACCGACCACCTACGGCGGCCCAGCTTATTTAGGGACACCTCTCCTTCTTTGGTTCCATTTGTCCTGTTGACTGAGTAGGACCGAATAATAAATTTTAAGTTGATGTTTGCAAAATAAAGAGCGAAACCACACAACAACGGCATCGATCAGACGCCGAATAATCCTTGTCGTTTTTTTATCCTTCTTTCTCCGGCGCATATCATGCCGGGTATTTTTTTGTTTTAGCCATTTACCTCAACCTCCTATCCTTCCCTTTCATCACAACAATCTTACCCATTCCTTTGATCCTTGACGCTATACGGTCTGATAGATTGTCTTTGATTTCATCGAGTGTTAAATTCGATGTTATGATGGTTTGCATTCCTTCGCTGCCCCGTTTGTTTATAATCACATAGAGCGACTGTAGTGCCCACTCTGTTGTTTTCTCTGCCCCTAAATCGTCCAAAACCAATAGTTTGGTATCTAAGTATTTCCTCAACATCTCTTCTTCAGACGTTTTTGAGTCTGAATTAAAGCAGGCTCGTATCTTGATAAGAAGCTCTGGAACATTCACAAAAATTGGAGTATTTTTAAGTGGCATGACAAAATTATCACAGCTAAGGTTTTTAACAAATCCTCTTAGGATCGAAACCGCTGTATAGGTCTTCCCGACTCCACAATCTCCCGTGATAAAAAGGCTCCTGTTGTCGTTTGTTTCTTTTGCGGTCCGAAATAGTTTAGGCACCCCACACACCTCTATATACGCCTCGTAGTTGTTCTTTTTGGTGTCTCTCAAGGCTTGCCAGTTCCGTCTTTCTATTTCCTCGCTACAGGCGCGACATAAAACAGACTCGCTGGTAGCGCCGCACCCTCTGCAATTAAACCCACGTGCTTTATATGCCGACCGTAATTCGTCAGGCGTCGGTATAGATAACCTCGTCAACCTGGCCGGCGTATTTACTAGGTTCTTCCGTCTTTCCAACATGCGTTGGTTTGTTATTTCTAAATCGTCCAAAGACGCCTCCTTTCCACGATGGCGCTGTTGGCCGCGCCTTATCTTGGGATCGTTTAAGCCAGTTAATAATAAATCGCTGCCAGTCAGATTTGCGATTTTTACGATTTGCGTCGGCCCATATCTCCATTTGCCGCAGCTCTATAAGCACATCGACAGCAGGATAGGCATCCCTCCATTTTTCAACGTGTATATCTGTGACGTTGGTGAATTTACCCGTTTCGTAATCAAAACTGATTTTACTGTTTTGAGGAAGAGGCTTCACCACGCCATCCGTCTCCCCATTTTTTTGACCAAGAGAATACTCTGTGAACACATCTCTTGTTTTGTCCGGTAGTTCTGAGGGTTTGCCGGGTGTGGCTTTTACAGACGGTTCTATGAACCCATCTGGCTTCGCCTTACCTGATAGTTCTGGGAGTGTATCAGGCGTAATTTTAGCAAGCAGCCCCGTGGGCACATCTTGCGTAATTTTGGCAGGCAGTTCTGTGATCACATCCTGCACGGTTTTTACAGGGGGTTCTGAAAACTCGCCCTGTGTTGTTTCGCCAGATGGTTTTGTGATCCTATCTGGGATCGTCTTGCCAGGTAGTTCTAAGAGCATACCTTGTGTTGTTGTAACCGATAGTCCTGAAGTCACATCCGGTTGCACATTAGACGATTCGTTTTCCTTCGGCGGCAAGCGATGAGTTTTTTCATCGCTCGCTGCAAAAGTAGTTGTATTTTGTTTACTTTCTGTTTTATTTACTTTCTGTTTACTTTCTGTTTCCGGATAAATGTTGACATCTTCTCCCCTATTTCCTGTTTTCTTGGGATTAATGTTGTTATTTACGTAGTTAATGTCGACATTAACAAGGTTATTGTATTTTGAGGTGTCTATTAGACATATTTCTTTTATTAATTCTGTTTTTTTGCGCCGCTCCGAAACCTCAAAATATCTCTTCTGGATACCCCTGGAAGTTAATATTTGGTACTTGTTGTATATGTCCTTGTCGAATATGGATTCGTTAATGCATTCATTAACGACGTTTCTGCATACATTAATATCAATGTTGTTTTGTGCTGCGAATATAATTTCCTCTCGTTCGGTGAATCTGAGATAGTATCCGTTACGGTATATCTTCATAAACAATTTTATGAGTATTCCGAAACCAGCAATGCCGTGTTTTGCCTGGATAAGATACACCTTGTCGTCGGAATCAATATCGATATCGAGGGGAAAGTAATCAAGCCCTTGTTTTTCCGGCCTAGCCATTTCTCGTCCTTAAAGTTAAAGTTGTATGTTGGAATATGAACTTGCTTCTTATTGAACAATCCGTGCGGCTTCTCCGTTGAAAGGAGGAAACCGCCAGAGAGACCGCACGGGAACATCGACCATAATAGGTATTTGGTTAATCTTGTTAATTTCTACCCACATAAAACTGGTTCGTCTGTATGCACAGAACAAAGGCGCTCTTGTCCACAGCTATCTACCTTGCCATCACATTTTGTGCACCGCCTATTTCTATTACCCTTACTCATAAAACTCTTTCCACACAGCAGACACGTTCTCTCGTCGACCACTTCGTTTCTATTGATATAAGATATATACTCTTCAGCCTCTCTCTTTAAAATTTCGTCGCGTATCCGCCTCTGTTTATTTTCTTCCGGTAATTCAAAGGCAACCCACCGAAACCCTCCTGCATGGCGTCTATTTCCATTGATTGCGAGGCTTATCGCGTTCTTGCTGATATTAGTTGCAATAGCTGCGGCTTTTTGAGAGATATAGGTAGCAACCAACCCTCCGCTTAATGTGCACTGTTTGACGCCAAGAGCCTTATTCCTGTGTCTTTTTATCATCTTCAGCCTCCAGGTTTTATGTTTAACGGTATCCTGTTTTTCTAATTTCGACAATTCGCTTCTACAAAAACAGTAATCATCACATCCTGCACAACCAGAACAATCCACCATAAAGAACTCCTTCTGCATGCCCAAGCGGCACGCCTGCCGGCTGAGGAGGAGACCGACCGACATGCCTATTGGGTACGTTTAAATTGAGTTGACTGCCGAATCATTAATCTCTTTCTCTATAATTTCGTTCATAACCCGCAAACAATCAACCAGCCTATCTTTCTCCTCAAAGGACGGATGGTTGTTTGTGTCTAAAATCCTATCAAGGATAAATCTTTTTGCCTTCCCAGCCTCTTCGGCACTGTAGGCCTCTATAGGACTTACATATGTGGTTCCGTCGTCCCACGTTTCATGTATAACACCGTCTACTATTTGTATGTCTTTCACTGCCGTCCCTCCAGATATAGTTCAATAATGAATCGGTGGCTGTTGGTGATATACCAAGCAGCTCTCTTATTTCCGGCAATTCCTGCACGACGTCATACAGGAAACACATCCCCACATTACTTCCCACTCCCCTTTTATTATCACGCCCATTACCGCGCTGCAATAGATACCTGCCCATCCCCTTTACTTTCACAATCCATGCCTTTCTTTTTAAAATGTTTACTGCGGCGCTAACCATCCACGCCGCAGTAAACAGTAAACCACTAGGCCTTACCGAGCCACGCCCTGCCCCGCCCTGCCCAGCCACATCTTGCCTTGCCCAGCCGTGCCATGCCCGACCAAGTCTAGCCGCGCCCCACCGTGCCGTGCCACGCCCCGCCACGCTAAGCTGCTACGAGCGAATACGTACTCCCCTTGTGCGTTTTCTGAAGGTTTACCCTCGCTGGAAACTCAAACAATAAATCATCTGTATGGCTAACAACGATGGTTTGCTTAAACTGATCTTGTAATGAAAAAAGTATTTGCAGCACCTTAAGTGCATTGTTATGGTCTAATGCGTCGAAAACTTCATCTATAATCAGTATTTCGTATTTACCTCCAGACCTCTGTGCCTGGAACACAGCAATTGCAATCCTGATAATGGATTTTAAAAGCTTTTGCTCGCCACCGCTAAAATTACCAACATCGCGCTCTCCCAGGCTGTCCCCGGCGATAATATCCAACGCCTCCCTGATTTTTCCATCCTGCGTTTCTTGTTGGGTGGAAAATCTAATGGTAAACTTGTTGTCGAGTTGTGCGAGGAGGTTGTTGAGGATGTCTTGTATTTGTGGTAGCGCTGAATCAATCAGAAGTTGTGGTATGCCGTTTTTCCCGAAAGCCCGAACAACGGTCTCGTAAATTTTGTAATTCCTGTAATCTGTCGCCAGGCTTTGGTTGAGCGCTGCCAATTCAGACAGATCGCGTTCGTATTGTTTGATCCGTTCCGACAGAATGGCCTTGGAGGTAGAGGCGTCTGTGAACTTTTTTTGTGTTTCATCCCGAAGCTTGGATGTGTCCCCCCACAGCGTCTTTAGTTCGTTATAGCGTGCGGACGCATCTTTGTTCTTGTTGATCTCACAAGCAAGTTCAGCCTCATTCGACTTTTTGTCTAAATACTTTTTATGTGTTGCGGTGTATCTGCCCTCCAAATCAATCAAGAACTCTTTGCTCGACTTAATTCTTTGTAATTCAGACAGTGTTGCGCCCTCTGATTCAACCAACGACTTTAAGCTGCACAGCCGATCTTCTGGTATCGCTACCAGAACAACCTTCTTTTTTTCATTTTCCAGCTCTGTAAGTCTAATCCTTGCGTCCTTGGCATAGTTGTCTTGTTTTAAAATCTCGGACAAACCCCGTATCTTCTGCTCTAAATCGTTGAGCTTTCTTTGATAGGCTTCTTTCGTTTGGTCAATTTGTGCTTGTACCTCCACGGCTTTTTTCCCCGACGCGATAGCGTCGTTGATGAATGGACATGGGATGGGCTGTTTACTACACCCAGCGCTACGAAGATTCTTTTGGTTGTCGGTGTGTAACTTCATGATAGATAAGTACGACTCAATCAAATTACCACATTCTGCGGACGCTGTTTTAATCTCTTGACCGAGAGACTCGACCTCGTTTTCTATCCGGTCTTTTTCTTGGTCGATTTTCGATTTTTCTACCGCGATCTCTCCGTTAATTGTTGCCAGCTTCGCAGACGCCTTCAGATTTTCTTCGTGTTTCACCAGCAGGGCCTCGTACCCTGCCTTTGCGAGACGTATCTCTCTTAGTTTTTCGTTAACAGTTACCTCCGACACAACAACATCCCTTGTGGTAGATAGTTGTTTTTGGAGAGACGACATTTCTTTTTCAATGGAAGCAATCTCTTGTTTGAGCGCAACCACGGTTTTCCTCGCCTCTTCTGTTTTAGACAGGGAGGCGCTAAGCCTTTGTCCCTCCTCGGTGATTTGTTTAAGCTTGTGTGTGTGGGAACCAGATTCATTGTCTAGTTTTATAAGGTATGAGCCAAGACTAGATATCTCTGTTTTTGTGTGTTCGATTTGGGATGTAATGGTTTTTGGATCAATCTCAGAGGCGCGTTTTTGTCCGGCATCAACGCGGGCGTTTAATTCAACAGCTTTTTGCCTTGCGTTTTCTGACACTGCCGCGAGGAAGCCGATATTGAGAATTTGTCCCAATATCTCCTTTCTGGTGGACGGGTCTGCGTCCACAACATCTCCTATACCTCTCTGCGCGGAGAAGGCGGAGGCCAGGACAACATCTTCAGTCCCTACCAAAACTCCCATCTCACGGTCAAAGTCTGAGACTTTTGGCCCAGCTATAATCTTGTTTGTTGTTGTGTCTGTCAGGGTTGCCTCGTGACGCCTCTTGTTATTAATCCTTCTTAGTGCTACATACCTTCTTCCGCGGGAACGAAAAACCACCTCTATAGACGAGGTTCCATCGTATCCCTGTGATATATGATCAAAGAGAGACCCTTTTCTTGATGGGAACCCACCAAAGAACGCCGCAAAAATTGAATCGACAATAAACGTCTTGCCAGATCCGTTGTGCCCGGATATTGCGATGTATTTATTGTTTTCAAAGTTTATGTGTGTGTCGGTGTGTGGGCCAATATGGTTAAGCCTGACCGATTCTATGTATTCGATAGAACCTACATGTCCGGTGGTGTTTGTGTGGTTGGGGTTGTCCCCGACCGCTACACAGAGTAGCTCTTCGATGGAAAACTCCGTCGCCGCGTTTTCTTTCATCCATGCGGCGAGCATCTCTTTGAGGGTTGAACTTGTGGAGACGTCTGTTCGCGCTCTTACCGTTCCTTGTGTGGGTATCTTCTCCAGGGTTACGTTGTCGCCAAGCTCTATTTGTGGCGGTTCGCCTGCATATTTTATCTTTACGTAATCAACCCCTTCTTTTCCAGGAGCGAGCTTTATGTTGCTGCCATTGTCTGCGTTGTAGGTATAGTATTGTGGGGTGGATACCAGATCCACCCATGTTTCTTTGGCCTTGCCGTTTTTTATGTCTAAAACAACAAAGCCGGGGCGATTTCCCTCTTCACCAAAAGTCAATTGCCACGGAGCCCCAATATACCAATCCATCCTTTTATGGATGTGTCCTAGCGCGATACAATCATACCCCTTACCTGTAAAAGCCTCTTTGGGCTGTTCGAAATGTCCTCCAACAGGTACCGCATAGTAATTGCTTACCTGTGTTCCGGATACCTCGCAATGCCCCAGGAGTATGTTAAAATAACCCTGTTTAGCCTTTGGTATAAGTTGGTCATGGGGCGCGGTATTGTTGTACAGCCAGGGAAGAAACTGGACGTATATTTTCTCGGTTGTTTGTGTGAGAGCCACCCCTCTCGGTTCATGGATAACCGTTATTAATTCTTCGAGCGCAACGAGCGCATCTTTCTGATTTTGTCCAGCAATGTCGTGATTCCCTGGTATTGCATACACATATCCGCCTGACGTTTTGTATTTTCTCAGCGGTTCTGCAAGCGCTGAGTATACCGTTCCAAAGCTGGCCTCTCTGCCAGCGATATTGTAATTGCTAAAGAGGTCCCCTCCGATCAGCAGGTAGGGGATTTTGTTGTTTATGAGATGGACGATTAGTTCCTCCCATCCTCTTTTGATATCTGCCAGCTTCTTTGCTTGAAAATGAAGATCTCCCGTTATTGCGATTTTCATAATATTTAAAGCGCCAGTTTCAGTGACGCGGTCTCCTTTCGAGAGTATGTATTGTTCGTATTACGCTTGTTTGCGTGCAAATTCACCGAAATATTTTAGTTCGGCTCGTTTGCGTGCTTGTTTCGCTTTCTCTAAACAAAAGAAAAGCCCTAAATGAATCAGTTTTTTGCTAACTTGAATTCTGGCCTCGAATTTCCTGTGTCTCTTGTGCCGATAGACCCCCAGAATTCCAAGTCTGTGATTGCGGTTAGCACCGGTTCGGTTCCTATTGTTTTCTTGTTTAGTGGCGACCCTTAAGTTGCCTTCTGGTTATTTAGACCATCGCCGTCTCTGTGATCCGAGACCGTTTCGTTGTGAACGCCCATGATCACTCGATGCATTTGGAGCGTTGTTTGCTTTCCCCGTCCTGATGGTTTCCTGGTGTGTCTCACAGCATAAAAAGTATTTCCTTTCTTCGGCCTATGTGCATACCATTTGAATTTGTTTAGTTCTTCAAAATCTTCGTCATCGACTTGTGCAAATTTCCCTTGCGTTAATTTAATGAGCTTCATATCACCCCCCCCCTGCGCGTTGGTTTGTTTTACAACATGGCGTCTATTGCAAATTATTACTTGACTTAATTGTTGTATTTTTATAGAATTTCCAAACTATGCAATATTTACAAAATATGGCTAACTCTGCGAAGTTTTGGATGGTAAAAATTTTACAGCACCCGTACAGCACTTTAGTAGAAAATACCGGTATTTTTAACGTAAATGCTGTAAATACCGCCAATGGTATTCAGTTTGCTATACGCAGTAAGTGTATTCTCTATAACAACTTATGCTGTTGCGCTCGTAGCTCAATTGGATAGAGCGTGGGACTTCGAATCCAAAAGGGCAGTGGTATAAGTGGTTACTAAACTTATAGTTGTAAATTTTAACTTACAGCACTTACAGCACGTGCCCCTATTTTACAGCATTTTTTAGCGTGCGCCCGATGGCATAATATGCCCAAACTTATCTTCCATAAAGCGTCAAAACAATACGCAGTTTTTTTGAGCGTCGCTGGCGTCAGAAAGTGTTTCTATCTCGGGGGCGATAGGAAAAAGGCCGAGTCCGATTATTACAAACTGATGTCTGAGATGTGTGCAAAAAAACAGAGACGCTCAGCCCGACCTGGCGGCAGTATGTATTTTAGCACACTGGCTGATGATTATCTTGCCAGCATTGAGCGCAGCGTTGAACCGACCACGTTCAAAGATTACCAGTGCACCCTTTCGGTAATATGCCGATTCTTCGGAGATATTAAGGTTGAAGAATTGACGTTGTTAGAAATCGCCCGCCTGAAAGAATATTTGCTGAAAGAGAGGGTTCAAAACTTACGGAAGAAAGTGGGGATCTCTAGTAGTCGCTGTAATAAGTACACGATGTATATCCATATGGTTTTGAGTTGGGGACTCAGATATGGATATTTACAACCACGCGATATTAATTTGCCAAAGATCAAACGAGAGCCCGTTAAGCGCAGGCCCCCACGCTTCTTCTCAAGAGAAGAAATAGAGAAAATTTTCGCTTGTGAATTTCAATCCTCATCCGAACAGAATACCGGATGCCATGCAACCAGTTGCAGAAAAGACCTTCTAACATCAACCATCCCACAGACCTTCTCGATGATCCGTTTTATGCTCGCCACGGGTCGCCGTATCCAAGAGGTTGTTCATCTTAAGAAAAAAGACCTGCATTTTGACGAGGGCTGGTATGAAATTACCAAGGACAAAACAGCCCGCACCGACCCAAGACCTAAAATCTACTATTTCAACGAGGCGGCGATAAATGCGATCAAGCCGCTTACAGATAACAGATTGGACGACGAATATGTCTTCCAGAACCAGAAAGGTGGATTTATCACACCTACTGCCGCAGGGCAACGCTTTAAGCGCATCCTTAAACTCGCCGGCATCAATGACGCCGCCTCGAAGGAGCTCAGACACACATTCGCCTCCCACATTCTTATGTCCGGCGAGTCGCTCGAGGCAGTACGCGACCACCTTGGGCATACAGATGTAAAAACCACACAGATATATGCGCACTTGCATGATAATTATCTTCGGAAAAGCATCAGCAATCCGAAGTTTGCTTCCTTTCTGTTTCAATTCGCGCCCGATTTGTCAAAGGGTTAGTTTTCTTACGGCAGCCGTCCGGCCGGTCATGTTATTGAGAATGTATTCCTGTATATCTGCCTTTGTGAACAGGTATCTGCCTCGTCGTAAGTGGGCATTGATATGCCCTTCCAGCGCTTCTTTAATCAGGGTCGGCTTAGACACTCCCAGCATCCTGGCCGCCTCTGAGCTGCCAATATATTCAATGTTTGTGCTGCCGCGGGCGCGCTCTGTTGCACGCTCTATTGGCGGCCCGGGTATTAACTTTTTAAATGGTTCTGTTTGTTGCACTTTAATTCCTCCTAAAGTAAGGGTTTAAATTTTTAATTTGCATTCGGCTGGATAGTGTGCTATAGTAGTTTTACCTATCTATACTACAAATCATCAGCCATGCTTTATGGTATGGCTCCTGCTGTTTCTGTATTTTTCATAAATTTACGCCTGTTTTACTGTTTTGTGTTTCTGGTTCTTTGTGCTGTGAGATTTTATCTCTATCAACAAAGAGAAGTATATCTCCAGCTTCGATTTTTTCCTCATTTTCGGTATTCGTATAAGTAACAGTTTTATTTTTAAAGTCTATAGCCGCGACGCAATTAATTCTCTTTGTTGTGTAGTTGAAAAACTTATAGTAGAAAATGAAATTTATGAACATTTTTGGAGAACATTTGTATGGATAAAAGAGAACCACTGTTTACCACAGTGAAAGAACGCGTAATTGAAACGGTTGAAATTGAATCATACCGCCAAGGGGCCGACAAAAGGCTTAATAAATATTTAAAATTGGGATGGGTTCTCATAGCCGATTGGATTGTTGACTACGGAGAACGGGACATCGGATTGAGACGATCCACTTCTTACTGGGGTGGATTGACCATTCCCGCAGTCCTGTCCATCCTCTTGGTTGAAATCGAATAGGTTTTTGGTTTCTGCAACAATGAATGTAATGGTCCCATTGCTGGAGCGTTCGTAAAGCGTGAAATTATCATTGGAGATAAGCTGGTTGACTTCTTCTACTGAGTGGCATTCGATTAGCCTGATAATTCGTTTCATGATTCCTCCTTAGAAATAGGGTTTAGAAAAGTATGAATTGAGGATGTATTGTAATTATATTATATACTTTGTCAACAATAAAATAATTAACTTATATGCTATATTTGTGTGCGATAGCTTAAATACTGAAACTTGTATAACTTATGAAAAAAGAAAAAATTAATAAAAACATAAAAAAACATAATAAAGAAATCGTAGATAGAATGAAAAAGGTGATAGATGTAAAAAATGATATTGACTTAACGATAGATTCTGATATTACCAAGAGCGATATTAATAGTTTTAAATCCCAGAATAACAGGGCTTTCTACAAGATAATCGTTGATTTCTGTATAAAGCACAACGTCAATGTAATCTGGCTCATCAACGGCGAAGGCGAGATGTATATAAAAACCCACGAAGACTCTGCGAGCACATCAGAAGAAAGGGATTTAATCCGTAGGCTTCTCGCCGTCCTGCGACACGGACCCGATGAGGCGATGAAGATTGTGTTCAGAAGCCTCATTAATATTTACGACATAGCCTATTCTAAGGCTGCCGGGAATTCAGCAGACAAGCCGGATCCGAAAGGAGGCGGCCGGTCTGATGTGAAATAACAAGATTGTTAAAGAACACGCGAAATCGATTAATCAACAACGCTCTTGGGATGGACAGGAAGTTCCTTTATTGATTTTTTTATCTCCCTTATCGATTCCTTTATGAAAGAAGTTGCGTCGAACAGGTCTGTCGCCGGGACGATACATTCTGGCTGATCTGCACGCATTATTTTTATATATCCATCACCAACGGCTTCGAAAGCCGTTCCGTTGGATGTATCGAAGATTTTTATGGTATTGGAGACTGTCATGTATTTTATCCTTTTTAAAGATTCGAGTGGGCAATGGCGCTGGAATTACAACTCAGTAAATCATAAAATAATAGCCATGAGTTCGGAGTCGTATATTAACAAACAAGACGCCATCCACAGTATAAACCTGGTAAAGACGAATGCTGCTTCTGCCAGTGTCTATGATAAGTCGCAAGAGAATTGGTTGTAATCTGTTTTAAAGTAGATTGCAGGTAACGTGCGCCACGCGGCGCTTAGTGTTAAATATGTACGAGACGCATAATGTTGTCAACTTTAGCTCGTGTGTTATTTGAGGATGTATTATAGATATATTGCTATGTATGTCAAGTATAAAATAGCACAAATGCTATCACAATAAAATAGATTGTTATAAACATCGTAATTTAGGTAACTTATAGAAATGAAAAAAATAGATAAAATAAATAGAAAAGTTCGTGAAGAGATTATCGAAAGTATGAAAAAGACAATAAATGTGAAAAAAGATATTGACTTGGCTAGAGATTTAGGTATTATACCGCAAACAATAGCAGACTACAAAAATCGCGGCGCTATATCGTTTTACAAGAGAATCTTCGAATTCTGTATAAAACACAACGCCTCGATTAATTGGCCCGCTGACGACACGGGCAAGATGTACATAGAGGCTGGTTTCAAGCCTGTCTCTACGATAGAAGCGGTATGTGAGCCAGCGATACCTTGCTGCACGCCTGAAGAGTTGAAGTATGTTAATATGGTTTTAGACGTACTTCGGGGAGTTAACGAGCAGGACAAGAATTCGCTTATGACGAACATTGCTTCTTTTCACCAGCACTGCCAGGAAAGGAGGGCGATTGATCAGGGATACCTTGAGGATTTAAAAAAGAATATTCAGAAGCAGGAGCAAGGGGAGAGCAATATAAAAAAAGCTCAGGATTGCTGAGGGGTTTAGCGGAGATAAAGTCATTTGCTTCCGGTGTGGAACGCAAGGGTATGAGGGGTGCAGGTGTAGTTGAATTTTCTTTGACGATTAAGTTTGTTGGTGGTACGAAAACCCTCGTTCTGGATAGACGTAATCATCTATACTGGTTGTGGTGTTACAAGATTTGCAATTACACCTTTGTTGACAAATAAGTAAATCGCACCTGTTCTTGTTTTTTCTTTAGGAGCGGCGCCAGGCGTGTTGTCCCATAAGTCCATATAAGTAATGACATTGTTCTTAATATCGATTGCCGTAACGCCACCTACGATTTCGCAATAACCAGTCTCCGGGTTATGTTGCATTATCACAAGATGGCTTGTTACCTCGACGAGATTTTCTATTGATAGCTTGCCGTTTTTGTGTATATACTGGGGTGGATTTATCATTGTTTTTTTACCTCATCTGAATTGAGAATATTAATATGTCGTGTCGATTTTATAAGAGAAATATAATCACGCGTAAATTTCTAGGTTCTGGCGCTAACGTTCCTATCTCAAAGTATGTGTGTCTGCTTAAAAAGGAAAATAGCCAGGTATACAGGGAATTGTTCATGCTTGGCCTGCAAAGCTCGATGTATACGGATGATTGCCCGGTAGCATCCGGCAGCAAGTGGTCATTGTGTCCCTTCAGGGAAGAACCTTAATAAAATATATACGAAATGTTAGAATTGTCAAAAGACAAAAGATAAAAGGTGTGGAAGTTTACCTTTACATCTTTATTATTACAGGAATTGTGGGGTTTTGAGCGTGGATTTTTAAATAGAAAGGCAGAATTTTGGGGAAGAATGTAATGACAGTTAAAACATCTATCAATAAAAAGCAAGTGGTTCGTGAAATACAAGGCATACCAGAAGAATACTTACCAAACTTGGTCCAAATTATTCGTTTATTCCGTGAAAGTGTGGCGTTAAAGCCATCTGTGGATAGTTTCAGACAGGGTTGGAAAGAAGCGCAAACTGGTGTTATTCAGCCGATATCCGGGCTTTGGGATGGTATTGATGCCGAATAACCACGGTGAATCAATTCAGGTTGAATACACACCAGAATTTAAACGCAACCTGCGAGCGCTATCGAAGAAATACCGTCGCATTCGTTCTGATATTCAGCCTATAATTGAACGACTTCAGAGGCATGATATTATTGGAAATCAGATTCCAGAAATGCATCACACTATTTTTAAAGTGAGAATCAGAAACAGTGATATTCGAAAGGGAAAAAGTTCCGGTTATCGACTTATATATTACATTAGAACTTCAACGAACATAGTGCTTATAACTGTTTATTCCAAGCTTGAGCAGGCTGATGTTTCTACAGGCCAGATACGGCGTATTGTGAGTGAGTATGTAAGAAGTTAGGGATGCCTGAGATAGGATCGCGGCGAATGAGTTATGCAAACAAGCGGGAGTAAAACCGAAATTTTGATTTGGGGATTTGTTGGGTGCGCATTGTTTTGCCCAACCTACCACGGTTTTTAGTAAGACAGCTTTATGTCCAAAACAAGGAAAGGAATGGTGGGGAATGAGCGATCTAATACAAGATTTATCGGTTGTTATTCCTGAATCTGTAACGCAGGGATTGTCTAGAGGTGATTACGAGAGGGTTGGTGGGGTAATCAGAAATACCGCCAGTAAAAACGTGATTTGTTGGTTAAGGGATGCGGAAACGAATCAATTGCAACGGTATGGGAATATTATCGGCCCTCCAATTCTTGGTCCCCTTGCGCTTGCGTTTGCCGCCTTCCTCTATTTAGATCAAAACTTTAAAAAAATACACAAACAGCTTAGTAGTATAGATATGAAACTCGACGTACAGAACCTGTCTAAGGTGCAAGCTGGATTTGAATTAGCAAGAAAAGCTGAACAGGATCAAGATTTAGATAGTGCGAAAATGGCAATGAACAGCGCTATTGCTTTATTGGAAGAGGGAAATTGTATTTTTGAAAATTTACTTAAAAACACAGGCGTAGCAGACAAACAATATGTAGATATAACTTTTTGTTACGCGAAGTTGATAACCACTACCCGATTGGGTAAAGCGAGGGCTTTTCTTTGGAACGGCAAATATCTATTGGCACGCCAAGAAGTTGAGGCTTTACAGTTGTTTACCCGAGATTTATACAAAACTTACAGAGATCATACTAGTGGGCGAGTGGATGCAAGGAAAAGTCTCTGTGGTTCAATCAAAGATGGATGTATCGGTAAATTTCCGAATGCGGAACAAGAGGTATTGGTAAAATTTGCTGATTCTTTAGCGGGCTACTTATTAGAAATTAATGAATTGCAAAAACGGGGAATACCACTCAGAGACGTTGGAGAGAAATTGTTCTTGGTACAATAAGCCGGACAGGGGGACTGCGTTGTGTTAACTTGATAGCTAAAGGAGGTATTTACGATATTACCTATTATGCGGATTTTTGTTGTTGCTGGTGGTTTTGTTTTTGGTTGGTTATTGAGAAGGATGCACGATCGGAAGACTGAAGAAATAGAAGAGGGTTTAAAACCGATACACCGTCTCTCTGATACGGAAACAGACAGGACGTTCTTAAGAAAGAGTTAGTAATGTGTCATTTGGGCAAAGGGCAAAGGGTCACGTCTTAAATATTAAATATTGATTATTTAAGATGCGACCCTCATACTCTCTCGAAAATTTTATAAGCAGGTCGGCCTGCGAAGACTTCAGATTGATTTCCAGCTTGCCGATTTTGTTGTCCATGCGCAGGTCCAGATTGGTCATTTCATTACGAATAAAATCTTTCAGGTTTTCCTGGCTATCGACATGGGATTGTTCTATTATTTTTGCGAGCGCTTCTGCCTGTTTGTGGGAAAATCCTACAGACTCCAGGTTTTGCATATTTTCCAGCTCTTGAGTTATTGGCATTTATTACTCCTCCGTATTGTAGTGTTTATTATAATCAGACCAGCGCTGATTTTCCACTAAATTCTCTGTATTCTATTTCCGGCGATTGTTAATTGTATGATGGTGTGAGTCGAAAGCTACGGATTTCAGCTTTCGACTCACACCGTATTTGGGATAGATTTGTTTAGTTGCGATGCGCTGTGCCGCCGTTATTTTTGCCAGCCTTTGCTTCCAGCCTGTTTTTATGTTTGGATGGTTTCTTGATCTCGGCATTCAATATCTTGGAGATGTCCAGGAAACTACTCTTTAGTTTTAATTCATGTCCTTTGAGACGATAGATTTCCAAGTGTATTCTCAAAATAGAAACAACCCGACCGGCGAGCATCGCCATCGCCCTGGCGTGCTCAACGCCTACCTGTTTGTTCTGTAATTTGACCATTTCTTTTATAATCATATTTCCTAAATCATCTACCGTTTTGATTTGTGGTATGTTCATTGATCGGCTCCTTTTCTTTAATAAGTCTTGTTAATTTAAGTTGTTGTCTCTTCGGTTCAGTAAGTTCTTGTGAAATGTCCTTTGTGCTTGAGCTGGACGATCCAATCATCGCGTATTTGACGTAATTTTATTTACTCCTTGCGATAGAAATAATAGCTGTCCGATTGGTTGTTAAAATCAATGTCTTCTATTTCTTTAATTGCGTCCCTAACCATTCTCAGAAGTTCCTCGCGGGACAGCGATTCTTTGTTTTCCAGCCTTTGGCGTATAGTGTTCAAGGACTCCCATCCCGTGCGCGCTATTTGTTCAAGTGGGTCGGTAGTAATACTCATGTTTAATTCTCCTTGTATGGATAAGGTTGATGTCGTAAAATCGGGGTAATAAACTGACATTGTGGGTCTGTGTAAATTTACGGAGGGGGTAAATATGTCTGAGGTTTTATCTTGCGGAACTGTTCCAGCAACAGCAATACAGAGTGGGGAGATATCGATCTCTGCTAAGGATTTAGGGGTAGTCGCCATGCCTGATTTTTGTCAACGATGTTTTTGGGTTAAACTTCGATTAAAACAGCGCAAAAGTGAATTACCCTTTCAAATCTTCCCCGGTATATTTTCTTCAATAGACTCTTATACCAAGAACATTGTTCATGGTTGGTTTGATAAATATCACAGTGCTCCCCGTTGGATGCAAAAACTAGAACCGATCAAAGATTGTGTAAGAAAGCTGCCGACGTATCGGGAGTATAAATTTTTCAATAACGAACATGGAATATGGCTTCGGGGTAGCCCCGACGGCGTGCTCATTCGCCCTGATAATTCATATATTATTGTCGATTACAAAACGGCGAAATACACAGAAGCGCAAGACAGGCTTTACCCGATGTATGCAACACAACTCAATGTATATGCATTAATAGGTATGCAGACAGGAATATTCCCGACAGTAAATGCCCTGGCTTTGATATATACAGAGCCGTTGTCGAGCGAGGAATATGCGTCTAACGACATGAATCATACAGACGATGGATTCAGGATGGGGTTTGCTGCAAATATTCACCATGTCGATCTTGATATCGGCATGATTTCCGGTTTATTAGGCAAAGTAAGGGAAATACATGATATGGGTGTTCCCCCAAAAGGACGTAGTGGGTGCAAAGACTGCGAAAGCGTGAATCAGTTGATTGGGTTGGTTTAGTTGTCTTTCGCCTTTTCGTCTTCTCGAGGCAGGTCTTTCACCTGTATTGGTTTTTTCCTGTCTTTATAAGTCCCATCCCCAAGCTGTCCAAACCTATTGTCTCCCCATGCCCATACGGTGCCGTCCGATTTCATAGCAAGGCTATTGAGCCATCCAGCGCTAATACCAACAACATCTTCTAACCCTTCGGTCTGCGCTGGGATATTTTGGGGAGTGTATGTTCCGTCCCCAAGCTGTCCATTGGAATTATCCCCCCAGGACCATACAGCGCCATCCGAGTCGAGTGCGAGGTTGTGCCATCCCAACGACGATATACCGGAGATGCCTGTGATGTTTTTTGCCTGAACAGGGACAGATACCCTTTCCAGTGACGAGTCGTTGCCCAGTTGCCCGTATTGGTTGTTTCCCCACCCCCAGACGGTTCCGCCAGATAGTAGCGCCATACTGTGCACGTATCCACCGGCAATGGCCGAAGCATCGTTAATCCCGGTAACTTGCACAGGGTAAAAACTATTTACGGTGGTTCCATTCCCTACTTGTCCATAGGTGTTGTCTCCCCACGTCCAAACAACGCCATCTGACGATCTGATGGCAAGGCTGTGTGAACCTCCGCACGCAATAGATGAAATATTTTGCAGGCTGTTAACCTGGACTGGTATATTTGAGACGCCAACGACTGTTTCGTTTCCTAATTGCCCGCTCCAGTTGTTTCCCCATGCCCAGACGGTACCATCGGATTTTAGCGCGAGGCTGTGCAGATAGCCCCCGGCAACAGCAATAACGTCTGTGAGGTTTTTTACCCGAACAGGCGTTTTCTTGTTTTTAAAAGACCCGTCCCCAAGCTGTCCATGGTCGTTCCTTCCCCACGTCCAAACGGTGCCGTCTTGTTTTAGCGCGAGGCTGTGCCATGTTCCGCCGGCAATAGCCATTACGTCCGCAAGATTATTTACCAATACCGGGGTGTTCTTTTTAAAACGTTTTCCGTTCCCGATCTGACCATAATTATTTCGCCCCCAGGACCATACTGTCCCGTCTGATTTGAGGGTAAGGCTGTGATAGCCTCCGCCAG
>Ga0209518_1001988_pt1 | contig 20256 bp, 24 predicted proteins | sample RifGroB1_FD_183993 | JGI IMG/M metagenome (GOLD analysis project Ga0209518, IMG submission 183993) | Groundwater microbial communities from Rifle, Colorado, USA - Groundwater B1 (SPAdes) (version 2) | ecosystem: Environmental > Aquatic > Deep subsurface > Groundwater | place: Rifle, Colorado...
CGCAGTTTTAGCAGCAGGAAGTATTGTTACGGCTGGCGCAATAAGTGCAATTGCGAAAGATCTAATGCCGCACCATCCCGGAATTATTATGGATGCTACCGCCCAAGATACTAGTGACGAAAGTCGCGCACTAAAGCTATATGCCAGTCAGCACTCAAACCCAAATAGCGATACAGATACGCATAATTTAGGTTACGTTAGTGTAGAGGTTACAGATGTTAACGGCTACCCGCTACACTTAGAGGACTTAGCACTAGAAATAAAATCAGACGAAAAAACAATTTGGGCGGAAAAAACTAGTACTAATGGTGTGCGTATGAATGGAATACACAGCGGTAATCAAGGTGGCGAAATATATTCTATTTATGAGAATGGTGAAGCCCAATATGACGCTGATGTAAACGAAATAAGTACGCCTGTAGAAATAAGTCCCGCCGATCATAAAAGTGTGTACATTAAGGGTAATGAATTCGGAACAATACAGAATGCCTATGCAACCATACTAGATAATAATCAAAATTGGTTATTAGATACTACTGATACAATATTAATATTTAACAGCAATGATGGTGATTTGGTAAAAGATTTACCGAGTTCTTATGAACTTATTATAAAACAAGATGGCGTAGTCATTGGTGGTGTAACAAGCGATAATACTCCGATTGGTACTACAGATTACGATTTAATGGCGAATTTCGGACCAGAGCTACTTTTTAGTCGTGGAGAAAAGTACTTTCCCACTCAAGTTCACTATGATGATGAAAGTAGTACAATTGATAATTACAAAAACTGGAAATCAGAAATCTGGGTAGAAAATGACGAAAATAAAGTAGTATATACTACCGTCACAGATTATTCTTACAAAACAAGTCCTGTGCATCCAGAAGGTTACAAAGTAGTACAATATTGGATGTATTATGTATATAATGATTGGGGATTTGACCAACACGAATATGATTGGGAGGCAATTCACAAATGGGTTGACAACAAAAATGGAGAAGTATTTTACACATCTGCAAGTATGCATTTATGGGATAATGAATATGAAAAAAACGTTAATAGATTTTTGGTGGAAGAGGGTGGACATGGTATGACGGCGGATGGTTCATTGGCTGGCGACATACAAATCATAACAAGTGGTACAGCTTATGGTGCTAGTTGGTATATGAATTATGGTTCCGCACCGATGTCTGATCTTGATCCTTATTATGAACAACGCTACCAACTAAGTCCATTTAGAGATTGGGATAAATATGATGACGATAGTGGTTTTCCCGGTGAGAGAGGTAAATTCCCAACAGATCAGGAAAGATTCAAAGATCCCGACAAAGCTATCAGATTAAGTAATTCTCTTGAAACAATTGTAAGCGAATTCAAAATCAAAAATAGCCCCGAACTTCTAGTAATAGCAGACGGCAAAGCCACCGGATTTAGAGACGGCAGAGTGATTGAAGATATACCAATGTCAAATTACATAGAAAATGAGGAGCGCATAATTATAATTGGTGACCATAAAGATATAGAAGTTGTATTAACCGGCACCGAAAACGAAAAATATGAACTTGAAGGGCGCACGTACAACAATGGAGTTGAAAAAACATTTACAAATAAAGGTACCATTAGAGATAACGAAATTAAAAAATTAGATGTAACAGATACAGAAACGCCTAATGCTGACAATGAAAGCCCAAACTACACACAGCTAATGGTTGCTGCCGCAATCGGTGGTGGAGCTCTTCCTATACTTTATTTAGTGCGTAATAAAAAATCTGAAAAAGTAGATAGTAGTAACAAACCTAAGCCCGAAGTTATTAATTCTAACTTAAAAACAACGCAGATATCAGATCTTATGAATAAACATAAGAAAAGTAAAGATGCTAAAACCAAGCGAACTAATCTTCCAGAAGAATGTCTTGAAGAAGAGGGGCAACGTAAGGCGATTTCTTTTGCAGACTTCAGCGATGAGTAAACTTTAAAAAGACCTAGGTTAAGCTAAAAAAAAATGGATAAACTAGGGTTATACACTACTAGCAAAATTATCAGTCTAGTTGCACTTTTACCATCCGCTATACTTGGTAGCGTTGACATACTTTACAAATCAGGAGATTTCATATCTGGTAGAGGTACTGGAGCGGTTGATGTAATTAGAGACACCATGATTATATCTGGAGTCTATACGGCATATTTACTAACATCTACTTGGGAAAGAAACGAATTACTTGATAAGTATAGTAATACAAACACAGATCTAGATTATACTTCTCAAATACCAAAAAAGTCCAAAAGTAAAGTAACTATAGATGATTTTTTAGGTGGCGACGAATATGTATTTCATAAATTTGAAGACGAAGAAAAAGAATATTTGAAAATATTATCTCGCGAACCAAAAGATGAAGATGCCTTATGGAACTTAGCTACGATATATTTCGATAAAAAAGAATATAATAAATCTTTGGAGCAATTAAAAGTTCTAAAACAAATCAATCAAAAATTTTATGTTTGGAATAAAATTGGTGCCAATTTCGAGAAACTTGGACAAGAAGACGACGCACATAAAGCTTATGCAAAAGCTAACGGCCAGAAGAATATATTGAAGAAGAATATTTCTAATCAAGAATTATAAAACACAAATATTATTACCTATACAAATATAATTATTGTTATCATCTATAAACCTAATCTTAAACGGAGTGTTAATACCTATATCTACGATGTCGCCAAAGTTACCGCTCGCTTTAAAGTTCACATCTTCTTTTGTTAATTTATGTGGAAGCTGCGATTGCGTTTCTCCTACAACTCGTTTTAAATCCTGTTCTTTAATTTTTTGTCCTTCACCCATATTTGTAACTTTAACATCTTTAAAACAAATATCGTATTCGGATGTCATAATACCTAAATAAGAATCTTTACCACCACCCCTATACAAACATCTATCTGCTAATACCGCTATTTGATATGCTCCGCAGTTTTTAGCATCTCCTTTGTATTGTGCTGGGCATTTTGAATAATCATTTGCATATATTTTTGCACTTTTCTCGCCACAAAGAAGCAAAGGTATTGCTACCTTTGTGCCTTTGGGCATAGCATTTCTAAGGGCTGTATTAAAATGACATAATCCATCGCCTGTGCTTGTATTACTGGCGCCGTAAACTGGATAAACAATCGCTAACAAAACTACAACACCAATAGTTATTGCTAACAAAAGCGATATCAAAACGCTTTGCTCTACTTTTCCTGATTTGTTTAACTTATGCCAGTAGTCCATAATACGTCTCATACTCACTGCAGGTTAAATCTTCTTTGAAATCTGACACTGCTGAATATTCAAACTTATCTTTGTCTGATGTAATTAAAATATCTTCCCCGCGTCCAGTAATTAATATTTTGTCTGCTTCAATAAATGCTTCTAACTTAGATTCCTGCAATGTAATTAAAGTATCTTGGCGTGGCGATTTATACAAATCTAAATAGTTCTTAAATTCACTTTGCAAATCTATAAGATTTATTTGCTGATCAGCAAAACAATTAGCACCAGTTTTAATGTTTGCTTTCTTGGCGGCTTTTGCTGCTGCAATTTCAGCTGACTGCTTTATGTATTCGCGCACTGCTTCGGCTTCCGAATAAGTGGAAAGCATATTAGCTTCTTTATCTCCAACCTTTACAAATACTTCTTTTATCGCAAAATTCTTCAAAAAGATTGCGGAAAATCCTATTAAAATAATGAATACAATTGCTAAATAAACCAAAAAAGTTCCGCGTTTATTCATAGCCATTAGTATTCAACTCCCAAAGTAACTAATATTTTTTCTCCAGCTAGGCCTGGAATATACTGCGAACAGCTGTCCTTCGGCTCATATGTTACTAACTCGCCCGCTGTAAAAAAATTGACATTATTTTTTGAGCTTTGAATAAACCACCTGTTTCTAAGCTCTATACCGCGCTTGTAATTCTCAAAAAACTTTTCTGTTTCTATTACAAGATTTTCTCTCAGAGACGCATCTTTGTCTGCAAAAATAATTTGTTTTGCAAATTCTCGTCCGGATGAATCTGTTGCTTTAAGATAACTAAGAAGATTTTGCTGGCAGACTTTTGAGCCAGTATCCTCATCAAAAACCAAACTTAACTCTGCTTGCTGGCCGAAAAAAGGTATGGTTATGGCTATCAAAAGGACTAGAAAAATCACACTTAGTATTACAAATGCGACTAAAAAAGCCACCATATCTTCTATTATTCCTCGTTTATTCATTTTGCAAACCCCACATATCTAAAATGATTAGCAAATTTTTTACCATCAGAATGCCACCTCAACAAATAGTCGGCCATCTGTAAAAGTACCATCAAGCTGTTTTATTTTTACTAAGTAATAATCACGTGCTACATATTTATTTTTATAAATTATTTTTTGTGCCGTCACAATTTCATTACCGTTAGAATCTGTTAATCCGATATTTACAGGTACAGAATTAGACTGCAGACAGCTTTTGACTTTTATCCGTAACCCGTCATCCAGAGTTTCCGATGGATTATGTTTGCTTAAGTCAATTACGCCAGAGTGGACTGCAATTTTCCCACCTATATTTTCTTCCCACGCTAAGCAGTCAGGCGAATTATAAATTCTTGCTGCGAGAATACCCGCTTCCAATTCATATGTCAAAAATTCTGTATTTGTTATAACTGGTTCTGCAATCTTGAACATCATAAACAAACCCATTCCAAATAAAATTAGTGCAAATACAGTTGATATAAGAGCTTGCGGCCACTCCATTACTTTTCACCTCTTAACTCATCGTTAGTCTTAACTAATTTATCTCCATTCTCAAGTGAAACATTAGGAATTTTTACGCCACTGCTTGGCCGTACGTATGAGAAACAATCGTAAGACGGTGGCTTGGGAAAAGATGGTATTGAAAATACACAAACCTTGCCGTCGTTAATATCGAAATGAGTAATAGAACTTTCTTCAGGAAAATCTACTACGAGAGATGCTGTTTCCGGTGCTGCAAGTAACGTATTTACATCTAACTTTCCTTCAAAAGCAAATGTCTCTGGCGTTGATTTAAATAACGGCGCGTAAATTTTTGTTCCGAGCAAAATAAAAATTGCAGCCATTACTATCATTCCAATTATTAGTATCGGCTCTACGACTCCTTTCTTGTTTAGTTTCATTTGACCTCGGCTGGAATGCTATCCTGCAAAACAGCTATGCCGCTCTCAATTTGATAATCATAGTCTGCACACCATTCTGTATCTTTATCCGCAACCCTAATAGATTCTACTGGCTTAGACAAATCATAAGCGCACACTCCATCTCCTAATCCAAAATATAAGTAATTATTTGAAAACGCTGGAGTGGAAAGTGCATTATGATAGTCCCAATCAAATAACGAATTATCTTTTACTGGCGGACCTATAAAAAATAATTCTTTTAAGCTCTTTTTATCGTGGCAATATATCCAGCCATTTTCATAAGCATCATTATTTCCAGAACAAATGTAATTGTCATTTTTTACTAAGTCTGTTGAAACGCCCGCCGACAAATCCACAGTAGCTTCTCCGGTTGTATCTGTAAAATCTCCAGTATTATCCTTGATGGTGTGTTGTTTGTATAGTTTTCTGTCAATTGCGAAATACACAAAACCATTTTCAATTATTGGTTTGGAATTCGTTGCAGCTCCGCTCTTAGACCACAGATAAGAACCATCTGCATCTGACATACAAACAAACGACTGATCGCTATCATTAGGTTCAAAACAAATTACGCTATTTTCTACTTCTATTCCTGATTTTTGTCCTCGCCAGTTTATGCCCGCATTACTTCTCCAGACCTCACTGCCTGTCAGAGCATTATGTTTTATTATCTGCTGGTCCATTGCTAAATAAAGAAAATCTTCTGTCAGTTTTGGAGTTGATTCTGTTTTGGAACTCGCGATGTGAGGACTTGCTTCTTTTTGATATGCAAATATTCCTGAATCTCTAATCAAACACTCATATTTTTTCTGCGACGTGCCGAAGCATACGAGCCTGTTATTTACTGCTAAATTTGTAATTATTGTGCCTGAGGAAACATAGCAATTATTCCAAAGCGAACCTCCCAAATTGTATGCGCAAACGTGATTGCCGACTGCGAAATATAAACCGTCTTCTCTCAAAACTGGAGTGGAAGAAAATATATTAGCTTTCCATTTCTTTGCTTTTGTAAAAGTAAATGCTTCCTGTCCTGCTAATTCTTCGCCGACTTTCCACAAACAATGCACAGAGTTATCCTCACCTCCGCTGAAACAAATAACTTTATCTGGAATAACTGTTCCTGAAACAGTTGGATATTCAGAAAGGAAATCTCCAACAATTGTTGACATAAAAGTTAACATAAGTACAGCGATTATAATTCCAATAATCGCGTAAACCAAAAGGCTGACACCTCGTTTAGTCTGCAATGCGGCCATATATTTCTCTAACTTTGGCTGTTTTTATTGTTTGCTCTATGGTGTAGGTATGTTTCCAAACAAAGACTGCCTTGCTGCATCGCCAGCCCCGCCAAAAATACTCGTGTAAAACAAAAGTGCAAATATTATGAAAACCAAAGCTAATATCAGAAGTACAATAAATGTCCATTCAATTCCGCGCTTGTTCATCCGCTCTCCTCCAAAATATTTGGCCACTGATAAGCTCTTACTAGTACTGCACCTTCATTATTGTTGCAGTTATTAGTATCTCTATACCATCCGCAAACAAATGGTCCGCCTTTGAATGTATGAATTGAATATGGAGCTAAATATGTCAGACCTTCTTCGCTTACTGGTATTTTATCTCCGCGAGACTGCTCATACGGCGTAAGACCTTTAAGTAAGGGTGGAGATATGTCTGGAATACCCCCGATATTGGTGTTTATTTCAAGCATTACGTATGGGCTGGATAAAGACGGCGAACCTTTTTTATCTATTATCGCACCATCATTATACTCTACTTGATAAGTGAATCCTTCTTGCGTAGGAATACACCAATCTTTGCCATTCCTCGCACTATGTGGTGAAAATGCCGTATTGTCTTTTGCGCAATTATTTTTTCCCGAGACAGTTAAATCATATGACTGTGCTTGAGTACATTTGCTATTTATGCAGGCTAAACCCGCAACACATTCAGAGCTTGCACTGCAGCTATTTCCAATTATACTATTGCCGTATTTAGGCTCTACCCTTTCTGGTAGCTCAATCAATCCAAAAAGGCTGCCGACTTTCTCTCCTCCGGCTGTTGATGTATTACCTAAAAAAGTAACTGCTAAAACCAAAACAACTATAGCTATAATTCCAAAAACAATTATCGTCCAAACTGGCGTATCTCCGCGTTTATTCATCTTGCGAACCTCTGTGAAGCGAGATTAGCAAATTCACATTTCTTATGTAAATTTGATTCATTTTAATCATTGACAATCAGCTTGCGTTATTTGTCCGCCACCTATTTGAGTTGAACAAGCGGCGGATATCACTTCACTGTTGCACAAATAATTTTCTGACTCTCCATCTCCGTTAGTATCTATTAGTTGTATATCTTTACAAAACTTTGAGGATGTCCATTCGCCAAGAGTTTTGGAGCTCTGTGCTGTCAAACACCACTGGGCACACTTTGTCTGTGCCGCAACTATGCTGGTATCTGAAGATTCTGCAATATTCTGTGTCTGTCCAAACAAACTACCGAAGGAGCCAGTTGCAAATAAAATTACAAACACTAAAACTAAAAGAGCGAGTATTGCTATAACTATTGTATTAATTGGAAGACTTTGACCTCTCTTAGTAAACATAATTAGCAGTCAGATTGCGTTACAACCTGTCCTCCTATTGTTGCTGAACAAGCGACGTTAATTGTACTTCCGCGGCAGTCTAAATCGCGCTCTACATTGCCTTCTAGATTATAAATTCCCCCAGTGCACTCTTCTTTAGAATTTGCACTGCCTCCGCTTGGGCAGCCCCCGAGCTGTCCATCATTATCCAAATCTACGCTAAATGATTTCGTACAATATGAACTTGAACTCCACGCGGAAGTCGTTGTTACTAACTTTGCTTGTGAACACAAACTGTTACAGCTGGCTTTTGCATTATCTAAATCATCGCCGACTGACTGTTGTCCGCCTTGGAAAATTTTAGTTAAGAACGTACTTCCTCCGCCGATTGTAAATGCGATAATCAATATAAGAACTATAGCTGCAATTGCTGCAAGAACTATTAATTCAAGCGGCAAACCTTGTCCTCGTTTGGCCATAAACTAAGCTTAAGTCCGCGATATAAATACTTTTCCGAGTTCAAGTTTATGCAACTGGCGTCTTCAATAAACCAAGAGATAAATTAAAAGCGTCTGGAAACAAAGTGCCGAGAAGCAAATACGCTAAAATAAATCCCGCTAATCCTATAATTATAACTGCGAGCCAAAAGAGCCAGGCTTCCATTATGTTGCACCGCCCGAAAGCGGTTTAAGCAAATTTTGGGCTACAAAATTACTAACGCCTTCCCTATATGAGCCTAAAATAAATACTAACACAATTACGAAAATTGCTAAAGCTAATAAAAGCGCTATTAACCAATCCGGCATTGTGCCTTTCTTTTTCATAATTAAGTAAATTTATTTCCTCCAATTTTGACTGCTGGTTCTATGAATCCTAAACCGCCTTGTTTTATTGCATATATTATTGCAACAGCAACTATAAAAAATATTATGAACAGCACTAAATACGGGATGAATTCCGGCAACGCATCTCCCTTCTTTGTCAGTTTCATATACCAACCTTTGTGAAATAGTAATAAGCAATTGCGAGCATCGCAATAACTGCAACTATTTGAATTAAATATTTGACGAGTGTTTCCGGTTCAAATTCACCCATACTAAAGTATTAACTGCGACGTTATTGGTGCTGCGAGCTGGTTGAAGAAAAACATCGTGCCTCCTGCTACTGCTAAATAAATTGCTGATGCTATGATTAAATTCAACCCTGTTTCTAAGTTCTCCTCTGCGGTATCTCTGCCGTGCACAATTCCAGACAGCAAAACAGATAAAATATAACTAATCTGCAAAACATAAAGGCCTACAATCAACTGGAACACAACTGGAGAAATCATATCTTTTATATTAAATATGTCGAGTATACCAATACCTACTTGTTCGCGCGCTCCGCCAGTTTCTAATCCACCTAATTGTTTTCCTAAGCTTTGCAATATTCCTGTTGTCAAAATTGCTAAGCCGACAACGATTCCTGCTATAACTGGTACAAAAACTTTGACTTGCATTTGCATAGATGATGTAGTTTCAGCAAGCAAATCTTTCATTCTTTCTGAAACTCTATTAACGCTGCGCAAATACCGCGAAATCGTAATCAAACTCTGTCCAACAATTTCTGGACTTCTCTTTGCACCTTCAACTAAAACCTGCATCGTGCTTGTTACAATTGCTGATGGATAGTTATGCAAAGCTCCGAAGCGCTTATCAAATATAGCTGAACGCAAATCCATTCCCAAATTTCTTATATTTTGTACAACCTTTTTGTAGAATTTTGCTATTTCTGATTTTTCTGATTCTGCAATCTTTTCAAATGCGAGTTCAACAGGCATATGTTCAGTCAGTCTCTGTCCGAGTTGGAAAACTGAATCTGTGAAAGTATTTTCTATACCTTCAATTCTGCGTTTCATTTTTATGGCTCTGGAAACCGAAAGGTAATAATAAATTCCCAAGCCGAATCCAATTGCTGCTATCAAAAGTATGCTTGCGAAAATTGAAAGCTGCGAAAATAAAGCATCTCTAAACTGCTCTGCTGGTAAACTACTCAAAATATAAAAGTAATAAGTAGGCAAACCACCAACAACTAAAAATGCTAAAATTCCGAAGAAGCCCGCTGGTATAGGCAAGTCTTTGCCTCCAATTGTAACGCCAAACTTATATTTTTTATTTAGGAACTGATATATGTCTGTTTTCTTTGCACCCGCTGGTCTTGTTGCAAGTACCTCTATACCAATATAATATACCATAATAGGAAGCAAAATATTGTAAAGTAATACCAAATGATACCATTTTATTACGTCGCCCATAAACGCTGCAGCCATTGGTAAGACAACCAACCCCATAACTGGCAGAACTATACCTAACATATGCAATATTTCTAATGGGCTTTTCAAATTATGAGCGAAGCCTAAAAGCCTGTCCTGCGTTCCTTCTAAAATAATCTCTATAGCCTTGTCAAGGATTTCTTTTTTCCTGCTCGGATTACCTTCGTACAATGAGGTTTCAATTATTCTTAAAGCGTCAACAAACTGCGGGTCCCAATCTTTCCACGTTTCTGCGTAATCATTCAGAGCATCAGTTATAGAAGAATACGTTTTGGTTTCAACATCCCATAAAAGTTTCATAAAATCAATTGACAGCGGAGGCGAAACGTGTTTGGCAACAAATGCAACTGCTCTTTCTAAATTCGGAGTGTGCTGCATATAAATAGTCAGATATAAAACTGCTAATACTAACTCATCACTTGCCTGTGAGCGCCAAACGGTTAGTATGCGTTTTGGAATTTTTGGTACGAATAAAAGAAATATTACTGCTGCTATCAATCCACCCGCAAAAATAAACAAGTTAGATAGAACTAAAGCTAAAGCTCCTGCCACTATGGTGGAAATTATTGATAGGAAATACGCGAGTGCAAAAACACCTTGCGGCGTTGTTTCAAGGTGTGCGAGTTTCAAATAAGTTTCAACTTCCTGTGCGTCTTTTTCACTTGGTGTAATAGGTAAAGTTCTCTCTGCTGCTTGGCACATCTTCTCGTAAAATGTGCGCGCCCCCGATAGCTGTGTTTCTCTAAAATGTTTATATTCATAAGAATACGAGCTGCTAAAGTCAACATCGCCAGCTATTTCGCCGCGTATTTTTTTCTTGTACTTCTCTATTATGTCTTTATCTTGTTTTGCCATCTTAACTCTCTCTGCAAAACGAGATTATCAAATCACTATTTGATTTGTCTTGTTTTGCCATCTTAACTCTCTCTGCAAAACGAGATTATCAAATCACTATTTGATTTGTCTTGTTTTCGTGGCTGTTATCTAAGTATATTCCTGTTTTTTGAGCTGCTGATCAAACCAGCGCTCCCATTCCGAATATACTCGCTTCGGATCTGTTTTTCCTGTGTCTTTTGCTACTATATCTGATAACCGATGAAACTGCTCGTTTGCTTTGATGACAAACTGCGCCTCAAGTATTTCGAAATTTTTTGTCTCTTCGGCAGTGTCAACTATTTTTTGTTTAATCTTGGCTCTTAGCTGAATGTTTTCCCAAATTGCATCCCAATCGCCAGACCATTCCTTTACTCTGCTTCCTATGGCTTTTATTACTTCTGATTCGCCCTCTTTCAAATGGGATGTTGGTTCAAGGGCATCTTTCTTAGGATTATATAAAAATAAGTCATTAAATCCTTTTTCTACCAGAGGATCATCAGTCCAGAATTTTCCTACTTCTGTTATTTGGACAACTCTCTTAACGTGCTCTAAACCTGACGGAGTTGTGATGGGATTTGTAACTAAAATAATATCTGTGGCTTTGAATGATGTTTTTGGAACACCAATATCATTTACAACTCTGTCAAAAACTCCATAAGGGGAATCGCCGTGTATCGTTCCTGCTACAACTTTTGCTAATGCTCCAACGCGCATAGCTTCATAAAGAGCTTTTGCTTCAGTAGATCTTACTTCACCAACTATCAATGCCGAATCTCCTAATCTTAATGCGGTTCTAATTGCATCCTCGGCTGGTACTTCTGCCGCGCTGCCAGAAATTGCAGACCTAACTTTCATTGATTGTACATCGTATCCCAACTCTTTCAATCCGTTGACATTTAATTCCAATGTATCTTCAATAGTTACGACTCTGTTATTTCTTGATATTTCCAAAAGAAGTGCATCAAGTAGACTTGTTTTTCCTGAGCTTCTGCTTCCGGCTATTAATAAAGTTCTAGCGCCATCCATTAAAAATGACAAAACTCCTGCTGCTTGACTTGTAATCATTCCATTTTTAATAAATAATGGAAGCGTCCACGATCTGTCTCTGTGACGCCTGAATGCGAAAGCATAACCCTTTGGCGAAAGCGGTTCCTGCATTACTGAAACTCTTGCTCTGCCGTGAGGAACAAACAACTCTGTGTCTAAAATAGGATTTGCTAAATCCAATGGGCGACCAGACATAAGCCTTAGTTTAGTTGCCCAGCTCTCCGCTTCTTTGTGAAGAGGAATTGCGTTAGTTATACATTCACCATACTGCGAATGCATTACCGAAATAGGATTGATTCCTGCCGGCGCATTTATTACAATATCTTGTATATTATCATCTGATAAAATTAGTTCTACCATTCCAAAACCTATTGTATATCTAACTAATATTTTGGCGAGTTCTTCAATATCCTTCGGAGAAAGTTTCAGATTTCTTGAGAGAGATAAATCTCTAATCAAATCCTTTTCTATGTTAAAGAAATTTTCTCTCGCTCTTTCCAAATCTGCGAATTCTCTTTTCTCCGGTCTATGTTCAGCTAAAACAGAGCGAGCTGATGTCAACAGAGCATACTTTTCTTCCGTAAGTCTGAACTCTGGCGGAGTGATGTGATAGATTGGTCTGATGTCATCTTTTGATTTCAAAATTAAAATTTGTGTATCATCCGCAATTTTGTAGCTGTCTATTTCTTCAACGCCGGCTGGATAAGCAGTCATAAGTTTAGTGTACATAAAATTCGGACGGATAGTCGGCTTGAATACCTGCCCATAAAGTCTTCTGTCGCCAACTTCAAAACCAGCCAGCTGAGGCTCTACTATTTTCAAAAGTTTTGTCTGCTTCAATGCAGTTGCAATCTTTTGCAGTAGACCTTGAAAAGTTTTGGAGCACGTCTCCTCTTGCGCGAGTTGTTTTGTCGTGGCGTGCTCATCTCTTATTCTTCTAATTATTTTTACATAGCTACCGATAGGATCTTGCTTTATACCTTGCAAAACTGTTGCTGTCAAAAAGTCAAACCACGTTGGGAAATAACGGCGACATTCTTCACCAAACTGAGCGAAATCCAAGACGCGTTCTTCTGTAACTAACTTATTGTATACTTCTGCTATCTCTATTAGTAATTGCGTCTGCGTCCTGTCGTAAATATATTCTTCATTTTGCGTAAACATTATCTCGTCAACTTTTCCGCTTTCTGCTATGGCTTCAATTACCTGCGACATAACATTAGCATCATCTTCTATTGACGGATTATACAAACTTCCTTCAAAATCAAACTTGAGTATTCTCCCTTCGGCGGTCTTGCTAACCGCATATTTGGTTTTTGGCATGATATAAATCTCGTTTAGCAAAATATATAATTAACGGGTGTGCAGTGGGCAAATGGCTGATGACACTTTACCCCCTCTTGAAGCTCCAGAATATGAAGAACGCATCTCTGGGATTTCACGCGCAACTATGGAAAGCATCGCGAAGGTCAGAGAAAACACAGCTTCATTTGCAGCAAGAGTAAGGTTAATTGAAGATCAGCTAAGTAATATTAGAGGTCACATTGAGTTAATTGATTCCTCTCTGATTGAAAAGCACAAGGCTGTTGTGACAGAAATAAGAGATATTGAGCAGGAAAGCAGACAGATAAGAGCCGAAATTGAGAGATTAGATGACTTAATTGGACGCACTGTTAAGAGATTAGAAGGATTGGCTACAAAAGAAGAAGTGAAAGTTCTTGAAAGATATATTGAGTTATTGCAGCCCATGAATTACGTCACAAGAACGGAGCTCAAAAACATAATAAAAAAGGTTATTAAAGAGGAAAAAGTAGGTGGAGACGATGCCACTGGGTAAATTTCTAAGCAGACTGGGACAACGCTATCCCACAGATGAAGAGTTAGAAGAGCAAGGTGTAAAATCCGAGCGTATGCATAAATCAAGAGCTAGACAAGATATACCTGATGCGCCAGCGCCCGAAAGGAGCTACGATAATAATGAATTTCCATCTACACCTCCGGTGCAAAATTATCCGCAAGTAATTTATCAAAAGCAGTCAACCGAAGAGATACAAAAATTACTTGAAAGAACTTTGGATGAAAAATTCAAAGATATAGCGAGAGAAATTGAATCTGTAAAAAAAATAAGTTCAGATATTAGTAAACTTGGAATTCAATTGGACGGCAAATTTGAGAAACTCAGCAGTCAATTAGATTCTGTAAAAACTGAATTTGAAGAAAAACTTAGCGCGCACGACAGTTCTATGTCTGGTCTGAATGTTGAATTTAGAGCTCTAAGAAAAGTGTTTGACAATGTTATGCCGGTGTTGACAGACAATGTCAAAGAATTAAGGGATATCGTTGAAAAGTTGAAAAAATAATTTCTATTCTTTAAGTGGCTCTCTCGTAATATAATACGTTGCGAGTCCGAATATAATCATCATCACTATAAGTCCCATTATTTGCGGTGAAAATAAAATTCTTGTTTGTTCTTGTGCTAAAAAGTTTTGCAGGCCCGCGGTTCCCTCGCTTGGCGGGTCTATTCCAAATTGGTCGCCTAGCTCCGGTCTTGTTGCCAGCGAACTTTGTGGATACAATTGTCCGTAAGTCATAAATGCAAATAAAATTATAACTAAAAGAATTGGTCCCCAAACTCGTGACTGTGCAAAAGCACCTTTTACATCTTCATCTCCGAAGCCTACGAATTTAAATATCAAAATTATAAACAACATTATAATTAAAAATACTGAAATTACAGGCAAAAACGCTGCTACAAATTTTGAGGCTTCTGCAATGCCAACAAAAAGGAATCCGAATACTGCTGCGATAACAACGTGAATAGATTTATTTTCACCTACGAGTTTTGTCTTTTCTAAAATCGCATACGTCAAAGCGAATATCAAAATAAATGGTAAAACTATTGAGTAGAAACCTGTTGCCTGAAGTATTCCAATAGCATCAAGGAGCGTAGCCATAGTTTTAGCTAGGTATGGTTTAATATAAAGGTTATTGCCGACTTGTTTGAAAGGTTATGGCTATTGGCGTACTTTTGGGCTAATGGTCTACTGCTAGTTGGTATATTATTGATGTATGCGGCTCTTTAAACAAATATTACTACCCAAAACCTTTTAAATTATTTGCCATATTGAATTTCGCAATGGGATTATTTGATGGTTATGTCAGTGGAAGACTGCCAAAAGGTATAACTATAGACTCTTCACTAGAAGATAAATTAGGTGGTGAACATCTAACAACTACAGAAGACCATAATTTCTACTTAAGCGATTACATTGCTGCAGTCAGCAAGGGCGTAGAATTACATTCAGAGTTAGAACATGTAAAGAGCATAATACAATACAAACTTAACGAAATTAAGACTGCTTGTGAAACAAAAGAAACTTATGGTGCTGCTCTTGAAGAATTGACAAATCAAACTAAGAATACAGTTTTTGGTAAATCTATAAAACGTTCTAATGCTCATGAAAGACCTTGGTTATTCAAATCTCATACGCGTTTACACTATATCGATGAAAATATTGTTGCGAAAGAACTTGGTGTTAATGTTAAAAATGCGAGGGTAGTTTATGCTGGTTCATTTAGCAGATTTGATTTATATCAAACATCAAGTAAAGATTTATGGCGTGCAGCAATGGACAAATATATCTTTCCACAAATTGCGGAAGAATCAAATGATGAGCATAGTCATAATGTTATGCCGCAAGAAGTTATATCTCTGAAAACTAAATTAGACGATTTCTCAAAAACACTAACTGATACCGAAAAACGTATTCTTGGAAACCAATTACAAGCTTAGTCTTAGCTGTTCTATTCTCTTGGTCTAATCTCAAAGCCTTGGCTATTAGTTTGCTTTTTACTACCGCCAACCATAAACCAAATTACCAATAGAGGTAATATCAAAACTATTCCAATTGCAAGCAATTGATTGATTGCATCTTCTGGCAAAGGCGGCAAATCTACTTGTCCTGAAAGTCCAAGCGAGATTTGTTTTAGAATAGGAACATTATCGCCGACTGCAAATCCAGTTATACCTAAGAAAACCAATATCACTAAAAATACAAGAATGCCGACCCCCCATTTTGGAATATTTTTACTTTTAGTGTCGTAGTCAGGAATTATGAAAGCTAGCGTCATTAATACGAGCAAAGCTAATATCAAAAGAAAACTTGCTTGGGGCAATAATATTGAAATCGCTTCTACCACGGGCGTATACGAAATAAAGAAGAAGCCAGCTACGGCAGCTATAATTCCCGCGATATTTTTAGTAGTTGGATTTTCGGAGTCGCCTAAAACTTTTGTCTTTATTAGTATTGCATAAGTAATACCCCAAACCAAAAGGAATGGTAAAACTACTCTAAAAAATCCGAAATCTCTTAGCAGCCCAAGAGCGTTATCGAAGGGTGCTACTCCTAAAGACGATGCAGTTTGTTCAAATCCGTCTTGAACCGAAAATGTGACCATATTTAATATTCATTAGGGTTTAGTATAAATAATTAACGTCTGCGTCTTTTAATTGGTTTTGCTCTGGCTTTATCTCTGACTCTTGATTTAAGCTTTCTTGGACGTGTTCTCGCTCCTGCCGATTTGTTAAGCGCTCTTTCCAAGTTATCTTTTTTATTTTGATACGTAAGTATCACAGAGTTTAATTTTCCTATTTTCTTATCAATATCTACAGTGCTCTTCTGCCGAGCTAGTCTTTTTTCTCTATTTCTTAATAATATCATTTCATTTCTTGATAAAATTTCTAAATTTCTTACTAATCTCTCTGCCTCTTTCGCCAGTCTGGCTTTTTGCGGATTAGTTTTAGCTAATGTTTGTGCGGTTTGGTGCAATCGCTTTGCTTCCTTAACTTCATCATAGAATTGTGACTTTTCTATGTTTATTTCTTGCGCCGTAGTTCTTTGTCGCTGCTGCGGAGAGCTGCCTCTCTGTCTGCGCTCCAAAGTTCGTGTTGCTCTTTCATCAGCTCTTTCGCGTCTTGAAGCTCTAAAATTTCCGATTGCATTTCTTCCGCCCGTAAACAATCTCTTTACTCCCCAGATTACAGATACGAATCCAATTATTATGAACAACCATCCAAGAGGCACAAGCATTCCGACATAACCTATTATATCAGAAATACCTTTTTGCGGTATGCCTGTATTTTTTATTATGCTTGTTATAAAACCAGGGATAGACTGCAAAACAAAACCAGCAATAATTAAAGTTACGGCCGGAGTTATCGTTCTTTGTCCTAATACGCCCCTACCTATACTTAAAAGTGTAAATACTGAAATTATGGCTGCTAAAACCAACATCACCAATAAGATGACTAAGAAATAATCTACTGGCATAAATCGTAAAACTAAAATAGTTATAATTCCTGCTAAAGCCGCTTCAAAATTAGTGCCAATGAAAGATTCCCCAAAGACGCCGCTCTTTTTCAATCCAAAATAAATTATTACGCCTGTAAAGAAACCGAGCAAAACAACCAAATACAAAATATCAAGAGTGTTTATATTTTTGTTAAGCAGTAGTGCCGACCAATCCAATATCGGTCTAAGCTGTTCATCGGTTATTGGTGAGGTTGCAGCTCGTGCAGCGCCAAGAATACTAAATATGAATGGGAAAATTGTTGCGAGTGCTCTCTTAACGCCGCTGAAAGCAAAGCTTTCATCGCGCCACAGGGTCGTATGCCTGCTGTTGGTGGCCATAAAATAAAAAGCTCGAGGGATTATATAAAACATTCTATTTATCTTTCTACTTTAATTTACTAACCAGTCTTATCTTATCCGCGGTTTTGCTAAACAACTCTTGGAGTTTCTCCAGTTCGCTTTGTTGCTTTTTGTAGGTGCGCTGCTTATTCTGGCTAAGTGCAATGTCAACATCAACCTGCTTTGAGAGAATTTTTTCCTGCAAATCAGAAAGCTTTTTCCTAATCGCTTTTATGCCAGTCAACTGTTTGCCTTTCGGTCTTGTTGACTTATCTAATCTGCTATGCTCACCTTTGTGAACTTTCATCGCCTTTAAAGTACTTATTTCTACATCTAACTTGTTAATCATTTGCTTAAGAACAGATGCTTTATGCTCTAAATGTAATATATTTTTTGTTGCCCGTTCCTGTACTAGTATATCTTTTGATGTTTTTGCTTCCGCTTTTATTATTTCGATTTCAGTTTTTACGCTGGTCAATTCGTGTTGAAATTTATCGCGCTTAATTATTGCATTTTCTGTCAGAACATCAAATACACCTTTCACTTCAATTAATGCTTTGCTTACAGCCATAACTAAAACTAACTAAAGTTGTTAATAAATTCTTCTTCTTTGAAATTCAACTTGGCTGGCACTATGAGGCAGTGCGGTGTGTTTCCAAAACTCATTTTCTTTATATTACTAAGAGTTCCATAGCTTATCTTTGAATTTGAGTGTCCAAGTCTTGCACAGCCTATTGCAAATGTTTTTTGCGTTAAAACATCTGATGCCACGTCTAATAGTATATCAACTGCTTCTGGCAGATTTAATTCTGGTTCCAAAATAAACAAAGTATGTGCATCAATGCTCTGATTCTGTTTCAAAATTTCTACAAAACTGGTTGGTTTAAAATTCTCCTGCGGTTTTGGAATACTTGTAACTTTTCCAAATCTGTAAAGACTTAAACCCGTTTCTGCAACTGCAGTAAGTATAGAAACTGAATGAATTATTTTGTACTCTATGTTCAGCTTCCTGCACTCGCTAATAATTTCAAAATGCGTTGTTGCTGACAGCGGATCTCCTATAACTAAAAGAGCTATGTCATTTTCTTTTGCTCCCGTCAAAAATTTGAGACTTTCTGTCTCTTCTCTGCTTAACAATTTAACATTCTTTCCGAATAAAGTGTTAATATCAGAGTCGTAAATAGAGGTATAGCTCTCTACAAATATTTCATCGCATTTCTCTATCGCTTCTTTTGCAGACATAGAAATGTCACCTTTAACTAGTCCAATACCTATTAAGTATAACATAATCTTTTAGAAGCGAGGGCGTTTTTAAGGTTAAGCAATAATACTATGGGACAAACATTAAAGGTAAAAATAGAAGATGGAGAAAAGGCAAAAAAATTCCTGCAGTTAAAGAGCTGGCTTGACACTTCAAAAGTTGTTGGGAAAACAGCGCAGCGCTATCTTATCTTCGCTCTTAAAGAGGGTTTCAAAGCTAACGTTTTGGAAAAACAATTTCCCGGCTCAAGAATAGAAAGCAAAAGTCTCCAAGCAATAAGAGAAAAAACTGGAGATTTGAAAAAAACATTGAGCAAAGTAATTCCAACAAAAAATATTGATGAAATTGTCAGCAGTTTTGATACTATTGGCGACATTGCCGTTCTGCAAATTCCGCCTAAACTTGATAAGTTCAAACTGCAAATAGCCCACGCCTTAAAACGAACTCATCCGAGTCTGAAAGTAATAGCAAGAAAGATTGGAAAAGTTGGAAGCAAAAATGAAACTTACAGGCTTACTAATTACGAAATACTAACAGGAGAAAAACGTTTTGATACAATTTACAAAGAGCACGGCGTAAGTATGAAAGTTAATATAGATGAGTCTTATTTCTCGCCACGCTCTTCATCTGAGAGACTAAGAGTAGCTAGGTTAACTAAACCAGAAGAAAATGTGTTAGTGATGTTTGCTGGCGTCGGTCCTTTTCCATTAGTAATTTCAAAATTCCAGCCTAACTGTAGCATTTGGGCAATTGAAATAAATCCAAAAGCTGTTGAATTATTGAAAGAAAATGTTAGATTAAATCACGTCGGAAATGTAAAGGTTATTTCAGGTAACGTTCTGAAAGAAGTTCCGAAACTAGGAATATTATTTGACAGAATTGTTATGCCTTTCCCAGAGAGAAATTGGGAATTCCTCAATCTCGCCTTAGAAAGTGCTGCTCCGCAGTGTATAATTCACTTCTATATGTTTTCTCGGGAAAATGAAGTCAAGGAAACTATAAAAAAAATACAAGACGAAGCAAACAAACTTGGCAAGAATATAAAATTAGATGACTGGACTAAGGCTGGCTCATATGCGCCCCATATGTGGCGATATGTTTTCGACATAAGAGTTATATAAATCCAATATCTGATTTTATTATGACTAAAGACGAATTCAAAGTAACACCATGGGAAGTATCTGGAAATATTGACTATCACAAGTTAATCAGAGAATTTGGAATTCGCCCAATGGGAGATCTTCCAGAGAAGTTTAAAGACAACATTTTGTTTAGACGAAATATTATTTTTGCGCAC
>Ga0209518_1001989_pt1 | contig 20248 bp, 14 predicted proteins | sample RifGroB1_FD_183993 | JGI IMG/M metagenome (GOLD analysis project Ga0209518, IMG submission 183993) | Groundwater microbial communities from Rifle, Colorado, USA - Groundwater B1 (SPAdes) (version 2) | ecosystem: Environmental > Aquatic > Deep subsurface > Groundwater | place: Rifle, Colorado...
AATGCGGAAGACAGGGACGAACCGCTTCCAACTCATGAAACAAACCCACCCGAGAATCTGGGAGAAAGCTCTCCCAGCCCTGGGGATCGACAAAGTGCTGGACTACATGGGGGTGCCGTATAAATGAAAAACTACGTCTTAGGTTTCGCCTTCAGCGAAGACAGGCAGCGGGTGGTGCTGATCTGCAAGAACGGCGCCTCGGTGCCGGAGCACAAGGGGAAGCTGAACGGTGTGGGTGGCAAGATCGAGCCCCACGAGACGACGTATGAGGCCATGCGCCGGGAGTTCCTGGAGGAGACAGGGGTGGACCTCCCCGACTTCCTCTGGACCTATCGCGGGGTCTTCTCTGGCGAGGGGTGGAGCGTGAAGGTGTTCAGCTTCGTGGGGGATGAGGTCCTTGCCGCAAGGACGGTGACGGATGAGGATGTGGTGCCCTGCCGCATATACCGAGATTGTCCAGAGCATGTGTTCTACGATCTCTGCCCCCACGTCCCGCTGCTCGTGGGGCTCTGTTTGAACGAGAGGGTAGGTAAATTCAGTTTTGAGGAGGCGGCGGGGACCTAGTCCCCACCCCTCACCCTCTTGAGCAGCGCCGCTTCTCTCTCCGAGAGTTCCCCGGCGCGTGCTCTCCTCCCCCGCCTCACCGCCTCAAGTAGCTCGCTCTGCGTGATCTTCATCCCAGGGTTCTTCAGCCCCCAGGCGTTCACCCCCTCCAGAGCCTCCTCCCGCGCGTCGAAGTCGTTCTCCAGGGTCGCCTCGGTCACCCGCTTCAAGAGAAGCGACCTTCTCTGCCTGATCTCCGTGGAGAGTTTCGCCACATCCCTGCGCTCCTCCTGCGCCAGCATCACCTCGGCCGGGTTGATGCCCAGGAGCTGAAGCGCGATGGAGGCCGGCGAGATGTCCTCCGGCTGGATCATGGTGCGCCCGCCGGCGCCCCTCGCTCCGTGCTCCGCCAGCTCCGCCCCCTTTACAAAATCCTTCAGGATCTTGGGGGAGGAGAGTTTGAAGGCCTCCACCATGTCCCCCTCGCTCAAGGCATCCGCTGCGCGCATGGTGTCGGAGACGATGCCGAAAGCGGGACCCGCCAGGCGACCCGCATACCACTGCGCCTTCTCGGTCGCGGTCATCCCCGGGGGCGGGTCGCCGTTCACAATGTTCGACAGACCGCCCAGCCCGATCCTCTTGTGGACGTCGATGCCGAAAAGCGTCGGCAGGCCGTAAAGGACCGTGTTGCCCGCCTCCTCGCCCAGTGCCTCGCGCACGAACTGCGCCGCGTCCCGCTCCAAATCCCAGGGGTCGTCCGGGTCGCCGAAGGCTAAAGCTATGCCGGCCATGATAGCGCTGGAGGCAGGGTTCGCCACCAGCATGGTAAGCGGCGTCCCGGCCGCCCCTGCAAGCCCCAGGCTCATGGTGAGCATGTAGGCCATCTCCTTCTTCCTCTCCCCCCACCCCTCTTCTTGGTAGGCGTCCTTGGCGAGCTGGATGGTCTTGCCCAGCATGTGGACCTGGAAGAAGCGGAACTGGCCGAACAGGCGCCCCACGTTCCCCCGCAGGATCTGCGGCCGGTTCTCCGAGGTAAAGTCCCCCAGGGTGTCGCTGATGATGTCGGCGGCATAGTCGTTGGCGATGGCGAAGTCGTTGCCCCGCTCCATGGCCAGCTTGAAAGATGCGACCGCCGCAGCGCGCCTAGACCCTGCCTCCGACTTCTGCATGAAGAAGGCCGCCTTCGATATCACCTTGTCGGCCAGCTTCTTCCCTTCGCCCGAGCCCGCGATCAGGTCCATGAACTCGTGGGAGGAGGAGATGTCCAGGACCCCCTGGAGCCCCAGGACCTTCAGGATGAGGAGCTTCTGGTCGTTCTCGTTGAAGCCGTTGTAGATCACCTTCATTGCGGTCCTGAGACCCCCCCGCTTGTCGGCCGGCGCCTTGCGCTCCTCCTCGATTAGGGCGTAGAGCCGCTCCCCCACGTTCTCGTGCCGGGTGTTGAACTCCTCGATCCGGTCATCCGAGAACTTGCCGCCCATGAACTGCTTGGCCTCGGCGACGTACATCGCGAGCGCCTTGCCGAACCCGTGGCGCGCCGCCAGCTTGGGGATGGTGATGAGGAAAGGCTGCGACCACTGCACCGCATAGATCGAGGGGGATGAGAGGAACCAGATGAAGGAGGCTTTCCCCATCCACTTGACCAGCTCGTTGATGCGCTCGGCGTCGTGGGTCTTGTCCAGCGCGTAGAGCTTGTCCTTCAAGCTTGTCATGCGCTCCACGGCGTGGGGCTGCCACCCCGGGGTCTTGCCATACTCCCTGATGGCCGAGTCCATGTCCCGGAAGAGCTTCTCCACCTCGCGCCCGTACTTGGCGTAGGCGATGGCGTGGGACGCCTTGTTGACGTAGGCGCCGTAGGAGCGCAGCATGTCGGTATCGTAGCCCTCCACACCCTCGCGCTTGAGACCGGTGCCGGCCAGCGACGTCTTGGGCATGGTCTGCACCCGGGCCGCCGCGAAATCATCCATCAGGAGGTCCAGGTCGTCACCCGTGATGCCCCGCTTCTCCGCCGCGGCGCGCATCCGGTTCAGGAAAGCCTCGGGGATGTTGGCCACCTGCCGGTTCGACTCGGGCAGGAGCTCATACTCGACCCTGAAGCCTGCGGCCTGCTGCGCCCGCACCGCCTCGTCCGCCTTCTTCTTGGACTCGAAGGCCTGGAGCTTGATGCGGTTATCCTCGGCGTCGAAGGAGCGCACGATATGGTTACCGAAGCGGGACAGGGGGGCGTAGTCGCCCTTCAGCCGGCCCTTCGACCTCGCGGAGATCTGCAGGGCCAGGTCGACGACCTCGTCCCCCTCTTTCTTCCTGAGAGCGTCCAGCTGCTCCGGCGTGGAGACCGCAGCCTGGAAAGCCAGAGCCTCGGCCTGGGCGAACGCCTCAGGGCCGAAGGCCTCCCTGAGCGGCGCCATCTCGATCTCTTCCAGTTGGTCCAGGAGAACCCTCATGTGGTCGATGATCTTGCCGTGGACGACCCGCTGCTCTGGGGTCATCGAGTTCCACATCTGCAGGAGCTCGGTGCGCGCCTCGCCCAGGGACTTGCCGAACTGCTTGTCCTTGCCGGCGTCCTCCCACGACTTCGGGGTCCAGGGCACGACCTTCCTGGGATCGGCATGGAGCTCGTAGAGGGTCGCCTTGGCCACTAGGTCGTTGAAGGTGTCCTTCGCCTCACGGGTCTTGAAAGCGGCGCCGAACTCAAGCTCCAGCTTGCGGCCCAGGTTGAGCGGCACGTCGGTGGCCGCCGCCTTCGATTTCCTCACCACCACGTAGCGGGCCAGGAGATCCTTGATGGGGGCGTAGAGCGGCATCGACTTGGCCATCTCGATGGTGCGATCGACAGCCATGATGTTACGCCACACGTTCCCGGTGACGTCGGATAAGACCCGCTTGGAGGCGAGGTTGCCGAGCTCGCGGGTGAAGCCCTTGACGTCGGAGCGAGAGAACATCGTGGTGATCTCGGAAGCCTCTCGCAGCGCGGCAAGCTTCGAACCGGGGTTTGCTTTTACATAGTCAGAGACCAGCTTTGCCGTCACGGTGCGGATCTTGTCGAAGTCCTTGTAGATGACGGCAGTGGCTTGTGCCGGGAAGCGCCCGTTGTGCCTCTCAAAAACCTGCCCGATGAGGTCGACCACATATGACAACACCCGCTGGAACAGCGTCGGGTTTTCCTTGCTCATCTCCGCCCAGAACTCTTTCTCGGCGAACAACGCGCCTACGGTATCAGCCACCACCTCTTTACCTGCACGGGGTTCGGGGAAGGCTTTCAAGTATTTCCTGGCGCCTTCGGCCGAAATCTCGGAGCGCACGAACGCTTCGAAAGGGGTGTACAATTCAGGTGCACTCAACTCAATGGTGTGCAGAAGCTCGTGGCCAAACACGACCATGTGGGGCTCGCTCGCGTTCACATTGATGTAGATGGTGGACGGGTCGACGTTTCTGATGAGACCCTCAGGAGCTTCAAGGCCATTCAGAGCCTCGAACAGAACAACCTTTTTCCCGAAGGCTGCGCCAATTCCGCTGAGATGTCGGCCTGCTTCTGTGCCAGAGCTAATTCGGATACTTCCCGCTGGGATAGGTTTTTTAAGTGCCTGGGCAACTCCAGCCCTAACTCGTTCGAGTTCTCCGCTTGCGCCGCCCACATCTTCAGGTCCAGCAGCCCTATGTGCATCTTTATCCTCCCTCGTAGTGAACCTCGTCTCACCGCTCTCGACCCCCTTGGTCTTCATCGCCTCGCCGGCACGCACCACGAGCGAGCGTAGCTCGGCCTCGGAGAGCTTCAGGTCGAAGCCCAGGCGCCGCAGCGCCGCTTTGAAAAGTTCGACGAAGCGGTCCCACAGGGGGCTCTTGCCGTCGGTCCTGGCCAGCTCGACGATGTACTCCTCGGCCGCCTCAAGCTTACCCTCGCGGCTCTTGGTCTCGATCCCTTTCTCTTGGGCGAACTCCCTGACCCCCGAGCCCAGATCGCCCCAGGCTTTTGACAGAAGGGAGTCGAGGTCGGCACGGGAGAGGACGGCGCGCAAGCCTGCATGGCGCAGCTCGTGCTTTAACAGGACCTCCTCGGCCTCGGCGAGCGAGGTGAGGTTCTCGGCGTTCAGGTAGATCGAGCCCCGGTGGAAAACGCCGTTGAACTTGACCTGCGTGGAGAGCCCCGGGACCTCCGAGGCGGTGGCGACTACGACGACAGGGACCTTGAGCTGGGCGATGATGGGGGCGAGGTGGCTCTGGACCTCGGAGGCGGGGAGGCCAGTGCCCTTGGCGCGGTTGAACTTCTCCACGATCTCCACATCCTCGTCGGAGAAAATCACGTAGTTGTAGTTACCAGCGCCCCTGCTGCGGCTGGAGCCGTCAAGGTATTTGATGCCTCGGATGCCGAGGGAGTGGAGATGTTCGGACGCGGCCTGCTTTGCCGCCTGCTTGCTCAAACCTTCAAACATTTCTTTGTCTTTACCGGATGCCGTGTAAAGCTGTTCGCCGGACCACTCAGCCCACACGCTTTCGTCGGGAGTCTCAGGCGACTTACGCAGCGCCTCTTTCACCACCTCGCTCTGCTCACTCAGCGGCTTACCCCAAAGCAGGTACTCTTCTTCCTTGGGGGCGAGTTCTACCTGGTAGAGGCGGCCCTTGTCTCCAAATACTTCCTGATGAGCTTCAAGCAACTCGTCATTCAACGCCTCGGAGTGCTTCGGATGTGCGACCTCACCTCGGGTCGTCTCCATGAGGTACGCAACCGATCTGCGAATAAAGCCCTTGCGGGTCTTCAGGTGCTTGTAGAGCTTCTCGGTGGTGGCGTCCTCGTTCTCTTCCGCCTCCGCGATAGTCTGGTCTATGAAGTCGGACACACCTTTAATGGTGGCTGGAGTGCCTCCCTCGTAGATGTTCGACATGTAAATTTCGGCCGTCTCGTTCGCGGCGTCGCCGTAGTTGTTGGCCAGGTTGTCCCTGTACCACTTCGCTACCTTCTTGTTGCTGGCAAAGTAAAGCCCCCACCCGTAAGCCTGCGCCCCCTCCCCCGTGCCGATCTTGGTGGTGGTGAAGCCGCCATGTTTTGCGTACTCCACGCGCTCGCCCTCGTACAACTCTGGCAGGGCTTCATTGCTGTCCGTGGAGCGCCATACGACTTTGCCGGCTTTGTCGACGATACGGCGCTCGGCGGGGAAGTCATGCGGGGAGCCGTGCCACGCAGCGGCGAACCTCGGACTCTCGACCCCCAGGTGCTCCTGCATCACCCCCTTGATCTGGGCGCGCTCCTCGACCGTCGCCGGCTCCTTGCCGTCCACCCAGTCTCCGATCTGGCCGTCCTTGACGTGGGTGACTCCCAGGACCTCTTTACTCTTGGCATCGGCCAGGGCGATCTTGTCCCCCACCCGCTTGATCATCAGGTTCGGATTGTCGGCGTAGGCCTGGCGGGTCTCGCCGTCGGCGATGGGGGTAAGTCCTTTGGGGGTGGGTTGGGCTGCGGTCTTCTGCGCCTGCGCCTCGTAGAAAGCCAACTCAGAACGAGCCGCTTTCAGGTTCTGAGTCAGCCCGATAATGGTATCAGTTCTGCGCTTCCGGTTTATCGCCCCAAGTGATGTGACCCCACCATCGTGAGCGAACCCTACGTCATTAGGTTTCACCGGAGGCTTGGCGGTCTCCTTGGCCAACTTGGCTTCCAATTTAGGGACCAGAACTCTGAGGTCATTCAGGCGTCTCTCAGCTCTGGTAGGGGTGACCTCGGCGGCCTGCTCGACAAGCGGCGCCTCGACCTGCTTAGGTTCTACCCTCCACTCCCGCCTCTTCACCGTCCCGCCCTCGATACGGTCCAAGCGCTCCCCCTGCGTGAGGGTGTAGCCCATGTCGTCCAGAAGGGCTGCGACCTCGGCGTCCGGGGTCTTCCCCTCTTTCACCACGACCCGACCGGCTTTCAGCCAGTCCTGCGCCCGCTTCTCGGCGACGTTCTCGGTCGGTGCGGGGATCGCCACGCCAGGCTTGGAGCCCCCCTGCATGGTGACCGGCTCGGTCGGCGCGACCTTCAGCGACTCCAGGACCTTCTTCTCCTGGACCTCAAGCGGGTTCAGCTCGCCCCCTGAGGCGACCGACTCGGCCAGGCTCTCAAGGATCTCGGCCCGTGTCGTCTCCGGCGTCGCGGGTTTCTCGGGCTCGGGGAGGATCGTCTCTCCCGCGTCCAGCTTGTCCAAGGTCTGCGCCTGCATGGTGGTGGCCGCTACGGGGTCGTCGGAGTGGACTTGCGCCGCCAGTGCCTCGACCTCAGCCTTCTGCACCTCGGGTGCCGCGGTCTCCAGAGCCTTCAGGTCTTCCTGGACCTTGCCTACCCCTGCAGCCTTGGCCGCCAGGTTGAAAGCTGCCGAGGTGCCACCACCCATGACGCCGCCGGTGAGAGCCCCGATGGCCGCCGATTTGGCCACACCCTGCCCTGCGGGCTTGCCGGTGGCAAGGTTCTGCGCTGCTGTCTCCTGGGCGGACTGCGGCATCTCTTCGAGGAGACCCTCGGAGGCCACCCCCCCGGCGACGGCTTTCGCCATGCCTTTCTTGGCAACTTTCTCCCCGCCGGCCAGAGCCACGTCGATGTCGGTGATGCCGAAACGTTTGGCGAGTCGGCCTCCGGCTACGCTGAGAACCCCGGTAAGGGCGCCGCTGCCTGCTGCGAGGAGGGGTTTCTTCAACCCCGAAAGATCCCCGGTCTCCTGCCTGACCTGCTCGGCGGTGGACCCTGCGGAGACCACCCCCTCCCCTGCGGCCGCTGCGGCCAAGGTCGGGACCCCGGCTTTTATCAAGCCACGAGCCACCCCTGCGCCACCCAGCATGGATGGTGCCGACTCGATGACGGTGTGGGCGATGGTGGAGGGGTTGCGGAGAGACGCCCTGACCGTCGGCATGAAACCCTCGGCCGCCGCCACCTCGGCGTTTGCCTGCTGCTGCTCGGGGGAGTAGAGGGTGTCCAGATACTCCTTGGCCTGTTTCGGCCTGAAACCTACCGCCTCCGCTGCCTTACCCGCGTACCCGCCCGTCACGATGTCTGCCACACCGACCGCCGCCTCAGGCAGACCGATCGCTCCCTTGGTCGCGGAGATCAGGGGGTCGGCGACGAAGCGGCGCAGCCGGGAGGGGGGAGCAGCAGGAGCGGCCTCGGGTCCGGCATAGGGGGTCAGCTTGGGGGCTGCGAGTTCTTCACCTTCGTACGGAGTCAGGGCCACGGCCTCTCCTTTTATTGAACGAATTTCTTACCCTGTGCGTCTTTGTAGATCGGCTTGCCCTCAGGGGTGAAGGTGCCGGTCGGGGTGTAGCCTGCCGGTGCCGTCGGGTCGTAGACTTCACCCTGCGCGTTCACCATCCCCGCGCTCTGGCCCCGCAGGAGGCCGAAGAGTCTGGGCTTCTTCTCTTTCTGCGGAGTGCGATAGCCGGTGCGCATGGCTGCCGAGACCTCGCTGGGGAGAAGACCCACGGTGGGTGCCACGGCTTCGGCCAGGGCGGCGTCGGCCTTGACTATGGGGGAATTATTCTTCGCCTCCAGTTCGCGCTGGCGCTGCTCGTTCACAAGCGCCTGCTTCTCCAGGGTCAAGTCGGTGCCCACCTTCGCCTCAGCGGCGTTGCCGGTCTGGCGGTAGTACCCTTGCAATGCCTCAGACTGGTCCAGCCCGGACTGGGTCACCTTGGGATACCACTCGTTCACCAGCTCCTGGTTCTCGGCATCCGCCGCCGACTTCCTAAGCGATGCCCCCTGCGCCTCGACCTCCCCTGGGAGGAGGGCGGTAGTCCTGCGATCGGTGGTGCGGTAGTGGCCCTGCAGGGTGTCGGCGTTCTGCCGGCTCACAGCGTTGGTCCGCAGGTTGTTCTCCTCGGTCTCGCCCTGCTGCCGGAGGGCCAGCTGCGCCGCAGCCATCTTGAAGCCGAAAGGTCGGCTGTTGATCTTGCTTGCCGCCTGGTCGTCCTCCCACTCATCCTGACTGCCGGTGTAGCCTACGTCCCCTGCCCGCTTGCGGAAAGAGGGGGTGGTCTCGACCTGCGCGGGGCCGGTAGCACCCACGCCGTCGTAAGCCTGACTCCCTGGGATGTAGTACCGGGTCCCGCCCGACTCGATATAGCCGCGGTCAGGTGCCTGGGCCTCCGGTGCTTCTGCGGAGAAAGTCACCGTAGGGGTGGTCATCGGGACGGGTCGCCCCGCCGGAGCCGCGACGGCTCGACGTAGCGAGGGGCGTGCCGTCTGAGGGGTAGCAGGGGCGGAGGCCCTATCCCTGGCCAAGATGTCACGCTCCAGGTGCGCAGGGAAGTCGGGCCGCGCGGCCGGAGCGGGTGCTGCGACGGGTGTGACTGGGGCCACCCCCTGGGGCTGGTAGCGCCTCACGTTCGCCGCGGGGAAGGCGGCGTTGCGCTCCGCGAAGGTGGTGGTCGAGGTGAACGCCTTGCCGACGGTGTTATAGCCCCGCACCCCGACGTTGCCGACTAGGTTGGTCCCGGCTTTCAGAAGCCCGCCCAAGGCACCGGAGAGAGTCGTGGTGTCGCCCAGCTTCTGCGGGTCGGTCTCGAAATAGGTCTTGGGGTTGAATCTGGCGGTCTCAGCCATAGTATCTCCTTTAAGCCCCCGCAGTGTTGACGGTGATGTTCGCTGCGGCGGTCGCCATGGACGCCGTGGCCTGCGCCGCCGCCTTGGCCGCTTCGATACGGTTCTTGGCGTTGGAGTCCAGGATCTCCATGTTCGCCCTGGCGGTGTCCAGGAAGTTACCGACCCGGGCCTTGAAGTCGTCGATCCGGTTCTTCACGTCGTCCAGGGCGATCTGAGCGTTCGCCTTGTCCACCTCCAGGTCGAAGCCCGCCTCCTTGATCCTGATCTCATTGGTGACCCGGTGCTTGTCCAGCTCGGTGTTGACCTTGGCGGTGTACTCGGCGATCCGTGCGGAAGCTTCTGCCACCTCCGCCGCCACCTCCGCCTTGTACTTGTCGACCAGGGCTGCGACCTGAGCCTGATAGACCTGCACCGTGACCCCCAGGTAGCGAGTGTTGAAGTCGACGTCGGCATTGTGCGCCGCGACCTGCTGCTGCGCGGAGAACTGCCAGTTGCTCTTGGCCCAGTCGAAGATGGTGGTGATCAGGTCCCGCGCGGTCTGCGACATGTCGAACTGGAACTTCTGCTGCGCGTCCAGCTTGAGTGCCGAGGTCATGGAGTTGGGGTAGGTGAAGCCCGCGGCGCCGGTGGTCGCGTCGGCGGCCGAGTAGAGATCGCGCAGCACCTGGGTGCGCCGCTCGTAGTCCCTGGCGTAGAGCGCCACCTGCATCTTGGATGTCTCGACGGTGAGCTTGGTCACCACCACATCGATGTCGTCCGACCCCAGGATGGTGTCGGTGAAGGCCGAAAGCTTCCCCTTCAGGTTGGTCCAGAAGGTCTCACTCCACATTGCCGTGGTGGCTCCGGAGAGTGTGGGGGCGGCCGGCAGACTGGGGGCGAAGGCATCGAAGGTCGCCGCGGACAGGGTCGGGAGGGTCGGGACGACAAGCGAAGGCTTGGTGCCGTCGGCGGTGGCCACTGCGGCGATGCTCAGGTTGGCCACAGCACTCAGGGTGGTCATGGTCCAGGTGGTGGCCTGGTCAGTGAGCCTGGCGATGGCTGCGTCGGCGGCATCCTGCAGATGGTCCACGTATGCGTTCATGATGCCTACTTGATCTAGCGCGTTGAACGTGGTCATCGCTCACCCCCTGAAAATGATTGGCGAGAAGCTTACCTTAACCGGCGCAAAGACGCAAGGTTTTCCTTGACTTTCTCTCCGAATCGGTTTAAGGCTTCGCGCCGTGCTCCGCAGCCGCAGTCGTGCCCGGTCAGGTCGGTATAGGCGTGAGCCACGACGTCCAGATGCACCACCTCGATTACCCGCGCCACGGCGTCACCCAGTCCTCGATCTCTGCGCTCCGGCCCGGGCCCGGACATTATGTGGTTTTTCTCGATCATATTCTTTTCATCACCCATGCCACGTGGAGCGCCCCATATTCGACCCCCGACACCGTCAAGGTCTCGAAATAGTTCTCCCATGCCGCGATGTTGAACCATGAGTAGGGGGAGTACATACCGTAGTTCAGCATGAGGAATTCTTCGACATCGCCGAAGGTGTGACCCACGGCCGCTTCAAGTCCGAAATAGGCTATCTTGATCCGGTAGTCGCCGTAGGTGTAGATACCCCAGCCGGGGGATATCATGGTCAACTCCGTCCCTCCGGGGGCGTTGGTCATGTAGACCAGCCGGTCGGCTGCTATCTGGCAGTCCCCCTGCCAGATGTATTGCCAGGACGGTGGTGGAGGCGGAGGCGGTGTGTCCAGGCACCCCTGCGTGCAGATAGCCAAGGTGATGTGGGGTGCTGTGAAAGTCGCGGAAACCGAGGCGCCTGCCGAGTCCTGCACGGTTACCCCGGCGCCCGTGCAGTAGCACCCCGAACTGCCGCTTATGAACAGCTTCCAATAGGTCGCGTAGCTCAGGCTGCTGACCGAGATACCGTTGGTCTTCCCGGTGATGGTTGCGGTGTATGACTTGCTCCCACCTGTTACCCGGTACGAGTTATAGCCGTCAGGCACGATAGACAGGGTACTGACCGGTGTGCAGACAGGCACACCGCAGGCTGATACCGCTATGCTCGCCGTCTTGGCCGGAGAGCTGGAGTCCTTGACGACGAAAGCGCTGGAGGGTGCCGAGTCGCAGAACCCGCTCACCACAGGAACAGTCACGGACTTGGCCTGCGTCCAACTGCCGAGGAGGCTGGATAGCCCCGACGGAGTCCCGGTGAGGCCTCCGGCGACCAGCAGCATGTAGGGCGGTTTCCCCCCGGCCCAGGACAGCGTGCCGGAGGCGAATGACATCGACAGCGCAGACGTGTCCGCCTGGATCGTGATGTAGCCTATGATCAGCGTCGAGACCGCGGCGACCCCGTCCGCCGTTTCGGTGGCTGTGAAAGCGACCCAGTGGCTGGCGGGGAAGGCGGTCGCGGCCGAGCCGAAAACCAGATATGTCGAGAGCACCCCATTGTGCAGCCCGTGGTCGAACTCGATAAGGCAGTTCTCCGAGTAGCCGATCAGCTGGAAAGTCAGCACCCCGTCGCGCTTGCGCTCGATGTATCCGTCCAGCTCCAGGGTGAGATAAAGTCGAGCGACGAACGGTGCCGATACCTGCATCGGCAGCTTCAACGTGGGGGGCTCGACGCTCTGGGCGCAGGTCTGTGTCGTGGTCACCGCCGCGGACTGGTCGTACTGGTCCGAGATGGTGGCGCTGATCACGTAGACCCCGGCGTCTATGGGGACGAAGGAGGTGCCGAGCTGATCGGTGTTACTCAGGTACGCCATGTTGGGACCCGGCTGGGTCATGATGGCCCAGAGCAGGGTGAGTGGTGTCCCGTCGGCGGCCAGGCTGGGGCCGGTGTAGGTAAACTCCATCGCTTCACCGATCCGCCAGGGCTGCCCACCCACTCCACTATGACTAGGCACCGTCACAGTGAAGCTGGGGGTGGGCATCACAGGCTTGGCTATGGTGATGGTGATCGTGGCAGTATTCGAGGTCTTGGAAATGCCGTCCATGGTCTCCACGACGTAGTAGGTCAACTGATAGGTGGCGTGCCAGGTGTCGGAGAACGCAGTGGTGAGCACATCCCCTGTGACCGCAGGGGTCAGCCCTGCGGGCGGGGCACCCAGATAGTACACCAGCACTGAGCCGGTCCTGGCTGCGGTGCCACGCAGGTGCTCGTAGATGGAGTTCCGGAGCGCGAAGGGTACGAAGATCTCGAAGGAGGCCGCCGTAGGAGCACCGACAGGTGCCTGGACCGTGATGGTTACCAGGGAGGCTACCGACTCGGCGGAGACGCCGTTCGCCGTCTCGATGGCAGAGAAGCTGAAGGAGGTGGCGCCGCCCCCCGCACCGTCCCAGAAGAACTCGGCGGAGATGGTCCACACACCTCCCGAAAACACGGGGGAGCCGATCAGGTTCACCCGGCAGCTTGTCCCGAGCGAGACAATGCGGAACGTCATGGTGGAGCCCGCACGGGCCGGTGTGGCGGTCAGGGTGAAGATCCTGTTGTCGCTGAACTCGAAGGGAAATAGTGCGGCCGCGGGGTTCGCCTGGACGGTGGGTTTGGGGGTCACCAGGTTCAGCGTAGCGACGTCGGCCGACCCCCCGGTGCAGGCACCTCCCGAGGCGCTGAAGTCGAACGAGCCGAACGAGTCCGCCTCCCCACCCGTACAGGCACCTCCCGAGGCGCTGAAGTCGAACGAGCCGAACGAGTCCGCCGACCCCCCGGTGCAGGCACCTCTCGACGATGTGACAGAGACCTCCTGCACGAACACCGCGGACCCGCCGGTACAGGCGCCCCCGGAGGTGTCGGCGTAGAGGTCGTCGTCGAACATGAACACCGCGTTGCCGCCGGTGCAGGCACCTCCCGTCGATGTGAACTCCCCGTTGGGGTCTCCTTCCTGACCTTGTGCGAACAGCCACGGGCCGCTGTAGACGTCGGGTGCTGGGAGAAACCGCCCGTTGCCGGCCTGGGTTATGGTGAAGCTGGTCAGCCCGTAGCCGTTTAGCGTGACGGTGAAGCCGCCGATCCACATGGCGGGGTCGATCTGGTCCAGCACGCTCGGGTCTGTCCAGGTCGGCGCTTGCGCCACCAGGTCTTCGTAGGTCACCAGGAACGGGGTGACGCTGCACACCCCCGTGTTGGCCGAGGTCATGACGACCGGCTTCCCGGACGCCCCGCCGACCAGGATGACCGTGCCGGTGTCACCTATGACTAGGTTTGAGGGGGTGTGCGGGGTCGTGTCTTCCGGGTCGTCGAAATAGATAGGGCCGAAGGTGCCGGTCACCTTGTCCCAATGGTTGGTGATGAAGATGTAGTCCTGCGGCTCCGGGGTGAGGTCCAGGATCTGAACCACGTCGAACTCAGGCGTGAGCGCCAGGACGATGCGCACCAGTAGCCTGTCGGTCGCGCCTTCGTAGAGGGAGGCGAAAACGTTGGGGCGCACCGCCCCGGCTACGGCCTCGTATCTGGCCTTGGCGTAAGCGATAGCCGCCCCCAACTCGACTGAGTCGGTCAGGGGGCGCAGCAGCATTAGGCTGGCTCTCCCCCACCGGGGACGTTGCCCAGCTTGTACTTGAGTGTGATGGTGAGCTTGTCCCCGTTGTTCACCGGGGTGTAGCCGGAGCCTGGGAGCAGTTGCTCGAAGATTATGATGTCGTTGTGGTAGACCGAGTACCCCTTGATGGTCTTGTTCACGGCGTTGGTCAGGGGGCCAGTAAAAGTCCAAACCACCGGGTCCCACTCTACAGTGGGGACCCCGCCTGAAAGCCCTACTGTATAGTTGATTATATCGAGGTCTACGTCGTCATAGCCCCCGCCCTCTGCCAACTCTCGGATTACCTGACCATCTTGGAGCGCTCCCGAGTCGGTGAAGAGGTCGATGTAAAACATCCCAGACAGCAAGTAGGTTTCGAGAATGTCCTGCCCGCCTGCGTCCGTTGTCCTCAAGTTCGCCATGCTGTCTCCTTTAAGCCGTGAACCCGGCGCCGTCTTTCCAGACCGTGCCGTTCCAGGTGATCGCCTTGTTCAGGGTGGTGTCGAAATGCATCTGGCCGGTCTTGGGGGCCGCGGGTCGTAACGCTGTGGTGGACGTGCCGAGAGTCTGTGCGTTGCTGTAACCTGCGGTGAAGGTCTGCGCATTCAGCCGGATGCGCCCGGCCGGCTGGTTGATGACGGTGTTGGCCACGCTGGTTGCGTCGTTGATCCTGACCTCATAAGTTCCTCCCGACAGCGCTTTGAACTTGTTGCCGGATATCTCGGTGTCGGTCGTAAGGTCCATGTAGATGGCGTTGGTGACGTTCGCCAACTCGAACCTGTTGTTCTTGATACTGGTCCCGTCCACGAGAAGATGGTTCGGATGCGAGCCCTCCGACGCGTACCCACTCATCCGAATCTGGTAGCTGCAGGTGTCAACGTACCGGGCCAGAAACTTGTTGTCGTGGATATTGGTGTTCATAGCGTTGAACATCAAGATGCCACCCCACTCCAGTATATTGTCGGCTATAACAGTGGTTTTGGCGTTGTAGATTTCCAGGTTGTATTTTATGTTGGACTGGCCGCGCATGATCCATACGACGGAGCCGTCCGTTACCGACTGGCCGATAACCTTGGCCAGCCCTGCTACACCACCAGTAGCGATGCTGGGTGCCGATGCAGCCGTGGTGCCCGCCGTGGTGCACTCCCAGATCGTGGTCCCGGTAGACCACTTGACCAGCGCACCGACGGCGTAAGCGGTCAGGTTGGCGCGGGTTGCCGATGCCTGGGTATGCCAGAGGTGGTTCCCGGAGACGATGGTGTCCTGCTTCACCGCATTGTCATCGAGGCCGGTAGCGTCCCACTCGGCCTGCGACGGGGTAGGGTTGGTCCCCTCGTAAAAACCTGCCGGGGCGTCCCAGTATTGGGCGATGAATACGTTGTTCACGCCGTTGTTGTAGCAGAAGTTATTGGTGATTGTTGTCTTGTAGCCTCCAAAATCTAGGTAGGTTTCGCCTACGTAGATACCATAGTAGTTCTTGAAGCAGTGGTTTCCATCCATCACTACGTTCGACGCTGCCCTAAGTCCTATACCTGCATCGTGCTTGTTCTCGTAGAACCAGTTATTCTTGATGGTGATCCCTGACACTTTGCCGCCGTAGAAACCCTTCTTCCCAGCATCGGTCCCTGTGTTATCCTCGAAGGTGTTGTTGGACCCGAGCGTCGGCACACCCATGCTGTTGGCGGTCACACGGGTGACGTAGTTCCGCCTCACGATACAGTCGTCCCCCGATACGCTTATCCCGTAGTTGGAGTTTTTGGACCAGTCGAACACACCACCCCATCCGGCAGTTTCGTAGCCCCAGCTCTGGTTGTATCGGTTGCCGTCCACATAGCAATCCTCAATCAACATCCGGTCGCCGGACGCCTGAATGCCAGTAAACGATGTGTCATTCCCGGCGACTGCGTAGTCTTTGAACTTTATCCTTAGGCGCCTGAGGGTGATATCGTCCTTGTTCGCCTCAACTTTCCCGTCTACGACATAGAGTCTGCCCGTGCCCTGCACTACCCCGCCCGCGGCCAGCGACTGTATCGCCTTGTTGATCTCCACTTGGTCGGAAGTCCCGTCAACGCTCCAGAACTCGGGCTCAGCGTACCGCAGCCCTGTGACGGTCTGGCCAACCCCGATACAGCCTGCCGACCCCTCAAAGGTTCCGGCAATCGCCGTACTCCCCGCGCCATCCAGCTTGCCGCCTGGGACGATCTGAACCAGAGGCGCATTCAGAGTCGCGGGCACAGTCCCCCAGACCTGTGAGATGCGTAGAGTCTTCCCGGTGGCTGCAGCGACATCGTCGGCCGCCTGCAGCGTCAGGTACGCTCCAGCATAGATCCGCTCACCCCATAAAAGGTTCAGCCGCACTTTGTCCACATACGACATAAGCCCGTTCACCGTCTCGGTGACCACCGCGGTGGCTGTCCCTACCACCTCCAGGATGCTCGCCAGGAGCGCATCGAAAAGCGACAGGGTCTGAGGCTGCAGCGCCTCCATGGCGGCCTTGGCTGCCAGGAGCGTAAGGTCCCCCTCCCCCTCGGTGACCCGGATGTAGAAAGGCTTGGCGGGACCGCCCGCGACGCCGCCCGGGAGCCGCACCTTGTAGAGCGTGGCGATCTCACCGCGGTTGTTGGGCCAAAGCTCGACGGTGAAGTGCCCCGCCTCGTCGGTGGTCACCGTGATGATGTCGCCTACGATCAGTTCACCGCCCTCGTCGGCTGCGTCAAACAGTGTGACCGGCTGGCGGTTCGCCGCGTCCACCAGTTGGAACGTGACCTCAAGACCTGCCTTGACTACGCCATCCGGTGTCTTGACCGGGTCGCCGACATTGTGGAGTGTGCGGGTAACCATAGAGTGTCTCCTAGATAGATCTGGCCGACGCCGCCGGGGTCACCTTGAGCGACAGGGCGGTGAACCTGCAACCGTCCACGTTGCGGATTTTGAACTGCCAGTTGGTGCCTCGGGCGCCTCGGGGAAGTTTGACCCTCAGACGCCTGAGCCCTGCGTCCGGATGGTATGGGGCGCGGAAGGAGAGATCAGTGGCCACCTCGGTCTCATCCACGTAAAGGTCGAGGGTCAGGTCGCCGTCGGTGCGGGCGTGCAGGTAGGCGTCCGAGCAGGTCTTCAACTGCGGCAGGCCGAAGTCGGCAGCAGGGGTGGTGAACGATGCGTCGATCACGGCGGTGCCGTCGAGGCCTCCGGCGAGGACCGACACCCCGGAACTGTTGGCGCCGTACTGGTCGAAGAAGGCAACGAAGGTGAAGTTGGTGTACCTGCTGTGCGCACCGGTCTTCAGGTTCACCGCGAGGGTCTGGCCGTTGTGGCAGACCAGATACTGCCAGGAGGCGCCCACCTGGCGCACCAGCGCCGCAGCGGTGAGACTCAGGTCAGTCAGGACGGTCACCCGATCCGCGGTCAGGTCGAGATACTGCCCCCCGGGGAAACCCAGGTACACCCCGTTCTCCGAGAGCCAGGCGACTGCGTCCTTCCCTTTCTGCTCGGTCTTGGGCACCGCGACGTCGGAGCCGCGCACCACGCCGAACGGCAGGATCTTTCGCTGGACGAAACCGCGCACGCCGGAGGCGCTCCCCTTGATGCCGTCGCCAGAGAGGAAATAGACGCCGCCGGTGGTGCCGACGTAGATGCCGTCGTCCGCCCCTCGGATCATGGTGACCTCGTCCTTGAAGCCCGCCACCACGTTGAAGCGCACGTCCTCGCGGGTCATGTTGAAGGTCTTGGTGCAGAACACGAACCAGGCCGTGCCGGTCGGATTGACGATCTCGCGCGCCATGTAGAGCGCGCCATTGAAGAACTCCAGGCAGCGCCCGGGGCTCGTGGCGATGGAGAAGGCGTCGACCTCCAGGTTACTCTCAGGCGCATCCGCGCCGGCGGGGTAGGTGAGCTTGACCCAGGTCTCAAGGTCCAGGAGATCCACATCCTGCGTCGGGACATTGACGACGTAGGGGACTGAGTCTTTCAGATAGCCGATGGTGTAGGGGTCAAGCAACGCGACGATGTCGTTCACGCGAGCGAAATCCACCCTGTCAATCAGATTCGGTGAATTCCCGATCAGGTTGAGCGCCCCCTGCGAGTAGCGGTACAGCGCCCCGCCCACCACGCAGAGGTTGTCGACACCGTCGCCCCAGGCCGAGGTGACGTTCCCGGCCGCCAGGAGTGAGTAGCCAGACCGGCGCGAGATGTTGTCGTCGTCATCCACGTCACCGTTCACGATCTCGGTGCAGCCGGTGTAGGCGCGGTCCTGGACCCGGAGCGAGCTGTCAGGCGTACCGACGCTGGCCGGATCGTGCTTGTCGTCCATGCCGCCGAAGGTGAAAACCGTGGTCGTCGCCATGGGTACTCCTTAAACCAGGTAGAGGGGGTTCGGTGCGAAAGAGGCGTGGCCTCGGCAGAGCCTGCGGAAAGCCTGCTTGCCGGCCGGCACGTAGACCTTGTTGTAGCGCGCCTTGTGGTCGGCCGCCTTGACTGGGTCCTGCAGCTCGCGGTCGTGGTCACCAAAGGCGAGGAAGGCAGCCCACTCGACCGGCGCCAGGTGCATGTCGTCGGGGAGGTCGAAGTCTCCCGAGGCGCTGAAGGCGATCCGGCTCTTGCGCCAGGTGTAGAGGTCGACGGTGTAAACGGCGTCCGGGGTCGGGTAGAGCGTGACCATGCCATGCTCCAGATCGGTCTGCCAGGCATAGGGCTGCCCCTCGCCGGTCGTCGGTGCCAGCCCGGAGAACTTCTCCAGTTGTGCTCCGCTGATGGAAACGCGCAGCACCTCGATGATGCGGGTCGAGAGCGCGTAGGATGCGGTGCCTGCCGCGGTGGTCAGCTTGTAGGTCGAGGCGTCGCGGAAGAAACCGGTGTCCTTGCAGAACTGGTCCTGCCCCAAGGACAGGAAGTGGAGCAGACGCTTGTCGGACCACCCGTAGGGCGAGACCTTATCGTTTAGCACCTCTCTCAGTTCTGCAAGAACCTCGGCTCTAGTCATGCGTCCTTCCTCTCATGGTACGGCCCTTCGACGACGCTGTAGGGGATGGCCGCCACCGGGCGCCACTCGTGCTCCTCGGAGCCGTCGGGGTTCTTCTTGGTGAACATCTTGGAGGTGATGGAGTTCTTCAGCACCTTGATGAATGCCTCGGGGATGTTGGGAACGTCGATGCCTCGGGTGATCTGGATCACCTCGCCGTTCACCCCCACCACCTCGTACTCGGGCATGTGTTCGACATGCTGGACGTTGATGGTGAAGTAGGGCGGGGCGTACTCGCTCTTGCCATTGTAAAGTTTCTGCGGCGGGACTTCGGCTCCCAGGTTCAGGTCGAGATTCAGATCCAGGCCTTCCATCACGGTCTCCTTTTACTTGATGAGGTTGGCGTCCTTCAGGACGTTGTAAATGTGCTTCGAGACTTCCTGCTTCCCTTTTGGGAGCGTGACCAGGACGCCGTTGATCTGGACCGGGGTGGCGTCGAAGAGGTCGATGGCGAAGGTCTCAAGGGCTTCCGCCGCTTTCTCTGCTTTGGTCTTGCGCTTAGCCATGTTTTGCCTCCGTCATCTCCGAGGTCGCGGCCTCGAACGCTTTGTCGAAATCCTTCTCGGAGTCGTACTCCTCTTCCAGCATCGGCATGAGCTTCTCGATCAGGAGCCCCACCTCTTTGGTGTCCTTAGCGATGTACTGCTTCTCGCTGGAGCCGGGGTAGTCGCAACACAAGGTCTTGTGGTCCGCCTTCTTCTCGGGCTTGATCTTGCAGCGGCATTCGACGACGAAGCCATTAACCGCTTTCCCAACTTCAAGCATCCTGGACATGTACATGCGCTACCTCCGCCTCTTAGATACGTAAAAAGCCCCGCTCCTCGTGAGAGCGGGGCAGCGTCCGGGAGGAAGTCGGACGGCTAAGCGAGCGCGCCCGCCGGGGCGCAGGACAGGTTGACATAGGTCTCGGTGACCTGGGCCGCGTCCAGAAGCGTGGTGGCCGGGATGAAGGTGCCCGCGCCGGAAGTGACCACTTTCACATACCCCACCGGGCAGGTGCCGGCCGGAGCGTCGGGGAGGGTGGTCGCGGTGCCGGTCACGATGGATGCGGTCCCCGTGGCGTCCAGGCAGAGCAGGTAGTACCTGGTGGTCGAGATCGGCTGCACCGTCACGTCGGTGAAGACGAACAGGTCGTCGGTCGCCGCCTTGACGTACATGATACCGTCGATGCAGTAGTTGATGATCGTGGTGGTCTGGATCTTCGACTTGGTGGTGCCGATGGCCAGAGTCCCCGAGGTGAAAGCGCGGGTCCCGATCAGGAAGCGCTGGACTGCGGTAACGATGCTGTTTAGCGAAATGAGCATGATAGCCCCCTTTGATGGTGATTTGAAGAAGGGGGCGGTTCACGCCCCCATCAGATTACAGCTCGGTGGCCGAGCACTCCAGCCTTGCCATGAAGAGCTGGTTCAGGATGATCGCGCCGAAGTAGGCCTTCCAGCCCACGTGACCGCGCTGCCCCAGCTTGTCGGAGTCGCTGATGGTGCCCGGGTTCCTCACGATGGGGGCGGTGACCGCGCCCTTGCCTTTCAGCGGGACCGAGGCGGCGCAGTGGGCGCCCAGGTAGAGGATCGGGTAGACGTCGGCCTTGACGCCGGTGGTCGAGACCATGGCGCCCTTGTT
>Ga0209518_1001991_pt1 | contig 20232 bp, 34 predicted proteins | sample RifGroB1_FD_183993 | JGI IMG/M metagenome (GOLD analysis project Ga0209518, IMG submission 183993) | Groundwater microbial communities from Rifle, Colorado, USA - Groundwater B1 (SPAdes) (version 2) | ecosystem: Environmental > Aquatic > Deep subsurface > Groundwater | place: Rifle, Colorado...
AGGCGCTGCATGATAAATACAAGGACAGATATATGTCCTCAGAGGTTACTATTTATCGGCCAGGTGATCCTGGGTTTGATGAGGTGGCTAAGAAGATTACCCCGGTTAAGTTTGTGCGAGGATCTGTTTATTGGTTGTAATGATTTAGCCCCCGATGTTTTGGGGGCTTTTGGTTTACGTAAATTGGAATTTATACCGATGTATCGGCCCAGATAATTGATGTTATGCCCTAGTAGCACCCACTACTATCAGTGAATGTTCTGTTAATCAGGTAATCATGGCGACCCTTGCCGTACTGATCCAATCCAAGGGAATGCTGCAAAATCTGCAATTTGTTTTTCATTACCGTTTCCTTTCATGGCACCACAGACGGGCATAACCAGCTTACTGGTGCCGACCAGCGGCACACCGCAAAATCGTTATAATGCTCTGCCACATCCAATAGTCCCGTCATCTTGCGTACAGCTTTCAGGGCAAACTCCTGGTGTTGGATGGTTACACCAGCCTGCACCATCCTCATGTCCACAACCTGATAAATTACGCGCAAAGTTGTGAGGGTAAGAATAGTCGTGGTCTGTGCCAGTACATCTGCCTGCATCTGAATTTCGTGTAGATCGGTCATAACGGTACCGTCCATCACTACATTCTAAGCATTCATACCCCTTTGTTTCGGTGCGGCTTAAAACTGTCACCGATTCTCCAGCTTGAGTTTTGTATGATTTACCAACTTCATAGGTAAACTCAACATCTGGGTCGTGCGGTATTACAATCAGCTCGATATCCACTCTCTACCCCCCAAACCGCATTATAACCAGCTTACTGGTGCCGACGTTGCGGCACACCGCAGAACCGTTATCTGGATTCCCCGTACAGCTTGGTTTTTACATCATGAATTTTAATCAACCTGTCACATTCTTTATTTAAATGCATACGGGCCTTTGTTGTGGCTGCCAGCAAATATCTGTCGTTTTTCCCCGCTGTTTCAGCTTGCACCATCAAACTATCAGCAGCGCTCAACAATGCTATGACAGCTTTTATTCGATCTTTTTCCATTACCTCTCCGATCACCCGCCAGATAACAACGGGCTGGAAATTGACAGGGCATTTCAGCCCTTAACCGTTATGCGTAATTAATACAACCAACTTTGATTTTGCAATTGATGTACTGTCATCTCAATTTCATCCGGGACTGAATAGCCGCTGTTTTCCCGAAAATTACTGACACTGCTTGCGTAGCATCTATCACAGGCAGCGGCGTAAACTGGCTCACCGACAACATATTTCAGACATGCAAGGAATTTTGTAGCTGTGCTTCCGCATACCTTGCACTTCTTGTCCATTTCTGCTGGTAATTGACCTCTTGATATTAATCTTGCAAACATTTTTGCTCCGATCAGCGGAACGCATAACCAAAAAAATGCACTCTGGCTGCGCTTCGCTTGCAGGTGATTTCCGACCCCGTTAAGCGCTACCACAAGTCCTCGCTGTAAAGTTTTGGAGGATGCGATAGTGCTTTGATTCTCCCCGTTGCCAATGCTGCTTTTGCGGCATCTTCTCGGTTGGCAAAGGTGCCATCACTCATTACAAAGCCCTGTTCTCCCCTTGCTATAATAAGCCCCTCACCAGATGGATTGGCTGCATAATGCAAGGCATGGACAGTGTGGTGGTGGCGATGTGGTGGCGGCATAAAGTGAATTACTCCATCGGCTGTCTTGACTGCTGCGGCTATCGGAACAGGCGCATAACCACCAGATGCAGGGGAAGATTCAAACCCGCATTGCCCCAATGGTCCTGTTCTGCCGCATGGATTACAGCCCTTGTGTAAACACTTCATACTGCCTCCCCTGATCTGAATACCCGTTAAACCACTGTCACATCTTCCCAATAAAAACACTCATTCCCTTACCCCGACAATCAGGACAGATACCCGATGTCGCACCAGTCCGCGGATTGCTTCGCGTTCTATGTGGGTCATTGTTTCGCCGCCAGATAATCATAATACCTAATCAGTTCAGCATCAGCGAATATGACGCCGTTTGGCTCTGGAATAACCACTGGACGGCGCATAGTCAGCACAACGATGATAATACATATTACTGCCAGAACTATAACAGCGGCTAATCCAGTTATGTTTGACCGTCGCTGTTGAGTTATGGTGTGATGGTGCGGCAGGTGGTAGTCGTGTGTCATGGTTTCCCTCCGGATGGTAGTAAAATAAATATTGCGATTATTAGTGCTGTTTGCACAGTGTTTATATCACTGAGTTGGCAATAGATTGCAAACAATCAACTGCTTCCTCAAACTTTTTAGCCTGTTGTTGGTATCGGTGGATATTTTTTTGTGCAAATATCTCTCCGCAGTCATCACATTTAGCCCAAATAGTCCCATCGCCTAAATCAGTATGATAACTGTCGTGATGACAAGGCGCAAAATTATTGATTACTTCTATTGCCTTTAATAGATTCATTTCATCCTCCTTTTTTATTGAAACCAAGTATTACAGATAATACCCACTATCAATATCAAACATCCCCATGCCATGATTTCTGTGATTAAATCTTGTTTTTGTGGTTTGGACATGATTTTTATACCCTCTCGATCGACCGGACTGGCCGGTCATGTTGGTGTCATCCTTCCATTGATTGTATTGCATGGTATGCCGGTCGTGCGCCGACCATGATGTAGTAATTCCCCTCATAACTTCGATAAAAGGGTTTAGATGCCGGGTTAGGTCGAGTAACGTATTGCAAAAAACGATGCTCTTCTAATTCTCTGAATAACCTTTCGTAATGGCTCATCTGTGTCTCCAAGGCGGCTAACCAGCCACTAATGAGGGACGCGCTGCGCCCCATAGCTTTAATCGTTATCGTTTACGCCTCATGGGGCGGCATGTATTTTTGTAGAGTTGACCTACAGCCCCGGTATCAGGTGACACCACAAACCAAGGGCCGCCGACTTCCCAATCGGGATTAAACCACTCATCGCCAGCTTGGATAACGTCACCCTCGACAAGATCCCGATAACCAGCCGATGCAGTGGAAGGCTGACAGCCATCACACTCCGGCCCATTGCCCCGACATTTAACACTTACGACTTCATCCCCGTTTTAAATTTTCATGTGACACTCCTTTTCTCGTAACACCCCCGGCACCCACAATGCCACATTATCAGCCCCGGTGCGTGTGTGTGCCAGTAATACGGCTTTTCCGTCCGATTTATGGAACGTTGGCAGTGTGGGCAGTGGGTTTTTATGTGGGGGTTAGCGGCCACGGCATAGGTCCACTAGGTTGTTGTGTGCCACACTCACTATGCCGAGCGGCTTCAATGGATCTCCCGATAAAGTGACATCAAAATCGTGTATGCCGATAGTTGTTACTTCAAAACTGTCTGCGGTGACCAGAGTGGGTTGTGCTTTATCCCTACACTCTTTTTTAGTCATTTCACCCTCCGCTTAATATCAATCCATTGTTCGCCAGAGCCGGAAACCGGATTAACCAATACCTCAGTTCTCCCAAAGTGCGACCTGGCATCATTTACATTCACTTCGATGTTCAGTTTTTCGATGCTGATTGTGATTGTTTTGCCGATTAGTACGGCCAGTTCTTTTGCTCCGGTTACGGCCATTTGTCCTCCCTTGTTTTTGTGGGTATAATAGTAGTTATAGCGGTAGGGTGTCAAGAAAAAAACACCGCCCGTTAAACTGTTTTTTTAATCATAGTTGCGGCAGTTTCACAATCATCAGCAACGCAATATCCGTCACAATTAGCTTCGTCGTAATAAATCCTTCCATCTGGGCAATGTCTGCGGATATACTTAGCCGCAATGACTAGCATTTCCACTGCACGATTGGTGTATTCATCGTTATTCTTATCCTTGTCTGGACGACCACAATAACACTTTTTATCGGGATCAAGTTCGTGATTGTCAAGAAACTCCTGACCACGGAAAACACAGCCCTGTTTTTCTAGCTGGATTTGTTTATCGGTCTTTGATACTAAGAATTCAGAGCCGGTCGCCGCTTTAAGTTTGCGCGGCCTTGGTTTGCCTTTTGTGCTTGGCCGGGGGTTTAGTTTCATGTGTAAACGTATGTGATCTTTGTGGGTCATTACCAACAAATTACACTTTCTATTGTCAAGACCATTACCGTTTACATGGTGGACCACAAATCCAAGTGGTTCACCCATTATAATCCGTTGAGCCTGAACTGATCTTCGTTCACCAGCTAATTTACAGACAACATAATTAGTGCCTTTCCCTCTATATAAATACTTCCTACTGTCTTTGAATATTGCCGCATCTTCATCGTCAACTAAAAAGTGAATATCACAATTATCAATTTTTATATTCACTTATTCCATCCTCTGGACTTACACTCAGGACATGCCTTAGGTTCTTCTTTGCGAGGAGTCCATTTGTAGCCGCATTTATTACACTTTAATGTGTCCATAATTCCTCCTTGTTTTTTTGTGGTTTATTATTACTATTATTATTACGATGTGTCAACATTTTTTACATATCTCCTGTCAACACCTTTTTTATATAAAAAAATATTTTTATTTATCAAGGCAGCGATTGGTTTTTGCGAGGGCGGCCACCCTTTGCACCGTTGGCAGCGCTGCTCTTTGACTTTTTTTCTGATTTGACGGAACCACCCATGCGGCCTAGTGCCACAGCGGCGGGGTTTTTAGGTTTTTCAATACGTACTGAAATATATTTTCCAGTGTGTTCAGTCATTCCGCCGACACTGCGAACAATTTCAACATCAAACTCAGTTCGCTCTGGTCTGTTTTCCAAATTGAGGTGTGAAATGCTGTCCGCATAGTGTCCCGGCATTAATCTAGCCGTTAATCTGTCTGCGGCCCCTTGGTAGTCAGTGCCCCCGGATTCCCTGTTTTTGATTGCTGTAAATTGATTATTGTCTGTGTTTATGAGTTTCATTTGGAACCTCCTATTTGTTATCCCACAGTTGCATTGTGGGTATGTGTAGTGGGGCATCATAACGAGGCATATTGTGTTTCAGGTTGTTGCCAGCATGGAAAAAATGTGTGTGCAGATCGCCTTTTGCGCCTTCTAAAACATCGTACACAGCCGTATCATTCCGTTTCCATGCACCTTCAAAAATGCCTTTAGACGACAAATATAGGTTGTAGGTTTCGAGGAGTTTCTCGTCTGTCATGGATTTGATTTCTTCGAGTGTGAGTTTCATGGCTGGCCCCTTATTATGTTTTTTCGTTCAACCTGTAAACAGATTACCAAACCGCTTAGGTTATGTCAACAGGAAAATGCAATAAAAAATGCAATAAACAAAAATAAACCCACTAACCCAAAATCGAATCCAACTCCGCATCCGAACACCGCCCACCGACAAACAACTTAAACTGATCATCAGACACGCCGTACACCTCCTTGAACTCAGACGGGGTCATCCCTGTCGCTGTGTAGAAATCGGCAAAACGAATCTGGCGACGATCTATAGCGGCCACGTCTTCTTTCTCCGGCTCTATCCTGGCAGGAGCGTTTTTGGCGTGTTTTTCGTAGACGGCTATTAATCGCTGGAGCTTGTCTTCTGTTATCTCCTCGTCGTGGTATGCGTCCAGGTCGGGATAACCCATGAGTTTTGCTATTAGGCCGGAGCCGCATAATAGATTGGTGGTTATTTTGTGTTCATATCTGCCATATTTGTCGGAGAGTGCTTTTAATGCCGCTTTTGATGGTGGCTTAACTGTTCTCCATTGGTATGATTTACAGCTCAGGCATAAATTGGGTTGTTCTTTGTTGTTTGACCATTTGTGACCGCATCGCTTGCATTCGTGGTGGTATGTGTTGATGTCGATTAATTCCACCGGTCTACCATCCAAAAGCTGCTCAAGCGACGTTATCACGTATTTGGTAACAGATACCCCTTGTTGTCCAGCAGCGGCTTTGATTTTGGCGTGCAGTGCTTCGGATAGATTTATTAGCATTTGGGACATTTTGGATCTCCTTTATATGTGGTTATGTGTAAATAAATTCCAAGTGTTTAATTGGCACACCTACGCAAGTACCAAACGTTATCAATCCGCTCCCTTTGCTTTTCTGTTCTACAATCTGATCAGCCGTCATTGGGCGTTCGATAGTGCGGTGATTTTTTAGCCACCGTCGGTCGGCTTCGCTTGTATCCCACAGATTACCTGGTATTCGTTCTTCCTGAACAAGAACAACAGCACCGCTGCTTGTACTCAGCAGGTTAGGACCGGTGTAGATTGCAATATTTCCCCTGTATCCATGGTTATTGATTAGGTTCAAGTGGTCTCTTAAATCCATAAATATTTCCCCCTTTTCAGATAAACTCAATTTCCTGTGCATCGTTATCAGTTCCACCCATCATCCTTTTCACCATATCACTATCAAAAACAACGCACCGCCTGGTGGTGTTATCCATCCACTTAGATGTTCCTTTGGATAAATACGGCAGTGAGAACAGATCCATATACCCAAAACAAGAAACTAGATACGGATGTGAGTTCGCGATATACAACCGGTCTTTGTAAAACATCACTCCGTATTCAGCAGTCCGGCGTGAATCCAGTTGATACAGGTTTTTATCCTCACCTAACGGGATATGGTTTAATATCTCAATCAGCATATTTTTTTTGAGCTTGGGAATAAATAGCAGCTCTCTTGCTTTTTTGGCTTCTTGATCGGTTACTGTGTACCGGTGATTGTAAATATCCTTTATCCTTTCCCGGTCAATTCCCATTGGTAAAATCCTCTCCACAATGTCCTCAATCGTCATAATTTGTTGCGCTTCGGTTATTGTTAGTAAAAAATCTTCTCTCGGAAATTCTCTTATAAGGATGACTTCACAGTAATGTGAGAGAGTCATTCCTGCATTTTTAGCAACTATCCTTAACTTTTTCTCCGACTCACTGCTTAATTTTATCTCCATAGATTAACCTCCATTTCTTAGTTTTAAGCACAATATACCCACAAAACAAATATGTCAATCGTTTAAAACGTTTGGAAAAACTGTCAACATTACAGACCTAACACAATTTTTACCCGTAAATAGTCGATTTCACCTACTCCGTCCGTTGTTTTTTTAGCCAATGTAATGCGTGATATCAATAACTTAACCCCCAAAATGGCACCTTACGGTTTTTCCAGAAATTAGCTTACCTGACCATACTATAATTATTTGATTATATATTATATAAGATACAAGACTATATAAAATATAGAGTAATTAAAATAAAAAGGGCATGTGTCTATTATTATAAATGTAATTTATTTATTATTATTATTAGGGGCATTTTTCTACCGTAAGTTATCGAAATCATTGACTTACGCAAAACCTTACGGAAATATTTTTGACGCTGTAAACTATTGATTTTGTTGATTACATAAATCAAAAATCGCGTAATGGAGCGTAAGGGGGAGGGTAAATTAGGGGATTGTTAACATGAAGGTAGACGGAAGGTAAATCTCACTCTGTGCTTGACTTTTATCTGGTTTGAGCGTATCGGATATGGCATGGCAAAAAAGAAAGCAAATAAACCGGTATTGACTCCTAAACAGGAGTTCTTTGTCCGGGAATACCTCGTTGACCTTAACGCTACTCAAGCGGCTATACGGGCAGGATACTCAGCGAGAACGGCAGAACAACAGGGATCACGGCTGTTGATGAATGTTGAGATAGCCCAGGCGGTCCAAACTGGCATGGATAAACGAGCCAAAAAAATTGAAATAACCTCCGAAACCGTCCTTTCCGAAATAGCCAAACTCTCATTTTCAAACGTCCGTGGCTTGTTCGATGAAACAGGCCGTTTGCTCCCCGTCCACATGCTGCCAGACGACATTGCAGCGTCTGTGTCGTCCGTGGAGGTCGTAACGTCTCGCGTGCCGGGGTCTGAGCCGGTAGAAGTTGAACACGTCTCTAAAATCAAATTTTGGGATAAACGCGGGTCGCTTGAGTTGTTGGGGAAACACCTGAAACTGTTTAACGATGTCGGTAGTAAAGAAAACCCACTCCACATAAACAAACTCCCCGACGATGAACTCGATGCTCGACTCGCCGCGCTTGAATCGAAAGACTAAGCATGGCTCTAACTCGTGAAGAGAAGATCGAAAAAATTCTGTTGTTGGAAGAAAAACAGCGCAGGATAAACGAAAACAGACTCGCCCTATACAAACCTTACCCCAAACAAAAAGAGTTCCATACTAAAGGCGCCACGTTCCGAGAGAGGTTATTCCGGGCAGGCAATCAGCTGGGAAAAACAATGTCAGGTGCAAACGAAGTAGCCATGCACCTCACCGGCAAATATCCCGAATGGTGGGAAGGTAAGCGGTTTAAGAATCCCGTCCGATTGATGGCTGGATCTGAATCCGCAGAACTGACTCGCAAAGGTGTTCAGCGGCTATTAGTCGGACCACCAGAAGACCGTGCTGCATGGGGAACAGGAGCTATCCCTAAAGCGTGCCTAGTTGATTGGTCCATGAGATCAGGGGTAGCTGATGCGCTGGCATCTCTCACAGTCCGGCACACAAGCGGCGGGAACTCTACGCTGCAGTTTGCCAGCTACGACCAGGGCCGCACCAAATGGCAGGCTGATACACTCCATGGCGTTTGGTTCGACGAGGAGCCACCGTCAGATGTTTACTCCGAGGGAATAACCAGGACTAACGCTACTATGGGGCCTGTAATACTCACCATGACTCCGTTGTTTGGTATGTCCGAGGTAGTGCGCCGGTTTATTCCTCCATCAACAAACGATAGGGCGGATATCTGTATGACCATCGATGATGTTGACCACTACACGCCAGAGGACCGCGCCAGGATTATCGCCAGCTATCCAGAGCACGAGCGCGAAGCACGTATCAAAGGGTTGCCGTCCCTAGGCTCTGGCCGGATATTCCCTGTTACCGAATCGTCCATCACGGTTGAAGCATTCCCCATCCCTCCACATTGGCCGATAATAGGAGGGCTTGACTTTGGCTATGACCATCCAACAGCAGCGGCTAAACTCGCGTGGGATCGTGACAACGATGTGATATACCTCACGGCCTGCTACAAAAAACGAGGGGCCGACCTCGCCAACCTCGGCATAGCTCCAACAGTAGCACACGCAGCGGCTATTAAACCGTGGGGACCAATCCCGTGGGCGTGGCCTCATGACGGACTACAGCACGATAAAGGCGGTGGGGAAGCATTAGCGGACCAATTCCGCAAACAAGGTCTGGATATGCTGGAAGAAAAAGCGACACATCCACCAAAAGAGGGGGACAACGAAGGGTCAGGTGGCAATAGTGTCGAAGCTGGTATCCATGACATGCTTGACAGGATGCAGACAGGCAGGTGGAAAGTATTTGCTCATTTGGCTGAATGGTTGGAAGAGTTCCGCTTGTATCACCGCAAGGACGGGAAGATCGTCAAGGAATTTGATGATGCAATCTCAGCCAGCCGGTATGCCTATATGATGCGCCGGTTTGCCCGTGTAGCACAGAACAAACGCAAACCCGACATGTCCAAGGTTTTCAGGCGGTGATAAAAGAAAGGTTGCAAATTATGAGGTTTTCATGTAAGCCATACACAAATAAAACGAAAGTCAAGCCGATGGAGTGTATGGGATGAAATATTTAAACTTTGAATGGCCGATAGTGTAACCACCAAACCACGGAGCAAACGGCATGGACATAACAAAACAACAGCAGACAGCCGCACAGTTCCGCACGTGGTTTGAATCTGGCAATTCTGGACAAATATCGCAAGGCAAGTCACTCAAGCGGGTGATGGAGGATAACCGCCGCCGCTATCGTATGATACTGGCGGACGCGGCAGAACGAACAGACCTGGGGCTATCCGCACTACCCTCAACTAAATCCACATCCATAGTCGATAACGCCGTAGTTGATGCCATTCAGGAATACTACCAGACTGACGCGATTACGTTCACGGCGCAAGACGATGGAACCACGGATAAAGACCACCTTGCTAAATTACTGACCGAACTATTCCACCTCCGCGCCAAAAAGAACGGCTATTGGGTATGGCACCTCCAGTCACTGAAAGCCGGTTTCGTTGATGGTATCGAAGCCTGCATGGTCCGGTGGCGCAAGGAATCATACGAGTACGCCGACAACCATTATTTCTACGAGCCAACCGGCGAAGAGATAAGCGAAGAGGAATACAAGGCAGCAAAGAAACAGCCGCCGATAGTCAAGGAAGGTCCGTTTAATCCAAGGACCGGCAAACCAGACACGATCAAAATCCCATTTAACGAGATATACCGCGCAGAGCGCACCAAAAAAACTCGCATAGTGGCCGACACCTGGGAGTGTGTGCAGCTCAAACCCGGAGAGAATCTGTTATGGGATTTCAAAAATCCCGTACTGGACCTCAACAGGGGCCAGTGGTGTATCGTGATAATGGCGATGCAGTCTAACGATATTCTGGAACTCAGCAAACAGGGGGTATTTAATAAACTCACCGAAGCAGAACTAAAACCATACCTCCAAGCAAACAGCCAATCAGCGAACCAGGCGTATTACATCGACTACACCTCACAGGCTACCGATCCCGACTCGGTTGACATGGGCGATTTCAACACCGCCGAAGTGTGGATGGCGTTTGAGAAAAAAGGTTGCCAGTGGTACGTGTCGTTCTCTCTCTGCGGTCAAAAGGAAATCAAAGAGGACGAGCTGGTCAATGATGTGTTCTTTGGTGGACGCCCATTTGACCGACTGCCGGTTGTCATGGGTGCATCTGATATTGAACTATGGGAGGCGCTAGGCCGAGGTATCCCAAAACTGATAGCACCGATCGAGGACGAACTCACCGACCATAAAAACAACGTTAATGATATTGCCAAGCAAGCCGCATCAGGAAAGTATCGCGTAAACGAGGAGTCGGACGTTGACCTTAATTCGCTGTTGAATGATAAGGTGTTTTTTGCTAAATCTGGCGAGGTCGAGAAACTGGATTTCGCGCAGGAAATGGCCGTAGTTATGCGGGCGGCTGATTCGATAGGATCAGATATAGCAGCATTGGCCCCCGTCAGCATGGCTGATAATCAGTTAGTCGGCAAAGGCAACGCCAGAGACACGCTTGGAAGCGTACAGCTTGCGATGGGAACTAACGATAAAAAACTAAATGCCCGCTTGCTGGTGCGTAACGTCACGTTCATGGAGCCAAAACTCCGGATCATAGCAGAAATGCACATGGCGTTCGAGACAGACCAGACGTTGGCACGTATCGCCGGTAATAAAGCCAAGATCGACATGGGGCCGATGACAGACGTTGTTGACGGTCAAGCAACCATTGATTTCTCACAGCTTGATTTTGATGTTGAGGTCCAGGTTAACGCCGGACTCGGGAACATCCCGAAACAGCAGAAAGCCGCCAAACTCATGCAGTACGAGGATTGGGCGACTAAGAAGGGATTGCCGGTTGATATTGAAGAAATCGACAAACAGATTAAGGTTCTGAACGGATTTAACGAGGATCAGTTCGTGCTGCCGCCAGAGAGACGAACCAAGCCTGCAGGACCGCCTGTTGAGTACAAGGCCAACATCACGGTTGACCTCGCTTCATTGATGGCACTGTCACCCGAATCAGGGCAGTTTCTACTGGATAAGATGTTATCAGGAGAGATGGCAGTAACAGCTAACGTCAAGGAAGAGAAGAAGCCGGATTATTTGAAGCCGATTGAAGGTTCGCCTTCGCATCCGGGTATGGCGATGATTGCAGATATGCCGCAAGGGGATATGGGTGGAGTGTGACAGTTAATGTATTTGGAGTTTCACAACCATAACAGGAGGCTAAAATGTTACAACAGAGATTTTTCACGGATAAATTAGGTGTAAACTGCATCGGATGGTTCTTGTTCGGCAAGGTGTTGATAGTTTCATGGCCTATAACGGTTAATGATATCAACAAATATTGGTAGGGGGTTAACCAATGGCCACAGCCACAAGAAAAACACCAGAGGCAGTATATCTCAAAGACTGCGTGATATGCCTAGCCGAACCACGGATATTCAAGGCAGAGTTAAACAATCAAGAGAAATGGGCTATCGTATGCCCCGATTGCGGGTTTCAGATGATTGGCCGACGAGTTAAGGGACTGGCCATGGAAGGATTGGATGTGATCGAGGTTACAAAGGTGGGAGATGATTTTGACGAGATAGTTTCGTTGTGGAATCGCAAATGAAAACCCCATACCAAGAGATAAAAGAAACGCTCGAATCACCAGGCATGAAGCACATAGTCAAAGCACTTCGCGCTCACCATAAAGCCGCATACCGTAAATACAGGGACTGCGGTTCAATGGAGGAATTGCTGAACCTGCAATCTATCCAGAAGGTAATCGACACCACATTACCTCAGGTTGTAGAACGGTTGATGAACGCGCATGTTAAGCCGGTAAAGCCGAACACCCCGCGCAAATTGGAGTGGTTGTTTGAGTCGTGGGTCAAATGTTCTGATTGGTGGATTCATAATATAACACCGAGATTCAGGGGGTAATAGCGATGGTTTTATTTATCTGGATAGCGGCTGGAATATTTGCTGTAGACGTACTGGCTAAGTTGGTGTTGCTAGTCACAAACAACCAAGAACCTCAATCACAAACTACAAGGGCGATTGATATTGTCCTCAACACAGCCGTAGTTATTTGGGCCGCTGCATTATTGTCTTGATTATTTAATGATAAAGGGGTATGGATTGCGTAAATCTCCGTTAACCAGAGAAGAGAAGGAAAAAGCCGAGCGGCTACTAAGGGATTTAGATATTCATCCCGGCATGGCTTGCCAGATTGTTTTCCATCTGGATTCAAACGGAAAGATAGCTAGTGCAGAATTAGTTAGGATGGTTTGGAGATAAATACCACGCGAGGTAGCACGTCAATCGGGGCGCATGTATTATCAACCGGTGGCGGGTGAACGGTTCATAGGATAGACACCCCGCCACACAACCACAACCAAATACCGGCACCCCTGACCGCTTAAACAAGCGCACTCACGGCCCACACGAAACGTCAATCAATGGCGGATCATGTGGGCTTTTTTTATTTCTAAGGAGGTTTTATGAAGTGTTGTGATGACGGCTACCAAATCGAAGACGACCTTCGGACGTTGTGCCGAGCCAAAGAGATTCAAGCCGACTCCAAACGGCTAAAAGCAGCGAAGGAACTCGCCAAGAAGAAGATGAAGGAAATGGAATCAGTTAGTAGTTAATAGTTAGCCAGCCAGCTATACAAACAGATAGAAAGGGAGACAGCATGATTCTCAAGTTCAAAACCACAGGGCAACCGGACAATCATTATCAATTCATAGACGGCGTTTCTAATCTTCTTATTTCCAGGGGATTACGAACAGAGTTTAACCACAAAAAAAACGATGATATTGATTGCTGGTGGGAAGATGAAAGTGTCAAAACCGACGAAAGCATATACATGCTGTTGGAGTGGACAAGCGGAGACGGTTCAGATCGGTGTTTTATCACACATTTGCCGACCTACCTGCTTAATGACCACGGCAAAACCATCGAACGATTGATTTAAACCACTAGCTGGCTGGCACCAAGTATCTCTAAATAACCGCCCACAGGGCAGAAAGCAGGCTTTACGTATGACTCTCAAAAAATGGCTTAGAAAAATTGTGCTGTTCCCGATGTCAATCATCATGGGAATTCCCGACGGTGACGGATTCACAGCTGAATCACTACGGGAAGTTGCCGGACCCGATGAACGCCCACTCAGTGAGCGTATCATGGAGTTTGCAGGCAACCCGGACGCACAGTTTATGCCAGGAAAACCAGACGCTGCCGCTAGTCAGGCCGATGCTGTTGATGCGGATCAACAGGGCAATCCAGGCGACGAAACCGACGAGGGGCTTGATACCCCATCCAACGAGGATGATCCAGATGCGGATCTGGAAGACGACGATGACGCCGACGACACCAACAGTCAGGAAACCGACGAATCGGACGAGGTACAGCAGAAAGGAACCAAGAAGCGGACTGTTGAGGAACGTGCAAGGGAAATCGCAGAGAAGATCGTTAAGGAAGCCCTTGCTAACCGTGACAAATCCAAGGAACAGGACCAGCCGAACTTTGCCCCGCCAGAGATGGAGCAGAAGGTAAAACTCCAAATCATCAGGAAACAGAAAGAGATTCGGGAACTGGAAGCCGACATCGAGCTTGACGGCGATGACGTGGACCCAGCAAAACTCGATCAACTTATGGGACTTGAGGATTTCGTTTCTGAGGCAAAAAAGGCGCTCAAGGAAAACGCCAGACTCCGCAGCGAGTTTCTGGCAAAACAGGCAACCAAACAGACCACCAACGACAACGGCGCTGCAATCCGTCAGGAACTGGACAACGCAGCCGAACTGTACCGCGCAGAACTGAAGATCGAACCGGATACCTGGAACAAGATGGGTAATTGGTTCGAGTCGCAGATTAACGCCAAGCCGCTTGTGAGAGAAGAGTTTAACGACATTTTCCAAAAGCAGGGCAAAGTGGCTGCAATCCGGTTCGCGCATGAGTACGCCGTCAAGAACATGGGCCAGAAAACCAAGCAGCTTAACGAACAAAAAGAGACACAAAAAACCAAAACAGCCAGCCTGACCACATCAACCACTGGCAAGGCTTCACCGATTGACTTGAAGAAGGCTAAAGCGGAGTTTGACGCTAATCCGACTGACGAGGCTTTCATTAAGTACCAGGCGTTGAAACGGCAGGCTCAGGCATAGGAGAAACACCATGGCAGTTGCAGATAACACCTATACCACCACCCTTGGTATTTCGAACAACAGGGAAGATTTGTCGGACACAATTTACCAAATCGCCCCGGTGGACACATTACTGACATCCAAGATCAGCACTGTACCGGCAACAAACGTCAAGCATTAGACGCCATTGGTGCTTGTAAAACTTGGCTAATTGACTGGAACACCCTTAGAGCATCATACCCCACAGAGGAAAAGAGATGATGATTGGGCAATCAGCAGATAAGAGTTACGCGTATTTACTAGGAGTTTACTTAGGTGATGGTTGCGTAAGACAAAATCATGGAAAGAAACAGTTCGCTATGAACACTATTGATTATGATTTTGCTGTAGCCACAAAGGAAGCTATCGAATTGATCGGATACACGGCGAACATACACGGGCCAATGAAAGATAAGAGATTTTCAAAATCTTCTGTTTTTTATACCGTAAACTCTTCTTCTCAGGAGATATGCCATTCGCTAGTATCAGAAACAAACGGTAAACAAAAACTTCCTTCTTGGATATTGAAAGCAGACAAGTCAAAGAGAATTGCATTTATTGCAGGAGTCATGGATAGCGAAGGTTTTGTGGCTGAACAGAAATCAAGAACAGCCAAAGGTAATCAGAGCTTTTACATGGGCTATAAATCCTGTGATGTTTGGGTGAATGACTTCATTCGTGTTTTAGAAAAGACAGGTGTGAGGATAGGCAAGATTGGTGTAGAACAGCCACGCAAAGAGGGCTATAAAACACCAACTAGATTCACCATCAAAATGCAATCTTGGATTGATTCGGGCTGTTACTTCAATATTCAAAGAAAACAATCACGAGTAAATGAATGGCACTCGCGTAGGCTAATTTCAGAGACTATACGCCAGGCACCCACAACGGGTGATGATAGAGTCCAACCTTGTTCGAAAGTTCAAGAGCTGGTCAGAAATGGCTAGCCGCCATCCTAACAGATGGTCAGTAGGTTCGCTTGGGGCCGAAAGTAATAGTAAGGAGTGGCAAACTCAGGCGCTCGCAGCTGGTGCAGATAACTACAACTCTGAGGGTGATAACACCGCTGCCGAAGCAATCACCCCCACCGTCCGGCTGTATAACACCTGTCAGATTTCCAAAAAGGTGTTCAACATTTCCGGCACTGAGGAAAAAGTCAAAAAGGGCGGAGCAATGCAGTCCGAGATTGACCGCCAGACCGCGCTCAAGATGAAAGAGCATGCCAAGAACCTCGAAGTTACAGCATTCTCCGGTGTCCGCGCCGACGCCGACCCCCGCCGGTCCCGTGGCGTGCTGAACTGGTGTACTACCAACCTAGGCAAAGCCGATGACGCAGTTCTGGAAGCAGACGGCACTATCACAGGCGGAACCGCAAGACCGCTGACAGAGGACCTGATTAAAACTCAGCTCCAAAATGCATTTACTCAGGGCGGCAACATCGACACCATCTATGGCGCGCCATTCCAGAAGGTGCAGATTTCCGGTTTTGCCAATACTGGGAACAACCGCCGCAACGTGGAAGAGAAAACGCTGAAAACGTCTGTTGACGTGTACGAGTCTGATTTCGGTATCATCGCAATCAAACCGCACCGCAACATGCCGACTACCGTTATTTTCGGGTGTGACCATCAGTACTGGAAAAAAGCAGTCCTCCGTCCGACCTTCCGTGAGCAGCTGGCGAAACAGGGCGATGCTACACCGTTCCATATCGTTACGGAGCAGTGTATTGAAGCCTGCAACGAGGCGTCCAGTTTCCGTATTGTCAACTTAACCGCAACAATTAACGGTTAACAAACCTCAAACGGGGGCAGAACATCGCCCCCAACAATATGATCCCAATAGGAGAACCACCTATGAAGAAAATGATCCTCATGTTGACACTGTTGGCTGTTTCTGCCTCCACGGCAATGGCCAACTCATACGGCAATGCAGTACCCTTTGCCAATATCTCGGCTGCATCCGCTGCCGTCAAAACATCCTCTGCGTTTTCCGTCCGGGGATTCAGTACCAAGTCGATGAACGTGTCCGGTGTGACACTGACCAGCTCACCATCGAGCATCACGTTCAAGAATATGTCAGGCACTGTCATTGCTCAGTGTGCTCCTACATCAAGCGGCCCCTGGTCAACCTGTGTGGCTAATGATTATGCACAGACCGCTGTTTCCCGAACTACTAACGGGCTGTTTACCTGGTCCGATGCGGTAGCCTACATCCGGTTACAATGGACATCCGGAACCGTGGGCGGGAAGCTCAAGGTTTGGTTGGATTGGATTGAATAGCTGTTAGATGAATAACCTCTAGATGAATAGCCGTTAAATAACGTATGGAGGCGGCTTAGGTCGCCTCCATGATCGGAACCTCCATGAATATATTAGTACCCAACCAAGAATCAACACGAATACAGCTAGTCGAAACACGCGACCTTTCCGGCGACCTCGAAACAGTGGCCATTGAGGACGTAGGCGATAAACGGATATTCCACTACGCCCAGCAGACGGGTGTCATAACCAACGAAAACGAACGGCGCAGGCGTGACAATCCAGATTGGGACCATAACTCTGATTTCCGACAAGTAGCAGAAGTACCGCTGATTGTATGGCAGCTATGGGAGAATCTAGGAATTACGGCAAACCAGAAGGAGTTACGCAAGGCGCTGATGCGGCATAAAGACGAGTTCATGATTGTTTATAAAAAAATCGATTAACAGGAGGATTTATGGGTAAGTATGAACGTGATGAAGATCCGGTGGTTAATGTTGAGAATATACCGGTAGTCGATGTGTCAGATAAAACCATCGTGGATATAAACATTGATGACGAGTCCGACGAGGCCAAACCGATCACCACCAAAACCAAAGTCTACAAAACCCGCAGCGACCCGCAAACATCATTCTGCGGTGAGCCGGTCCAGACCGACAAAGACGGGCGGCAGTATTTCGAACTGGCAGACCATTTAAAACCACTTGTTGATCAGCATGTGAACGTAGTTTGGCCCACTGATAAATAACCCATGGCCTCAGGCCAGAAACCATCAACCCCATGGACTAATTGTCCAGAAAGCGAGAAACAAAATGGCAACAGCCGAGCAACTTGCAAATAGGCGTATCAAATGTCGTGCGTACAAATCAATCGATAATCCAGATGGCAGGGAAACATTGTGCGGCGAGGCAGTCCAGCGAGATGAAGACGGACGCGAGTTCTTTGAAATACCAGGGCATCAGCGGGAGTATATCTCAAAACTCATGCCGAGTTATGAATTGACTGATTCTTACGATATCAGCGACCGGCCCGAAAGCGTGAAGATACGTAAAGCAGGCAGACCGCGTTTGACTGACGATCTGGCGTAAACCGAACCAAACATTAAACCGGAGACACCATGACATTCCTGACCGGTGCTGAAATAATCAATGATGCACTCTCTATCATTCGCAACAACAGCACCCCCGTCAGAGTCAAAATGCTGCGGTGGCTTAATGTACAGGCGCAAAAACTGGCTATAGTTCGTACATGGACGTTCCTTGGCAACGGTTCAGCGTCAATCGTCCCTGTTGATAATGTTCTGACCATGCCTGCCGATTATGGGCAGTTTCAGTCACTACAGTCTGGAACTGCCCTATTTCTTGACGAGCGTAATTTACTCACCCCCGGCGAGGCCCACATTCTCGATAACTCGTTTTCAGGGCTCACTACCCCAAGAGGATACACCGAGGGGATTGTAGAGGTCACTGTAGGCGATGTAACCACGAAGCATCCTATCATCACACTCCACGGCGCAACGGTCACAGACGCAGTTCTCGTTAGTTACACCATCGAACCACCTCCCATAACAGATACAGCCGATTCAACCTCATGGCCATCACCATGCCGCGCTTTGTTTATGCGGTCATTGCTCGATTATTTCTATGAGTACGACATGGACGAGCGGGCGGGAGTTTCGTATCAGCTTAATGCCGCGGAACTGTCTGAACTCAAGAAATGGGATAACTCGCGGAAGCCAAAAACACAGAGTAGCCGTCATGGGTATCGGAGGACGAAGTAATGCGCGTTTATTTCGACACAGAATTTACAGGACTTCACAAGAATACAACCTTGATAAGCATAGGAATGGTTGCGGAAGATGGACAAGAACTATATTTGGAATTAGATGATTACGACCGGTCACAAGTAGATGAATGGCTAAAAGAAAATGTAATAGTTCATCTACGTGGAGGGGATTGTTTGGTAGGTACTAAAGTAGCTGCCAGACGCATAAAAGAGTGGTTATCTCAGTTTGAATCTGTAGAAATATGGTCAGATTGTTTGGCTTATGATTGGGTATTGTTTAATAACCTTTTCGGCCATGCGTTTAATATCCCTCAAAATGTTTATTACATCCCTTTCGATATATGCACTTTGTTTAAAATAAAAGGGATTGATCCAGATATAAACAGGGAATTATTCACAGCGACAGCGGGTATGAAACACAACGCACTTCATGACGCAAGGGTAATTAAACACTGTTACGACAAACTGATGGAGATCGACTAACCATGCCCTCCAGCCAATGGATAACAGGCAGAAACCGCGACTTCCGAGGCGGAGAAACACAGGCGGCACTTCCTGAGGAGGTAGGACGCAACCAACTACTCCGGATGGAAAACGCGATGCTGTTTCCTACGGGGGAGATTACCGCTTCGCACCAGGCAGATACGCCTATGGTAACAGGCGCAACTCTCGGATTGGCAGTGGTTCCGTTTACCGATGGGACGTACAACGTATTCAGCGCACCAGATAACGGCAATGTGTACGGACAATTCTTGGACACATCGTCGGGCGCACCTGTTGATATGCCCGCAGGTTCACAGACGGCGGTGGCAGGGGCCAGAATCGTTGGTGTCCATCGAGCGGTTAAATTCTTGGGCAAGCATTACTGTCCGAACCCGAACGTGGACGATACTAAGGACGGCATTTTAAACCTCACTGATTTTGCTCTGGTCAATGTGGCAGGCAGTACGGCAACGGCGCTAAAACTCCGCAGGTACGCTAACCGGCTGTGGTTGATATCGTCAGACGGTACGCTACGCAACAGCGATAACGGCGATGCTACGACATGGAACGCGCTGAATATCATGCTACTGGCGAACTCCGAGCCGATCATTGATTTCCATCCGGTCCAGGGCGGCGTTATCGTCTACAGCGCGACGGCTATTTATGCGATGTATGGCACCGTTTACTCTGATATTACGTTTATCCCGCTGATTGAGAGCAGTGTTGATAATCCAAAACAGTTTACATCCGGCTCAGTTGAAATCGCCGGTGTCGTGTATATACTCAGCACCGAGGGGATCTACCAGACAACGCTTAATGGAGCTCAGTTGGTTCCGCACCATCAGGAGCGGTTCTTTAAAGAATGTTTCAGTATATTCTCGGACCCCGCGAAAACGGTTACAGCGGTCTACATGCAAGCGTTCAGGGCGATTCTGTTCACCTGGCCGGAAGTCTACGGA
>Ga0209518_1001992_pt1 | contig 20231 bp, 26 predicted proteins | sample RifGroB1_FD_183993 | JGI IMG/M metagenome (GOLD analysis project Ga0209518, IMG submission 183993) | Groundwater microbial communities from Rifle, Colorado, USA - Groundwater B1 (SPAdes) (version 2) | ecosystem: Environmental > Aquatic > Deep subsurface > Groundwater | place: Rifle, Colorado...
CGAAATACCCAAGCCATTGACGGATGTAATGTCAGCGTATAATGCGCCATCGTTCGGTGTAGATAGATGGTGGTGCTAAACACCGCTATCTGCGACACAATCATTGCGACTCCTAGTGTAAACAGTAGATACATGGTCAAACCCTCCTTTCTTTTTTATCTCTGAAATTAAAATCATTTCTGCTTACCATTATATAATCAATCTGGCGGAACTACTAATCGGTATCTTTTTCTGTCAGAATATGCGTATATGTCTAACTTCATTAGAAGACACGGAATAATCGTATTTCTTGTCGCTTTTCTTTTGGCGTTTGTTTTAATTTCTATCTATGTTACTCCGAAGGAGATAGTGGATTATATTGGCGTTGAAAACACATATTTTGTCTCTTTTTTATTGGCGATGTTTGGCGGACTATCAACTGTAACCGGTATTTCTTTTTTTACTTCAGTGGTGGCCTTTTCGAGCGGGGGCGCGAATCCGTTTCTTCTCGGTCTTTTCGGCGGTCTGGGGATTTTTATCAGTGACGCTATTTTCTTTTTTGTCGCGCGGTATAGTATCCAAGTTTTGAGAGAAAATATCAAACCTGTTTCTCAGCGACTTGCCGCTAAGATGGAAAAAGTTCCTCTAAGTCTTGTTTTGTTTGGTGTTTATCTTTATATCGGACTCACTCCGCTTCCCAATGATATTCTCATGGTTGCTCTCGCGTTTCTAGGTATGCCGTTCAAACGGTTAGCTCCGGTATTGTTGGCCGGCAGTGTTACTATAGTGATGTTAGTGGCCTATTCGGGAGAAATAATTTTCAATTATTTTTAGACTCTGTAGTCTGTCCGTCAAAATGTTCCGTGTCGGTTTCTGCTTCTGTTTTGGTCTTGTGAATAACGCCGTCACGGTGATGCGGCGGCATATAGAGAGTGTAAAGTTTCATGGGGCCGGAGTCGGAGTTCACGATGTTGTGTTTGGTACCCGCCGGAACAATGATAACACTGCCGTCAGTAATGTTATGCGAAATATCGTTTAGAATAGCCGTACCACTTCCTTTCTCCACACGTAGAAACTGATCAACGTCATGCACTTCCTCGCCGATTTCTTCTCTGATAAGAAGTGACATTAGGACAAGCTGGCTATTTTTGTCCGTGTATAAAACTTTGCGAAAATTCTCATTCTCAAGCGAGAGTTTTTCAATGTTTGTGACGTAGCCTTTCATATAACATGTTATTTATTGATTTTTTCTTCTTTCGTATCGGATTCATATTTACCGATCGTAGAAGTTTTATAACGGTTTTATCGGACACTTGCGAGAATTCTTCATAATACATACCAATAGCCACAAAATTCGGGTCTGGATAAAGACAAATAAAATCATCCACCTCGTCTGCCATCGTAGTCATTGTAATATCCGGAGCCACCGGAACCGCCAGGACAATTTTCTTCGGTTTGTGCGGTCTAAGGTCGTTCAATGCTGCCCGGACAGTTAGCCCGGTGGCCAAACCGTCATCAACGATTATCGCTATCTTTCCCGTCACTTTCGGGATACGAATTCCCTTGAGATACAAACTGTGTCTTCTGCGCGCTTCAATTTGCGCATTCTCAACCAACTCGTCAAACTTATCTTCTCCGATAGCTGACGCCGCTTCTTGGTTTTTTACCACATACCCGTTCTGACCGACGGCAGCGATAGCGCATTCCGGGAAGTCCGGGTGGCCTATTTTTCTCGCAGTGAGAATATCAAGCAGCGCGTGAAGAGCGCGTGCCACTTCCGCTCCCACCACCACACCGCCGCGAGGCAAAGCATAGACCACCACATCTTCTTTGGCATAATTTTCAAGCCGTTTGGCAAGTCGCCTGCCGGCCTCTTCACGGTTTTTGAATTTTATTTGTGTCGTCACTCGTTCTTTAGAGTATCATTTAAGGCGGAAATTTTCTTATCAAGTTTTTGAACATCTTTTTGTACTTCGTGGAGAACACTTGTTTCGGCATAAATCTCCGCCGCCTCCTTTTCAACCAGTTTCTTTTCCTTTTTGATTCCACTGGTGATAATTTTGTCACTGATAAAGTGTTCCACGAATGCTCCCGAAAGGAGCAAAATAATAATGCTTGTTATAAGGGTTACAAGTCCCGTCATAAATGAAAATTCGTCGGCCAGAAGCCAGACTCCTCGAAAAAAGAGAACAATGCCGACACCGCTTACGAGACCATAAAGAATCGGTCGCTTGCTCAAGGAAAAGCGAATTTTATCCTCTAAAACATCAAAAAACTTAAGAAAGGTCTTCATATGCCTTTTGATCCATTTTTTGCCATAATTTTAGTATATCAATGTTCTTTATCCAATCCCAGTGTTTAATGTGCGTGCATTTCACCTTGGTTATTTGACATTTACATATTTTTAGTTATAATCTAGCCAGATTTGTAGTAAAAATAGGAGGAAGAGATGTCAAAACCAAGTTGTTTGATGGCCGTAATGCCGGATGGTTCTGGTTTAACGGTAAGGGTGGTGAGCGACAAAGTAATTGCGAATGTACGTGAAATTCATCACTATTTTGAAGAGGAATGGGAAGGGCCAATGTTTGAGGTGTATGAGAAGGTTTTTAGCCAGGAGTTCGATTTTTCGGGTCTTCCCTGGAAATCGGAAAGACATAAAGAACTCTTGGCGGAACTAGTTCGTGGACGGATCATGCGAACTGGTTTCAAAAAATTTGCGGAGCCAATTGTAAGATTGGCCCAAAAGCTCGCTACGCAAAACGAAGCGTACGACCACACCGCGGCGGCCTAAAACTACTATATCGGCCATAACAAAAGGGGGAGCGAAGCTCCCCCTTCTTCTATCTCCCTTCTTTACGGCAGAGTTCCTCGTCAATTTTCCCGAATTTTTCCTCGGCGCCTGGGTGGCGCCTGTACCACCGTCGATCCGACCAGATCGCTACCATTAGGCCGACGATAGCGATTCCATAAATTATACCGACGATTACCAGTATACTCATTACTCTTCTCCTCTCATGTAAATTTGCATCTCCGTATCCGTTGTATCAAATACTTCATATATGTCAAGGTTGGTATAAATGTTGCCAGACGTGTGGTCACAGCGATATAATAGTAAAGATTATTAGTATCTAATAACAATATATGTCAAGAAAAGTCGCCGATTGTCGTAAATTTCCAAGTGAGAAGAATTGCACCCTTACCATTTCCGGAGAGGAATCTGAAGTGCTTCCTATAGCGATCCAACACGCTATTGACGCGCATGGTCATAAGGATACACCGAAACTTCGTAAGCAGATCAAAGGCATGCTCAAGAATGAATAAACAAAACTAATCCACGCCGATGCAACTTTAAACAAATGTTTGGTATTCATAAGTATAATGATATCATATCTAGTTTATTAGCTCCGAACGCTGAACGAAATCAGCCTGTCCGCCTCTGGCGGAGGCGGGCAAAAAGGAAGGCCTGCCCGCAACGCCTCGCTTCGCTCGGCGGAACGCTCAGGTTTTTCTTTGTGGATAACCCAGAAATTGATTTGTGATATTATACATAATATATACTAAATATCGGTTACTCTTTCACTTTATCCTTAAAGGTAAAAGATCGAACAATAAATTATTATTGAATTAAAAAATATGATAGAAAAAATAAAAAGTAAAAAAGTTCATATTACCGCGACATTTGGCGCGGTTGCTATTGCAGGACTAATCTTATTTCAAGGATCTATACCTCGTGACGCGCGCCAAGTGAAATTTAATGCCATTTCGCCGAATCAGGGTATTGCCGGAACGGAAGTTGTAATAACCGGTTCCGGATTCACATCGTCTGTTCAAGGAATTAGCGGCACAAAAGTAAACGACAAAGTGTATCCCCCGGGCAACTTTGTTTTGATACAAGGCGATGTTATCGCCGGACCCATTCTTTCGCCCGATGGCAAAACGTTAACTGTTAGCGTTATTCTTGCTACGGAAAAAATACGAATGTATTGCCAGGAAAAATTTACGAGGATGGAGCCATGCAAAGTGCAGGTTAAAGTAGTGAATGCCTACAGCAAAGAAAGCAACGGCCAATATTTCACCATTATGGATAGCAGGAGTAAAAAACTTACTTACACAATTGAGAAACTTGCTATGCCAGCACCTGCGGTTGTCCATGCGGTAGTTCCCGGCGAAGTATGGAAAGGCGATGATGTCATGCGTATCCGGGTCAGCGCGCCGGCAACCAATGGAGATACAATAACTGGCGTAGGCTTTTCTATGAAAACGGATCCAGGTACCTTGGGTGATGGTTATCAGCAATGCGCCTATTTTTATCCAACAAGTTCACCCGACATTTCTCTCGCTTCTGATGGGACGAGATTGCGGATGCTAGAAGAGGGGGGGTATTCAGCGGGTTATTGGGGCGGGTCACTCGGTTTTGATGCAGGTGTATTCTCATGGGATCCAAATTGGGTTCCATTAGGTTGTTTAGCAACTATTGGCGGGTTCCCACTGGCTCCAGGAGAACATAAAGACTTCACCATAAACATGAAAATGTATGCTCAAAATTACACATTGAAAACGGACGGAACATACACACCTCCAGCGGAACAGTCAAAAACATTTAATCTTATGGTTAAGGCTCGCGCAGTATATATTGGATCTCGTGGTTTCGTTATAGATAACTCTCCGGAAAACGGCTATGACAGCACCTTCGATTATTCTGCCGGTTATGGCGGCAATACAATGCGTATGAGTTTAAGCACATTAATCACAAGTGACCCAATCCAAATAATTCCCCAATCAATACCAACGCCGGCAGGCTATTTTCCGGCAAACTAATATATTGAACGGCAACAAAACAAAGCCACTCAATGGCGTTGTTTTGTACTAACTGGCTCCCGAATTAAAACCTTTGCAAACTTTTGAAATTATTTTACCAAATCTGGTACATAAATCCAAAACCCTCCTTCGCGTAAAGCTACGGAAGGGCACAGGAGCAGAAGATAAGGTCATTTATCGCTAGTCAAAATGATTGGCAGGTTTTCAAAGTGTATAACGACGCTGGATTTTCTGGCGCAATTTTACAACGCCCTGCCTTGCAGGAACTACTTGCCGATTTGAAAAAAGAAAAAATTGATGTGGTTTTGGTCTATAAAATTGATCGGCTCACTCGTTCGCCTAAAGATTTTTACCAACTGATTGAATTTTTTGAGCAAGCAAAAATTGATTTTATTTCCATTACGGAAAGATTTGATACCTCCACGCCCGCCGGCCGTTTGCTTCGCAACATCATGCTCACTTTTTCGCAGTTTGAAAGAGAACTAACCAGCGAAAGAACAAAAGACAAAATGTTGGAGCGTGCGAAAAAGGGACTAGCGAACGGCGGGCTTACTCCTTTCGGTTATATCCGACAAGACAAGAAACTTATCCCGCACCCGAAAGAAGCGGAGGAAATAAAATCAATTTTTGAAACTTATGTTGAAAGCGGTTCAACAGCAAAAACTTATCAAATGTTGAAAAATAAAGGAGTTAAAAATAAGTTAGGCAAAAATTTCTCCAAAACAAATATCAGCCATATTTTGCGAAATGTTATCTACATAGGCAAGGTTTTGCATAACGGCGAAATTTATCAGGGTATTCACGAGCCGATAATTTCGGAAGAAATTTTTGCCCTTGCTCAAAAGATTCATAAGGAAAAACAGAAAAAATTTAGAGTGTACAAAAATTTTCTGTTCGGCGGACTGATAAAATGCGAAGAGTGCGGTTCAAATATGACTTCTTGTTTTACCAACAAATATATCGGTGGAAAATTAAACCGATATTATTACTATCGTTGCACCGCCACGATGAAACAAGACTGGCAAGCGTGTTCGGTAAAACAAGTGTCCGCCGAACGATTGGAAGATTTTTGTCTGGAAAATTTAGAGCGCATTTCAGTTGATAAAAACTATATTGAAAATCTCATTTTTCGTTTGAATAACGACATACAAGCTGGACACCGCGCTGGATACGAACTAACGAACGGATGCTCTAAATTTTCCACCGAAAGCATTTCGGACACTCTAAAATTTTTCCTCTCTGGACTCAAAACCACTAAAGGAATTGAAAGAAACCTTTTTGCCAAAAAGCTTCTTTCAAACATTTTTTATTCCCCCGAAAGCATTAAAATCCGCTTCATTTCCCGCCAAAGCGACGGCGGAGCCGTCGCGGAGCGAAGCCCAGCCCCGCCATTGGCGGGGCTGGGCGAGCGAACACTCTCATCTTCAAAAAATGAGTTCGTATCTAGTTTCTTGGCTCCGCGACCAGGGCTCGAACCTGGGACATCCTCGTTAACAGCGAGGCGCTCTGCCAACTGAGCTATCGCGGAATATATTTTTTGGTAAAGGTTCTACCTGCGGCTGTTTTGAAGTATTTTTCACGCTTTCGGGCCTCTTGTATACTATCGAATTCTTCACTATAAACCAACTGCCAAGGAATATACCGTTTCGTGAAAGTTGATTTTCCTGAATTATGCTCGGTTATACGATTTTTTAGATCTACGGTACTACCGACATAAGTTTTATTCCTCATTTTACTCAATAAGATATATGTGTAAGCCATCTATCAACTGAGCTACCCGCCTCGCGCCCGCTTCGCCTCCGAATCGAGGCGAGTCGGCGAGCAACGCGAGTCGAGGCGGGTCGCGGAATAATGCTAAGATAATAGAGGGTTTCCAGACATTAATCAAATTAAGAACATAATATGAGTCAAAAATCATACTATACAATAACCGGCGCCGTGTTTCTGATTATCGCTATTCTGCATCTGTTGAGAATAGTGAATGGCTGGCCGGCCGATATCGGCGGCTTTATCGTGCCGATGTGGTTAAGCTGGATCGCCGTGCTTCTCGCGGGATATCTAGCGTACCACGGTTTAAAAATAAAAAAAGTTGCCTAAAGTGCTAAAATAGTGGAGTGAAATCTAAATTCCACTCCGAGTTTTATCTTCGATACGCCCTTTTTACTGGTGTCATTATTGCTTTCGTCTTGTCGGGTTTCGTAGCTTATCAGTACCGGCTGCTTAACGACGAATTGAAGATAGTGGAAAATGATAATCTGGAACTTAGAACTCAATTGGAAAAAGTTGAAAAAGATAAACTAGACCTCACAGAACTCTCTCAATATCAGCAGTCCATAATCGATTCATTCCAAGGTCAGATCAGTAGTATCGGTAACACTGTCGGTACGCTTGAGAAGTTAGCCCAAACCGACAAAGAACTTCTCAAGAAATATTCCAAGGTTTATTTTTTGAATGAAAACTATGTACCAGCAAAACTTACGCAGATAGATGAACTGTATGTCTTCAAACAAAATGGCGGCAATCTTCTGATTCAGAGTGAGATCTGGCCGCACCTTGAGGAACTTCTCAAAGCTGCAAGTTCGAGCAATATAAACCTGCTCGTCGTTTCCGCTTTTCGTTCCTTTAACACTCAAGCGGCTCTAAAATCTGAATACAAAATAACGTATGGCGCCGGCACAGCTAATCAATTTTCTGCCGACCAAGGATATTCGGAACACCAGTTAGGCACTTCCGTGGATTTTACCACTCTTGACGCGGGAGCAGTATTCTCAAAGTTCCAGACGGAACCTGCTTACCAATGGCTCAAGGATAATGCCCATAATTACGGTTTCGTACTTTCGTATCCGGAGAAGAATAGTTACTATAAATTTGAGCCTTGGCATTGGAGATTTGTTGGAGTAGAGTTGGCTAAAATGCTTCATCGAGAAAACAAATATTTTTATGACCTCGATCAGCGCGAGATAGATACCTATCTTATCAAATTGTTTAACTGATAGTATAATTAAATATCTCTAACGGGATGAAAATTAATATCAAGGCTACCGGTATAGAGCTTACTCAAGCCATTTCCGATTATGTGTACAAAAGAATTTTTTCAATTGAAAAATATCTAGACCAGAAAAATAATCCAGACATAGTGGCACAGGTGGAAGTAGGCAGGAGCACGCGTCACCATAAGGCCGGCAATATCTTCCGAGCGGAAATTCATATTATGGGCACAAATTTGGATGCGTATGCTGTTTCAGAAATGGAAGATCTCTATGCGGCCATTGATATTGTTAAAGATGAAATAGTGCGCAATATAGTACACTTAAAGGGTAAGCGTGAGACGCTCTCGCGCAAAGGCGCTGGAATAATGAAGAACATAATGAAGGGTATTATTAGTAGTTTTAAGAAAAGAAAATGAATTATTGGAAACAAAAAGCAGTGCCGTGGGTTTCTTTTGCTGTCTTGGCTGGAGGATTACTTTCCGCGCTTATTCTATTGTGGCTTACTAAGGTCGAGGCAGAGTTCCACGTGACTATTACCAATATCTAATTGCCTCTTAAGAAACTTTGCCAGGACATTGCTTTTTTGCCGGCCGGAATAACTCGGGTAGGGAAGAATACGCCATCTACCACTTGCGCGTCTTTTATCACCACTCTAATTTCTTTACCCCATTTGGTTGTGTAAAACATATAAGCGCTTGGCCAGGTACTGTATGCCAACACTTTTCTTAGATTGATTTCTGCTTTGTCATCAAGATTTAATAGACCCTCTTCTTTTTTAATAAGTTTGGTGTAGCTTGCTCGGGTATCATCTTGAGGTATTTCATTTATTTCGCCATTTACCCATTTAGGCAGGAGCGCTCTAAGCATTTTGCCACCGATCCGGCCAAGCTTCTCTTCCACCACCCGATAATGGTCCGGCCAGGGAGTGATGGGCATCTCTATTTGCGCCAGAATCGGTCCATGATCCATTCTCTCATCCATCTTAATGATGGTGACTCCCGGTTTCTCATCGTGGGAAAGAATCATGCCCTGGATCGGTGCCGGACCACGCAAACGCGGCAGAAGGGAAGGATGCACATTCAGCGTTTTGAATTTAGGCAACTCTATTAATTCCTTCGGCAAAATTTTACCGAAGGAAGCCACCACGAAGACATTCGCATCTAGTTTCTTCAATTCTTCTATCGATAGGGGATCTCTAGCTGAACTGATTTTGAGCAAAGGGATAAGGCCCGCCGATTCAAGTTCCTCTAGCACATAGTTAGAGAATTGAGAACTGCCGAAAAAGACGAATTTAATTTTGGGTATGGGGGGCGCATCTTTCACATTCTCGGCCTTATCAATGAAGAGAATGCCATTCAAGTGATCCGTTTCGTGTTGGAAGATTTGAGCCAAAAGTCCCGATGCTCCTCGTTCGAACACTTTGCCGGTTTCATCGTATGCTCTAATGATTACCTTCTCACTTCTTTTGACCAGCCCATAAAGATAACGTATGGACAAACATCCCTCTTCCCCCTTTTTTAATTTCTTCGAAAATTTGATTATCTCCGGATTAATAAAGACGACATCTTTCGGCTCCTTACTCGTGTCCGCCCCTTCGGATTTCTTGATGAGAGTCCAAACCTTGCCGGAGACTATAAATATACGGAGACTTTCTCCAATTTGCGGCGCGGCAATAGCCACGCCGTCTTCTTCCACATCCAACGTCTTTTTCATTCTGTTGAGAATAACTTGAATCTTTTTAGACCCGATATTTTTAACAGGTACATTTGAAGCGTTTTTTCTGAGTATCGAGGCGTCTCTTTGTAGGATTTTAGTTTTTATCATTTTTTAACCTTAAGACTACCGAAAAAACAGCGTGAGAAATTAGAACTCTGGGAGCATTTTTTTAATAGATAGGCCAGATCTTCGACGGATAGGTGGGACATTTTGACCGCTATTGCTCTCACGGGCAACTCTTTCATATCGGCCGCCTTTCTCTCAGCGTTAATTCGCCTATGGAACTCATCAAGCATCTTTAAGCGCGGGTGTTTGAAAAGCTCTTTGATAGTATGCTTTTTTAAGCTTTCGTTAAGAGATTTCATCCTATTATGGAATTATAGTATCATAGCGTTGATTATGGCAAATAAACTCGGCATTGATCTTGGCACTACCAATATTCTGGTTTTTGTGCCGGGCAGAGGTATCGTGCTTAACGAACCGTCAGTGGTGGCAGTTTCTGAAGATAACAAGATTCTAGCTATCGGCACAGAAGCCAAGAATATGATCGGCCGAACGCCGGAGAACATCATTGCTTACCGGCCGATGAAAGACGGCGTGATTGCCGATTATCGAGTGACGGAAGCAATGCTTCGTTATTATATAGACAAAGCGCTCGGAAGGTGGAACATTTTTAAACCGGATGTTTTGATCTCGGTGCCGGCGGGAGTAACTTCAACCGAACGACGCGCGGTAGTTGAAGCGGCTATCAAGGCCGGAGCCAAAAACGCTTATGTAGTCAAGGAGCCGATTTTGGCGGCCATTGGCGCCGGTATTCCCATCCAAGAAGCGGCCGGTCACATGATTGTGGATATCGGCGGGGGAACTACAGATGTGGCGGTCATTTCTCTCGGAGGTATTGTTGCTTCCACTTCCGTCAAGGTGGCTGGCAATAAGATTGATACCGCCATTGCCGACTATATCAAGAAAAATTTTAATCTGGTCATCGGAGATAAAACTGCTGAAGATATTAAAATTGCCATTGGTTCCGCCATCCCCATCGACGAAGAGTTGGTTATGGCCGTGAAGGGTAGAGATTTCGTACTTGGTTTGCCGCGGACTATTGAGATTAAGACTAATGAAATAGTCAGAGCGATTTCAAAAGAATTGCGCGAGATGGTTAAGGCAGTCAGAGAAGTTTTACAAGAAACCCCGCCGGAACTCTCCTCCGACATTATCGATCATGGCATTATTATGACCGGTGGTTCCTCGCAATTACGTAATTTCCCGGAGCTCATGTTTCGCCGCACCGGTGTCAAGGCGGTGATGGCGAAAGACGCGTATTTTTGCGTCGCTAAGGGTACTGGTGTGGCACTGGAGCACCTCGATACTTACAAGAAATCTATTATTGCTAAGAGATAGTGGCTATAAAATTTTCTATAGAAAAAGAATTAAAAGAGGGATTGGGTCGGGCGGGAATTTTAGAGACTCCACACGGAATAATACATACTCCCGCATTTGTTTCGGTGGGTACTAAGGCGACAGTGAAGGCGCTAACCCCAGAACAAGTAAAAGCACTTGGGGCTGAAGTAGTTTTAGCAAACACTTATCATCTTTATTTAGAACCGGGCGCGGAACGTGTCAAAAGTTTCGGCGGGTTACACAAGTTTATGAATTGGTCGGGACCCTTGATGACCGATTCAGGCGGTTTCCAAGTTTTTTCCCTCGGCGCGGCGTACGGGAAGGAGTTGAGTAAAGTTGTCTCTATTACTGATCCATCTCAACTTCTCTCCGAGCGTTCTCATGACTCGGAGAGGCCACGTCTTGCTACTATCGGCGCTGATGGAGTTTCTTTCCGCTCCCATATTGATGGTTCGCTTCATTACATCACGCCGGAAAAATCTATAGAGATTCAGCATGATCTCGGCGCTGATATCATCTTCGCCTTCGATGAGTGCACTTCGCCTTCAGAAAAATTTCGTTATCAAGAAGAGGCGTTGGAACGCACGCATCGCTGGGCCGAAAGAAGTTTGGCATATCATCAGAAAAATCCCAGAGGTTTAACCTCTGCACCAGCACTGTTTGGAATCGTACAAGGAGGCAGGGAAGAATCACTCCGCAAAAAGTCGGCGGAGTTTATTGGCAGTCTTGATTTTGACGGTTTTGGTATAGGTGGTTCGTTCACCAAAGAAGATATAAAAAATACTGTAAGATGGGTCAATGAAATTTTATCTAAAGAAAAACCAAAACATCTTCTCGGTATTGGCGAGCCAGATGATTTATTTATGGGGGTAGAAAATGGCGTAGATCTCTTTGATTGTGTTGCGCCGACACGAAACGGTCGCGGTGGTACTCTCTATACTTCGAAAGGAAAAATAAATATTAGAAACGCGGAATTTAGAGAAGATACAGGACCACTTGATCAAAATTGTCAGTGTGAAGTTTGTCAAAAGTATTCACGTGCTTATCTTTGCCACCTCTATCGCGCGCACGAAATGTTAGGCGGGACTCTTGGCTCAATGCATAATCTTTACTTCATCATTAACTTGGTTAAACACATGCGCGAGAGTATTTTGGAAAAAACCTTCTTTGAATTTAAAAAAGATTTCCTAAAGGAGTATCATAGCTAAATGTCAATTTTTAAAATTCACAGAGAACCCAAACTTAGGATATAATCTAGATATGGCTTTTTCTTCGAAGATTAGAGTCGCTGTGTTGCGTGGCGGTCTGTCCGATGACTACGATGCTTCTCTTCGGACGGGTGGACATGTTCTGGCTGCTTTGCGAGATATGCCGGAAACTTACGAACCGTTGGACATTTTTATTTCTAAAGAGGGTGAATGGCATCGCGAGGGTTTGGCACATGAACCGCATCGCGCTCTTCAATATGCTGATGTTGTCTGGAACGCGCTTCATGGTTTGTACGGAGAAGACGGCCAAGTACAGAGAGTTCTTGAAGGACTTCAGATTCCTTTTACCGGTTCGAGCGCCGTGGCCTCGGCTCTGGCTATGAATCAAGATATGGCCAAACATCTATACCAAAAGCACAATCTTCTCACTCCCGCTTATGAGATTTTCACTGAAGATTCTTTAAATGAAGATCGACTGATTAACATCTTTCGAAACTATCTTCCGCCGATAATAATCAAGCCGGCTCGCCGTTCTCACGATGCATCTGTGGCTTATACCTTTAATGAGCTTAAGGAATTTATTAAAAAAGCTCTTACTTTTTCGCCACGAGTGTTGGTCGAAGAATTTATCAAAGGTAAAGATGTTACCTGTACTGTGATAGAAGATGCTAGAGGAGAAAAAATCTATGCTCTTTTGCCTGTTTTGCCCCATCGAGACGAAGCAGGCAAACTAATAGAAAAAATGGCTAAACAAGCTCATAAAGTCCTTGGACTTTCTCATTACTCCAGCTCTGATTTTATTATCACTCCAAAAAAGAAGATTTATATTTTGAGAACCAGTTCATCGCCAGAACTTCATGAAGATTCCTTAACACACCATTCGCTTCGCGCTACCGGTTGGCGCTCTCGCGACTTTGTTGATCATATTATTAAGCTTGCGATGTGATAGAAAAACAAAAGAGGCCCGCAACTCCGAAGGAGTTGCGGGCCCTTAAAAACCAACCAGTTACTTTAGGACAAGTTTTTTGGGAATTTCGCATTCGAGCACTCCGGCAATCTTATTTAGCGTCGAATACTTCGGTACACACTTGCCCTGTTCAATATCTGATAAAAACCTTCCAATCCCGGCTCGTCTAGCCAACTCATTTTGAGTTAGATGAACCTTTAGCCGTCGTCTGGTCAGGTAGTCGCCTAATGGATTATTTCTTTTTTTCTCGCATAATTTCCTCTTTGGTCTGACGGCTTCCAACTCGTTGATATTGAGATCGAGCACCTGGACTAGATTTTCTATCAGCTTACTGTTACTACCCTTGGTTTTTCCCGTTTCTAGCTGGTGGATAGCTTGTCTAGAAACGCCAACTTTTTCGGCACATCGTTTAAGTGAGAGGCCGAGTTTTTTTCGAGCACGTCTACACATTCTTCCCATCGACGTCAGTAGGTACGCTCTTCTCTTCATTATCCCTTCTCCTTTCTATTCCAACAATCCGATCAAGTCTGAACAATATACTGGTCTCAAGACAACCACCTGTCAATGACGATTTAAATTACGGTAAGATGAAATGAAACATAAACCAGAAATGGCTTATACTGCCGCCCATGGCTAACACATGAAAAGCATCGTGGAATGTAAACCATCGGTGCTTCGGTTGGTAGTTTTTGTGAGAAGAAAGGGCAAAAAATAATGTGCCGATTGTGTAAAGTACGCCGCCTGTCGCAAGCCAAAATATTCCTGTTGCGGGAATGAGCGCGCGAAGCGGTACAAAAGCAACAACAATCAGCCAACCCATGAGAAGATACATAAATGTCGGTAACCATCTCGGTATCCGCACGCGAAAAATTTTCAAAAATATGCCAATTAGCGCGAGTCCCCAAATTGCGCCGAAGATACTCCAACCCCACGCTGGAGGGAGAACGAGAAGCGCGAGCGGGGTATAAGAACCAGCGATCAGCACGTAGATCATTGAACGATCAAGTATTTTGAAAAAATCTTTGCGTGGGTGTTCGTGAGGAATGGAGTGGTAGATAGTGCTCGCGAGATAAAGCAAGATAAGCGCCACTCCGAATATGACAAATGACACCACATGTATTGCTGTAGCATAGATTGCGGCGCGAACAACAAACACGGCCAGAGCTGCAATGGATAGAAGCGTGGCAATCAAATGTGAGAGACTGCTTGTGTTAATCATTCTTCAAATTCGGAATTGTGGACCTAGCGAGAATCGCACTCGCGACTCGTTCATGCCATGAACGTGTGTTACTACTATACCATAGGCCCTTTTTGAAGCTTTTAGCTTATAGCTGTTAGGTTCTAGCTTCTAAAATACAGAGCAAATATAGCACGAATTATTTTTTTGATGTATTGTATTGGATCTAAAGCTAGTAGCTAAAACCTAGAAGCTAATAGCTAGTGTAGGGCCCTTAGCTCATCTGGCTAGAGCGCCTCATTTGCAATGAGGAGGTAGCAGGTTCAAGTCCTGTAGGGTCCACCATTCTGAATTTGGTAGTTTGTGAATTGCCTGGTTTTGTGATATTACGTTTTCAGATAGAACGAAATCAATCATCTTATAAAGGAGGTCTGTGATGATGGAATTTAGGGTTAAAGTTAAAACGGTTAATAAGCATTTTTGTGATCATAGCTTTATTATGATCGCGGAGCGGCAGGATCATGGTCAATATCTGGTCTGTGTAGATAACCACGGCACGCCATGGCGTATCGTAAAAGCGGAAGGTCTGATCGCAATCTCTTACGAGTACAGGGGATATGGTGAATATACGCTCGAAGCATGTGCTCAATCCATAGGTAGAGATGATCCGACTCTCGATCCGATCTGCGAGGCGCTCATAAAGAAGGGATGGTCAAGGAGTCTTCTCAAGATGTATTTTCTGGAATATGAACCTCTGTGGAATGCGATGGCCGACTGGGCGCTAAAGCCCATAAAGTCAAAGTGGGATGGGGATCGGGAAAAGTATCTAATTACCGAAGCGTCCACATCGGTCACTCGCTCAACCTACGGTCCGGATTGGGCGATTCAGGTACATTTGGAAGACAGTGGATTCCTAAGGGTCTGTGTGGGGGTGCCTGAGATATATGAGGCAGATCAACTGGGCAAACTTTTGATAGCCATCAAAAGTTTGCCCGATGCAGATGAAATGATTCGGATTCACCCTGCGATGCTTGCTAAGGCAAGCTAACATCCAGTGTTGTCGTTTTGACTAGGCGGCGCGAATAAATCGCGCCGCTTTTTTATTAAATTTAATTAGATATAAATGGGGCGGCCTCGTATGAGGCCGCCCCGCCTTGGTATGTCGAAAGTTTTATGGCAACGCGAGAGTGCAAAACCCGCTTGCCAACAAACTATCACTGTTACCGTAGATTTCAAAACGCATCCGCACGAAGTGCCCGTGGCTGTGTTCCCTCGCACAATGTACCACGGGAGATACACCGGCGTACAAGGGATTTTTAAATTGCAATCTATTGATCTCTGTCACCAATACGCCGGGAATTTCATCAGCGATGGTTGACGAGAGGTAACCCACCACCATCACTCCCGGAGCTACGACATCCCGTAGTCCTCTGTCGCGTGCCGCTTTACTGTCGTGATGGATCGGGTTATTGTCCCCGATCGTGAGAGCAAATTGCCTGATTTCTTCCTCGATGACTCGAGGAAACTCTCTTACCCATTCCCAACTCGTTGGTGTCATACGCCCTCCTTTAGTATTCGTAGATAAACCATCAAACATTCTACTCGCTACTATACGTCTTAAAATAAATGAGTCAATGACTATGCTAGGTTGACTTGTACACTTAATCGTGGTAGTTTAATGGCAGACAAACAGTTATTTAGCAGAAAGGGGGCTGTATGGGCAATAAAATAAAAGTGTTGGTAGTGGATGATACCGAAAGTGTTGCGGTGTCCATTGCCATGATACTGAATGATGGCCGTTACGATGTCGTAACGGCCAGCAACGGACGAGAGGCATGGGAACTTCTTAATCGGGGAGAGAAGTTCGATGTTATCATTTCCGATTACAACATGCCGAAAATGAACGGAATTGGGCTGTTACTGAATGTCCGGAATGATAGCCGACAGGAAGTCGTAGACATCCCATTCATTCTCATGAGCGGAAACAGGGCTGTATCGGACGAGGCCCAACTCCATTGGAAGAAATGTGCGTCAAGTATGGCGCGTGTTTCTTGGCAAAGCCATTTTCTATCACAGGATTGGTGGCTTTGCTAGAGGACGCGGGTGGTTTCTAGTCCATCTCCCCCGTTAAAGCCTCGCGCCAATTGATCTTCACAGGTCGTGGCGCGGGGCTTTTCTCATGATATAATGGCGGTTGGTCCGATATTTAATCATTTAACATAATTTATGGACGAAAAAGTCATTGGATATTGTGTAAAGTGTAAGACGAAGCGTGAAATGAAGGATGTGAAGAAGGTTGAGATCAAACCAGGCCGTCCGGCCGCTAAAGGTAAGTGTCCTGTTTGTGGTACGGGCATGTACCGCATCCTTTCCGCTAAGAAGAAATAACTCCGTGAGTTCTTGTTCGTGGCCAAGGGGCAATCCTTTGATGGTTAGGTACCACGATCGAGAGTGGGGTAAACCGGTCAAAAACGACAGGAAAATTTTTGAGTTTCTCGTTCTCGAAAGCGCGCAAGCCGGACTCTCTTGGCTTACGATCTTGAAGAAGAGAGATGGTTATCGGAAGACGTTTGCCAATTTTGAACCGCGCCTGGTGGCGCGGTTTGGCGTTCGAGATATCGAGAAACTTATGAAGAACCAGGATATTGTCAGGAATCGATTAAAGATCGAAGCTGCTATCAACAATGCCAAAAAATTTCTGGAAGTACAAAAAGAATTTGGTACTTTTAGCCAATATATGTGGAACTTTGTAAAAAATAAACCAATGGATGGGAAGCGCAAAAATCTGGAAGATTTACCCGCTTTCAACAAAGAATCCATAGCCTTGGCTCGTGATTTGAAAAAACGCGGTTTCAAGTTTCTCGGTCCGACCATAGTCTATGCGCACATGCAAGCGATTGGTATGATAAACGATCATGTCCGGCCATGTTTTCACTATAAGGAATTGAAAAATTTAGTAGAATAGCTTTATGGGTTTCAGAAGTATAATATCCGCCGTTTTAATTTTTGGCACAGCTTTTGTTGTGTGGAATTATCTGAAACCGGAACAAATTCTGCCGGCGTGCGCGGAAGCAATAACCTACAATATTAGCGCCTTTGATAGAAGATTTGGCGTCTCATATCAAACTTTTTTGAACGCGCTTGCCGAAGCAGAAGCCATCTGGGAAAAACCGATGGGAAAAGAACTTTTTGTTTATGAACCAGAAAGCGGCGAACTAGCGGTGAATCTCATCTATGACTATCGCCAAGAAACAACCGGCACTTTATCCGGTCTAGAAAATATTGTGGCCAAAGACGAACTTGCATATCAGGCAATGCGAGCGAAATATATTAATCTGAAAACGGAATACGGCGGAGCCAAAAGTGTTTATGATACGCGTATTGAGGTTTTTGATGAAAGAAATGCCGCTTATCAAAAACAGGTTGAATTTTGGAATAAAGGAAAAAGAACTTCTCGAGAACAGTTCAATCAACTGGAAGCAGAAAGGGTTGAGCTTGAGAAGGAAATGGCAGAGTTAAAAATTTTGGAGACGCAACTTAATGAAATGGTAAGGGAAATTAATAAGCTCGTTGGGTCGCTCAATCGTTTGATCAAGTCGCTTAATTTGAACGTAGGGGCTTACAATACCATTGGTGCTTCGCGCGGCGAAACGTTTGTCGGAGGAATCTATCATAGCGCCGAGGGAGTGCGGGAAATTAATGTCTATGAGTTTAGTAATCGGGATAAATTGGTGCGGGTGCTGGCGCATGAATTTGGACACGCTCTCGGCCTGGAACATGTTGAGGACCGTAACGCCATGATGTACAAGCTAAACGAGGGCGATGCCAGAGTTTTATCAAAGTCTGATCTTGTGGCGCTGAAAGCGCTTTGTAAAATAGAGTAGGAGATGAGTTTATTTAAATGGCGGAGTGTTATAAAAATTGGTAAAATACTGGACATGGGAAAATTTAAAGACTTTTTTCTTCGCCAAGCCATGAAGGCGAAGATGAAAGACGTGCCGGAAAAAGAACGTGATCTTATCCTTGGGCTAATGGAGAAATATCCGGAATTTTTCAAAAAAATTGGCGATGAAGTGCAAAAGAGGGTAAAAAATGGTCAAAGCGAAATGGCCGCCACTATGGTTGTGATGCGCGAACACCAGGCCGAATTGCAGAGATTAATGAAATAGTTCGATAAACTCACCATAGTAGAATGTCTATATTCGAAAGTAAGAAGAAAAAGATTTTTATTCTAGTCGGCCACCCGGACCGAGACAGTTTCAATTGTACTTTGGCAGATGAATATCAAAGAGGAGCGGAGGAATCTATACATGAAGTGCGTCGTGTAAATATTGATGAGATGCAATTCGATCCGGTTCTGCATCACGGATACAGACTGAAACAAGAACTTGAACCCGATCTCATTGCTTTTCAAAACAACGTGCGCTGGTGTGATCACTTTGTCATTTTCTATCCGTCATGGTGGTCCACTATGCCGGCTGTATTAAAAGGTCTTTTTGACAGAACATGGATACCGGAATTTGCTTTCAAATTTACAGGCGAGTTTTCTTGGAAAAAACTTTTGAGAGGCAAAAGCGCCACCATGTTCGTTACTTCCGACACGGTACCATTTATACAAAGACTCATCTTCGGTGACACTACCAACGAGTTAAAGAAAGGGATTTTATGGTTTGCCGGATTCGGACCCATCTATGTGCGTAAGTTCGGTTATCTTAAACACTTCGGCAGTACCGGCCGTCGTGAGCGCATCAAGCGCAAAGTTCATAATCTAGGTCGCAAGGCGAAATAGATGGAATTCGATACTGTATATGAGTATGAACACAGTCTCTCAAGTATTAATTTTTTTGGCTTATTTGAGAGAAATAATAGAAACGTATATTTAAAAAAGTGATTCTTAAGAATCTATAAAGTTATTTGAAAATAAGTACAAAAAAAGGGTCAGGTGATTAGCCTGACCCAAGCTCAAGTGGCTTTAGAAACCAAATTAGTCGATCCAGTATGCATCTTTCCATTTCCAAATGTGTTTTCCCGTTGCTGAATTCCGACCCACTCTTTTCCACATACGAGCCCACCTAACAGTCCTCAACCATTTGGTTTTGGTGATTTGATGAGCCCCACTGTTCTTGTAAGAACTCTTGGTGGGTAGAGTTTTAGGTAAGAGAGGAAATCCCTTCATATGCTTATATCCGGCCCAAGATGCGGTCACATTTTCGATCAGCATTATTGACTCCTTTCTTTTTGATTTCAATTCTTTCCGCCACTTAAGTTACTCTCAAATAATAATATGTCAACAAAAGTTTTTTAGATGAAATATGATAGACTCATTACATGGAGACCAGAATCGTTAAAGATAGAATCACTAGAAGTGAGTTAGAAAATCTGGCTCACGAGCAGTACGGAGATATTATTAAGGCGGTTGTCGATATTAGACAAGGTATTATGGGTGTCGGCGGAGAACTACATGTGGACATTCAATCTCTTCTGATGGAAAAAGAAAATTCCGAATCACAAGACACGTGGGGAATAAACTTACATTTGGATAAAACCGGAGAGGATTTTATGGAATTTGATTCCATGATCAATCTCAAACCCGCTTATGGAAATAAGACTCGCGGAGTTGAAGATGGAGAGATCCAAAAAAAAATACGGGAACAAGTAACCAAATTGATTAAATAATATGGCCTCAATTTCAAAAGAAAGATGGCAGACTCTATCGTTTGCCCAGCAGTTCGGGAATATTGGTAGTGAAGTTGGTCGGGCGGCAAAGTGGCAAGGTAAAGATGAGAATTCCTTTTGGGGAGCAGTCATACGAGCCATGGAACTTTTTGATCTTACCCAAAAAGATGCGCGTTGGAGCAAGCGCAAGCCTGAGATAAATAGGGCCAAAGAACTTTTTGCCGATGCGGTACTCGGCGGAACGGAGTACAAAACGACTCTCCAAGATTTGGATAAATATTTTATGCAGTTTGCAATAA